>Ga0187769_10000069_pt1 | contig 49087 bp, 48 predicted proteins | sample 0116_SJ02_MP02_1_FD_133140 | JGI IMG/M metagenome (GOLD analysis project Ga0187769, IMG submission 133140) | Tropical peat soil microbial communities from peatlands in Department of Meta, Colombia - 0116_SJ02_MP02_10_MG | ecosystem: Environmental > Terrestrial > Soil > Wetlands > Peat | place...
AGTGAACATCGCATCAAGGCTGCAACCGCTTGCGGAGCCGGAGGGGGTCTGCATCTCCCAGCAGGTCTACGACCAGGTGAGGAACAAGGTGCCTCAGGCGTTGGTGAAACTCGAGCCACACGATCTCAAGGGGGTGAGGTTCCAGGTGGACGTCTACAAGGTGGTGATGCCCTGGGAGCAGGCCGCTGCCGTCGAGGTACCAACGTTTGCGACCAACAGAATCGCAATCCTTCCATTCACCAGCTTTAGCCCCGACCCCAACGATACGTTCTTCGCGGACGGTGTCACAGATGAAATCATCTCTGCAGTCGCGGGGATCAGCGGACTGAGCGTTATCTCCAGGACATCCGTTATGGGGTATAAGGGGACAACAAAGAAGGTCGAGGAAATCGGAAGAGAACTCAAGGTCGGTTCAGTCTTGGAGGGGAGCTTCAAGAAGGCAGGGAACAGGATTCGGGTGACCACGCAGCTGATCAACGTGGCAGAAGACAAGCACCTCTGGGCACAGAACTACGACAGGAACCTCGACGATGTGTTCGAGGTCCAGAGTGACGTGGCAAAGCAGGTGGCGGAAGCCCTCAGAGTCAAGATTCTAGCTCCAGAGAAAGAACGCATCGAGAAGAAACCTACTGAGAGCACTGCTGCCTACACCTACTACCTAAGGGGAAGGAGCATCTGGAACAGGCGGGGCTTGGAGAACATGAAGAAGGCTATGGAGTACTTCGAGCTTGCCGTTAAGGAGGACCCGGGCTTCGCACTCGGCTACGTCGGGCAGGCGGACTGTGCAATCTTGCTTCGAAACACTCACGACATCGATCGGGAAGAGAACCTAGTTAAGTCCAAGACGATGCTTGAGAGAGCCCTGCAGCTCGACCCCGCTCTGGCTGAAGCGCACACCACGTTGGGGATGGTCTACCTGTCTGATTACAACATTCGCAGGGCCGAGGGGGAGTTCAGGAGGGCAATCGAGCTTAAGCCGAGCTACGCTACCGCCCATCAATGGTACTACCACCTCTTGACCGATAAGTTGGAGTGGGACGAGGCCCTGAAGGAGATAGAGAAGGCCGTCGAGCTCGACCCCTTATCGGCGATACTACTCAACAACCTTGGGGGTTATTACTATCAAAGAAGAGACTTCAACACGGCCGCTGAGAAGTGGAGGATCGTAGTGGACCTTGGAACTGAGTGGGGTCATTGGTGGCTAGGCCTGGTCTATGGACAATTGAAGCTGTACGACGAGATGGAAAAGGAGTTCGAAATCGATGCAAGACATTACGAGCACGAGATTCCCGGCGTCAGGACGACCAACAAAGCCTACAAGGCTTACTTCAAGGGCGACAAAGAGACCGTCAGGAAGCTCTTACCCGAACTCGAGGTCCATCCCAAGGAGACCGGCATGAATGCGATTAGTATAGCGAGCCTCCATTTCTTCTTGGGCGACGTCGACAAAGGCTTCGAGTGGCTCGAAAGAGCATACTCCAGGAAAGAGAGCGACCTCATGAGCATTCAACATGACCTGAGTCTGGACAGCTTCCGCGCGGATCCCAGGTACCTCGACCTCCTGAAGAGGCTCGGGCTGGATTGACATCAGCAGAAGGAGAACGAAGGCTTGCCGCAGTCATGTATACTGACATGGTGGGCTATACGGCACTTGGGCAGAGGAACGAGACCCTGTCTCTTGCTCTCGTCGAAGAACAGAGGAAGCTAATCAGACCAATCCTCGCACGACACGACGGCAGGGAGGTCAAGACGATGGGAGACGCCTTCCTGGTCGAGTTCCCAAATGCTACCGATTCCATAAGGTGCGCATACGACATCCAGAGGGCGATAAGAGAGTTCAATCTCGCACTTGTCTCTGACAAGAGAATCCACTTGAGGATAGGTATCCACCTTGGAGAAGTAGTGGAATCCCAAGGCGACATCTCCGGCGACGCGGTGAATGTGGCGTCGAGGATATACCCACTGGCAGAGGACGGTGGTGTCTGTCTCACCCGGCATGTATACGACCAAGTCTCTAACAAGACAGAGCTGAAGATGGCCAGCATCGGCGTAAGGCCTCTGAAGAACGTGAACACGCCCATCGAGGTCTACAAGATGGAGATGCCTTGGGAACAATCGGTTCCGTCCAAGGAAGCTGTGGCCCTTCCCCGCGACAGACTAGCCATCCTGCCCTTCGCCAACATGAGCCCGGACCCGAACGACGAATACTTCGCAGACGGCATCACAGACGAGATAATCACGACGGCTTCGGGTATCAGCGGTCTTCAAGTCATTTCGAGGACGTCCGTCATGCGCTACAAGAAGACGGACAAGGGAGTGAAAGAGATAGGCCGCGAACTCGAAGTCGGATCGGTCCTTGAGGGGAGTTTCAAGAAGTCCGGAAACCGGATACGGGTCACAGCGCAACTCATCGACGTGGCGGGGGATAGGCATCTGTGGGCGCAGAACTACGACAGGGACCTTGACGACGTGTTCGAAGTTCAGAGCGGCGTGGCAAAGCAAGTGGCAGAAGCTCTCAGAGTCAAGATACTGTCTCCTGAGCTGGAGCGACTCGAGAAGAAGCCGACTGAAAGTACGGCGGCCTACACTCTCTACCTGAAGGGGGTGTACATGTGGGGAAAAAGAACAGGCGAAAGACCCGTCGAGGCAGTGAAGGAGGCAGCCCAGTGCTTCGAGCGGGCCATCGGAGAGGACCCTGAGTTCGCTCTAGCGTGTGCAGGACTTGCCTACTGCTCGAACAAGTTCCACGAGTTCGGAATCGGAATAGGCGCCAACGCCGAGAAGGCCAAAAGGATGAGCGCGAGGGCCTTAGAGCTCGACCCTGGGCTCGCAGAAGCTCACAGCGCTTACGGGACGGCGTTGATGTACAGTTACGACATCAGCGGGGCGGAAGACGAGTTCAGGAAGGCGATTCAATCCAAGCCGAGCGATACGAGCGCTCACAATGGGTATTACTGGATCCTGTCATTTCGACACAGGTGGGACGAAGCCCTCGAACACATAGAGACGGCAGTGGGACTCGACCCCCTCTCGCCACTACTCGCCATGAATCACGCGGCGTTCTATTACTACAGAGGAGACTACTCCAAGGCGCTCGAGCTGTACCAGCGTTCCGTCGATTTGGGGGGAAGTACTGCGCGAGCAAGCGTCGCTTCCACCTATGGGAGGATGAGGAGATTCGAGGAAATGACGCGCGAGTACGAGGCATGGGTTGATCTACGCAGAGGGTCCTTGCCCCTTGCAGAGGAGTATGCTCGCCTGAATATCGCGCGTTTTCGCAACGATAATGAGGCGTTCAGAAAACTCCTTCGTGAGATCGAGAGCCATTTCGGGGAGGAAAACGGCCCAGCCGGGTACGAGATAGCTTCGGACTACTTCTATCTGGGCGAGAAAGACAAGGGGTTCGAATGGCTGGAACACTCCTATTCAAGAAGGGAACACATCCTCCTTTGGATCACGATCCACCCAGATCTTGGCGGCGTCCGTACCGACCCCCGCTATCTCGACCTTCTGAAGAGGCTCGGACTTGGCTAGGGCAGGTTTCGCGAGATAACTTGTGCAGGCTGTGCCACCGAGTTAGAGGCCCCATTCTATGTTTCAGCGGATAGAAGCTTGTGCCGAGTCCCCACCGACCAGCAGAGCGCAAGCGGGGTTTGCTGCTCTGACGCTTGAACGCCTAACCTGGATGCTTCTTGCTCTTCAGATTCAGAGCAACGGCCGCTCGAATGAGGTCCTTCAGCGCCGCTTCGTTGACCTCGTCACCCTGATGAAAATCGATGGCACGCCTGACGTTCCCATCCTGGGTGAAAATGCGAGAGGGATCCTCTAGCGAAGCCCCCTTGAAGAAAGTGAGCTTGACGGCATTCTTGTAGGTCTCCCCGGTGCAGATGCCGCCGTCGTGGTACCAGACCGGGATTCCGGGGTTCGTGGGCTTCGCCCACTTCCACTCTTCGACGACCTCCGGGTCCGACTCCTTGATGAGCCGGCGCACTTTGGCCAGTGTGTCTCCTCGCCAGTCATTCAACTCCTTGATCCGCAGGCTAATGAGTTCCGATGCGCTCTCTCCCTGCTTGGGGGCTGGCTTCTTCATGCATCTCCCTCTGTTGGGCTGCCGTTTGTCTAACGCAGGGGGCCTATCCTGGTTAGCCGGTTGACTGAGAACCGGTTGCCGTCTGGATCCTCGAATGTCGCCGATACCCCCCAGGTGTACTCCTGCGGTTCCTGCGTGAACCGAACTCCGCGAGCTTTCAGCTCGGCGGAGAATCTGCGAACGTCTTCGACCTGCATCACTATCGGGGGATAGGTCCCTGACTTCGACTGGGAAGACGAGCCGGTCGGGTCTGGCGACCCCTCCTGCCAGAGGGCCAGTTCCAGTTCTTGCCCCTTGGGGCCGACCGTGACATACCTGTACCCGCCATTCGTGTAGTCTGTCTTCTTCTCGAACCCCACCTTCTCCGTGAAGAACTCCAGCGCATCTGCCTTGTTCTTAACAATCAGCGCAATCGCAGTGATTTTGGCATCCATCGGAGCGCGCAAGGAATCGCGTGCATTTGAACCCTAACCCAAACGATTCAGGCAAGGGTGAAGCGACGGTCAAATAGGAACCTGAATGCACTGCACGCCGCAACCAGACGGACGAACTCGGCCTGAAGGTCGCAGTTTCCACGCGAAGAGTCTTGATCAGAGGGGGAGCTACGAGGGGAGCCCCTGGATGGGTCCGCATCCGCTACAACCATACGGATTAGGTGCAAGGCTTAGATACCATCCTGGACGCGCGTCCAGCCAACTGGCGAGGCCACGGTGACACCGACGATGAAAATTGGACGATTGTTCGTCCCTCAGAATGGGACCTGCGCTGGAGGCTTGGCAGTCGGAACCGATTGCGGGGAGTCAGGAGGGCGGGCGCCTGCCACGAGTGATCGACGCTTGCCTTCTTCTGGAGGTGGACCTTCGTGACTGACATCAACTTTGTCAACAATCTTTGGGTCCTGATATGCGGTCTCCTCATCTTCTCCATGACCGTTTCCGTGGGTCTGTTGGAAATCGGCGAACTTGGGAAGAAGTACTCCCTGAGCCTTGTGAAGTCGCTGCTAGTGACTGGAACTGCGCTGGTCGTCATGGCGTTTGTCGGATTCAACGTTGCATTCGCGCCTACCATGGGGGGTTTCATCGGGAATCCACTTTACAGTGGGGGTCTCTTCCTCGGCGGCTTCTCCTCCAACGCGACCGGCCTGCTCAACGGCGTGTGGTGGTCGACAGGCAGTTCGTACTTCTCCACTGGTCTGACAACCGGCACGTACTATCTCTTCGAGGCCGCTTCTGCATCCGTAACGCTGGCGCTAGTCGGGGTGGTCGTGCTCAAGAAGATGAAGCTGGAGGCGTTTCTCGCCTACTCGATTGCTTACTTCGTTGTGATTTGGACTCTCCCCGCTGCTTGGATGTGGAACCCGACTGGGTGGCTCTACCTTTGGGGGGCTAGAGACTTTGCAGGCGGATTGGTGGTGCACGCGGCAGCTGGAGCGGCAGGACTCGCCGTCGTCTACAGGATCTGGCGAGAGGAGAAAAAGAAGGGCCTGAAAGAGAGCGCCATCGTCCCGGTGAACGTAAATCCGACGTGGTTGGCCCTCGCCATGGTTCTTCTCTGGATGGGTTGGTTCGGCTTCAACCCTGGAAGCGTTCTCGCCCTGAACAGCGCGTCGACTACTGTCGTCTTGACTACGTTCCTGTCAGCCGCGGCCGCCCTGTCTTCAGTAGCCTTCTTCAGACGCGTTGTAATGAAGAGGGAACCTGACCTTCTCTATGCTAGCAACGGCATCCTGATGGGGTTGATTGTGATAACGCCTCTGGCCGGGTTCGTTAGCCCCGCCAGCGCAATGATCCTCGGCGTCCTCGCAGGCCCGCTGTACTTGGCGGCAGAGAGGTGGTTTTCCAAGCGCAAGTGGTTCTCTGACCCCGTGTCGCTATTTCCCGCTCATCTGGTGGGCGGCATCTTCGGCCTGATGATGATCCCGTTCTTCACGCAGAATGCGTTTGCCTCAGCCTCGGGAAACGGGGGGTTGCCATCCGGCCTCCTGTTCGGGGGTGGCACCGCCGCTCTCGACCAGTTTGCGCTCGAAGCGCTGGCCGCGGTGGTGGTATTGGCGGCGGTGTTCGCGATGACCTACGCCGCACTGGAGGTGATAGCCCGGACGATGAATGGCATCACGACCGACTACGAGAAGGAAGGGTTGGTCTGAACCTCGTGGCATTCTAGAGAGGGAGTCGGAAGTCCTCTTTCACTGTGGCAAGCACGACGTGCGTGTTGGCTCGCTCTACGAAGGGCATGCTTAGCAGGCCCTTTGCGAAGGCGCTTAGGTCCTCGCGCTTCCTAAACTTGGCGACGACTATACAGTCGTTCTCGCCGGTGACGTCGTAGACTGCGCACACCCCGGGGAGCTTGGCTATCTCCTTCTCTGTCAACGACAACTTCCCCTTTGAGACTATGATTTCAGTCACTGCCGCGAGGTCATAGCCCAGTGACTCGAAATTTACAGCCACCGAATAGCCGGTGATTACTCCTGCCTGCTCCAACCTCGTGACCCTCGATGACACAGTCGACGTTGATGTGTGAAACTCGTGGGCCATCTGCCTCAGGGAGACCCTGCCTTCAATCAGCAGACGCTCAAGTATCTTCATGTCCAGATGGTCAAGCGAGGCCAGCTCGTCAGGGCGGTCATTTCGTGGACGTTTGTCCTGCGATTGTCCTTGGGATTCCACGTCTGTCCACCATGCCGCCGCATGGGTTTATATTTGTTCTAAACAATCGCCCATGCCTGATTCAGATGGCTGCCGGCAGGGTGTTTTACTGTCCGAAGTGCAGGCGGATGTACTTTCTTCCCTCGAATGCCTTCTACCTCTGCAACGAAGAGCGCAACTTTGGTTTCCCTTCCAACGAACCCTGGGCGATTCCGGAGTTCGCAGATTATGACGCCGGTGCGAGAACTCTCTCCTGTCTCCTCAGCCCGTGCGGTAGCCCTACGCGGCGCCACCCTTCCAGAGAGCATGCCTACGAACTGATGACGAGGGACGAGATTATCCTGAAGTTCAGGGACTCCGTCCTCGTCGAAGCTTCCTCGTAGCTCGCTCCGATTGCGGCCCGAGCAGGGTCTGTCCAAAGGTGGCCGCTTGGCCTGGTTACTTCTTCCTAAAGAAATACCACGAACCAAACGCTATGATCAGGACCACGACAACGACTATCCCGATTATGGCCAAGTCGGTACCATTCGTTCCCTGCGCGGGGCTCGACTGCGACGTGGTCGTCGAGAGTGCGGAGGTGACGAGCGGGACCCCTCCGTAATTGATCTTTGCGATAAGTTGCTGGTCGACCTGCACCACTGCCGCTGGCAGGGGAGCGAACTGCAATGGCTGGGCGTAGGACTGACCTTGGGTCACAATGTAGCTCAGGAACTGAACGGCGTCGTAAGCCTGGCCCTGGGACCAGGCACCCCCGCCCGAAGTTCCGAGGTTTTGGTCTTGCCATACGAAAGCGTAGGTGTACGTCGAGATTGGGTAAGAGGTCGCCCCCGGCGCGTCCGTAATCGTGTACGTGGGGTTGCTCGCGACCTGGCTTGCGAGCGCCGCGGCAGCCGCAGCGACTCCGGCAGGCAGGGGAAGAACGTAGTTGCCGGCCTGGTTCTGGACGGCTGCGTAGACCAAACCCGCGCCTACGGCGTATGACGTCTCACCATAGCCGATGGCCCCGTTAGTCGCGGAAACGAGTCCAGCCACCCCACCGGTGCCTTTTCCCGACAGCTCAGATGGGGGGAAGTTCGAACTGGAGGTGGACCCCGCCTTGAAACCGGCCGCAGTCCAGTTTCCGTCTACCTGACCAAAGTAGTGGGTCAGCGCAAAGCTCGTACCGCTCCCATCGGACCTGTGGACCACCGTGATCGGATACTTGCCCAGGTTTGCGATTTCTGCAGCCGTCAGACCCTTGTTCAGAGCCAATATGCGTGAATCGTTCCAGGATGTAATGTGCAGCAGGAAGATTTCGGCGATGTCGTCGCCAGTCAGGTTCAGCGTCTTGCGGAAGCTTGGAATGTTGTAGAAGATTGAGACGGGGGCAAGAGCGTCAGGGATCTGTACGAGCGGGTCCTTTCCTGAAAGACCCGTGGCCGGCGGGCTGTCAGCCGGCGTGACGACGGCACCGGTCGTGGAGTTCAGCGTCGCGAGTCCATTAGCAGGAATCGGCGCGTCGCTGAAACCCAGGCTGAATATGTCGCCGAGCATGTTGTTCGTTCCGGTGGTGCTTCCAACCGCCTGGTAGTTGACAGTGACGACTCCGCCGGTGAAATTGTTGAAACCTGACTGCCAGTCCGTCATGATAGGCGCCACCAGCGTACTGCCCCCGACCGAAAGAGTAGCTGGTGTGTAAGAACTCGTCTGGGCCGCGACTGGCGGAGCGGTCACAACTGCAGACAGTGAGAGAGCCGCCAGCACGAAGATGGTGAGGGCGGACGAGCGCGCAGATTGAACGATTCCTGACAACGACCTCCCCACGCCAGGGGGTCATATTTATGGCCTCGCGCCTGTCAAACTCTGCGGCAATGCGTGAGACACCAACGAGTAGCGGCCACCCCTAATCAGACGCACAGTAATACTCTCAACGGCAAGCCGGGGTGAGCTTCGACGAAGTCGGAACAAGGAGGGCCGCGCTGAATGAGTGTCCTGCACTGGTCTGCATTTAATTGGTTGAAAGTGTGGAAGGCAGGTTCTGGAGCAGGCTAAGGGACCGGCTTGTCTTGCTCAGCCTGGCCGCAAGCAGGCGTATCACCTCGATGGCCACGTCGGGATTTCTTCTGAGGAACGAGGTCCAAGTCAATCCCCTGACCCTTACGCAAGTGGTTCGAGCGGTGGCTATGATGTCTGCGCTCCTCCCCGTGGGCTCTGTGTTGAGGACCGCCATCTCACCGAAGAACTGGCCGCCGTCGAGCTTCGCAAGCACCCTCCCTTTCTTCCTCACTTCCACGCTCCCCTCGAGGATGACGTACATATCCGCCAGCAGCGACCCGTCTTTGATGATGGCGTCTCCCTCCTGAAATGTGGTGACCGCCGACTCTCCAAGCAGCGATTCTAGCTCCTTCACCCCGAGCTCGCTGAATAGCGGGACCTTGCGGAGGGCTTCGGCGGCAGCCGCGCCTCTCCTTCCGAGCCTGAATACCACTTGGAACGTGGCTCACCGCTTCTATTTGTCTTTAAACATGGTGGAAGTGGACATTCTTGTTACCGTGAGTGCGCTCAATGCAATGCGACAGGCTGCGCGGGAGAGACGTCGGGCTCCACGACCACAGCCGTCCCGTAGGCGAGCACTTCTGTCATCGAACCGCTGATCTCCGATGCGTCGAAGGCGACGGAGACGACAGCATTCGCGCCGAGGCTCTTCGCATGCTCGGCGAGCCGCTGAAGCGCCTGATGGCGCACCTGTTCGAGCAGCTGCGTGTAGACTCTGATCTCTCCGCCACCCCAGGCCCGGAAGTAGGCCCATATGTTCTGCCCGAGCCCCCTGGACCTCACGATCAACCCGAAAGTCGTGCCTATGACCCGGGTCACATGATGCCCAGAAACGAAAGGCGTCGTCACGATGAACAGGTCAGCCGGGGGTGAGAACCTCTCTGAATCAGCGGGAGATTTCATTCGACAACTCCCAGAACTTCGACGACCTTCCTCTTAGATAAATCCACCGAGGATGACCCCCATTCCGAGGGACTCCATCCGGGGAGACTCGTGATGCCCATTGCATTGCCTACATCTCCTTTTCTTCGCCACGGTCAGGGAACTTGAGCGCGGTATCGCGGCCCCCAGTCACTGTCAACCAGTGCGGCGGCCCCTGTTGCCTAACTCGCCGAACCTTTTCCGATTCACGGTGGGCTCATCTTATATAGCAACCAGCGTCTTGCTCGCGGTCACGAATTGACAAGGTGGGAGTGCCATCATTGCGGTGAACTCTTCGAATGGGAAGTGACTCCAGACGAGTGTCCCAACTGCCAAAGTTCACTGACCTTCTGGCTGAAGGCGCCGGAACCAAGCGCGGCGAAGGATGTAAGGGACCATCTCCACAGGATTCCTATCTTCTTCGGGCTCCGCGACAGCGCGCTCGCGGACATGGCGAAGGCGTTCAGAGAAGTCACGTTTGCAGCGGGAGCCCCCATCATGAAGGAGGGCGAGGCAACAAGGAGCTTTCTGATTCTCACGGACGGAGCGGTCGAGATCAAACGCAGTGGGAAACTCGTCGCGACACTTGTGCCATACCAGTTCTTCGGAGAGCTAGCAGCCCTTGGGCTCCAGGACAAGAGAACCGCAGATATAGTCGCCCGTGGAGAATGCAAGTGTCTGGTGGCCATTCAATCCGAATTGCAGCGTGTCATTTCTTCCCATCCCACGGTGTCCAGTCATATCCTCAAGGAGATTCGAAACCGCTACCAGCCTGACGCCTAGTCCAGCTTCTGATACGTCCCTTCTACCTCGTCGAAGCGAGTCGTCGGCAGCCGGTGGAGTCTAGGAAGGTGAAGCCTCGGGACTGGTCCGCTGGCACGATTCTCTTAACAAAAGGTATGTTTATTTACCCACTGGAACATGCAATTTCAACTTACTGCCTTGCGTCTAAGCATCAAAGATTCGCGTTCTTCTCACAAGAGAAAGTCTGGCCTACCTCTCTGGGGACTTGCCTTATTGTTTCTCCTGGTCGCCTCGGGAATCCTGGCTGTGCCCAGAGTGGTCGCCTTTTCGAACGGGCAGAACGCGTCGATCGTCATTGGGCAGTCCGGCTTCTTTGCGAACTCGAAAATAGCCCCTCTCATCAACCAGTCGAGATTCAGTGTTCCATACGATGTAAAGTTTGATTCTTCCGGCAACCTTTGGGTCGCGGACTCGGCTGACAGCCGGGTTCTGGAATTCAAGGCCCCGTTCTCGAGCGATGAAAGCGCGAGCGTCGTCCTGGGCGAGTCGAGCTTCTCGACTAGCTACCTGTCTGGTAGCACTGGTCTCAATGGGACTGTGCTTTCCACGCCCGAAGCGATCGCATTCGATTCATCTGGAAACCTTTGGGTCTCCGACACCGGCGACGGACGAATCGTGGAGTTCAAGGCGCCGTTCTCCACCGGCGAGAACGCCAGCCTCGTCCTGGGAGTGCCCAACCTCCACACTGAAGGCGGTGGTTTGGACCTCCCCGCATCTCAGTCAGACCTCAATTCTCCCGCAGGTATCACATTCGACTCGTCAGGGAACCTCTGGGTTGCAGACTCCGGCTACTACCGCGTGACCGAGTTCAAGGCTCCTCTTTCGAACGGTGAAAACGCTTCGGTAGTGCTGGGACAGGACAACTTCACGGCGAAGGACTTTCCAAACGAGTCCGACTGTCCCCCAAGCTGCGACACGCCGACGATGGCCACCTTGAACAATCCCTTCGATGTTGCCTTCGACTCATTTGGGAATCTGTGGGTTGCAGACAGGAGCGACCACCGAGTGGTTGAATTCACCCCTCCATTTTCTGATGGGCAAACAGCAAGCGTCGCCGTCGGGGGAAGTTGTGCCATCTTTGGCGAAGTATTGGCAGCCAACTGCCTTAGCGTCACTGAGTTCCTAGGGTTTGATCACTCGGGAATGCTGTGGGTGTCAGATACTGGAAACGGCAGGGTCCTCGGCTTCCCTTCACCGATCACCAGCGGAGAAAACGCGACTGTTGTACTGGGCGAGCCGGACTTCGCGACGACCTTTGGGGTGGTCGTCAACGCAACGCAAAGCAATATGGTAAATCCAGAGGGTTTCGCATTCGACTCCTCGGGGAACATCTGGGTCACCGACAGTGGCTTGAACAGGGTGCTTGAGTTTACCGCTTCAGCCGTCGTGAGCACCTCCACGACGCATTCGGTGAGCCAAAGCACGGTATCAACAGGCGTCTCTTCTGTTTCGTCAATCCAAACGACCACCGGGGCCCCGACTGAGACGACATCGTCGGCGGCGCAGCCAACCATCTCTTCGTCTGCAGCGGCTTCGGGGAGCGGAGGGGGCGTCCCTGAGTTCCCGTATCAAGCAGCGCTGGTCGCTACCTTCACCGTGCTTGTCGTGGCATCCTACCTCCTGGCGAAAGGGCGGACAGAGCGCCGCCGAGCGAAATGACGAAGGCCTGCGAGCAATCTGCTCTCCACGAATTGCAAACGGAAGCATTTTCATTGGCCCTGAGCCCTTGGCCAAGCTTCGGACTCGCTTCATGGTGACCAGTTGATGGCTCAAAGACCTATCGATGCGAGGGAAACGATAACGCAGATCACCGTAAGTAATCTCCAGAAATCGAGGGAATGGTACTCACGTCTGTTCGGAAAGGGCCCAGACTTGGAGCCATTCCCGGGCAACGTAGAGTTCAAGGTCGGAGGTGCCTGGGTCCAGATTGTTGATGGCGAGGTGCGACCATCAAGCTGGAGTATATTGTTCGAAGTCGGAGACCTCGCTCACGAGCGGGAGCGACTGAGAAATCAAGGAATTCAGGCGACAGAAGTCAAGACAAGTCCGAACGTGATTAGCTGGTTCGATTTGGAGGACCCGGACGGGAACTCCATGAGGTGGTTCCAGGTCCTGACATCAGACTCCAAGGTCACCGGTGACCGAGACTAGGGCAAGCCTATCGGCGGCGCTTTCTTAATACGTAACCGCGACGAGCGAGGTCCATGACCGGTGCGGTCCAGCTCCTCTTGTACGACACGGACTGCGGCCCATGCATGAGATTCAAAAGGCTCGTCAGCTTCCTTGACCTGGGTCGGTCATTGGAATTCATGTCGATCGACAAAGCCGAAGGGCTCGGAATCCTCGACGGCATTCCCGCCAAGAGAAGACATGGTTCGTTTCATCTCGTTCATCCGGACGGACGGCTGGAGAGCGGGGCCGATGCCCTGCCGTCCCTCATTTCGCTGCTCCCCGGAGGAAGAATTGCGCGGAGAATCATAGTGTTCGCACCGAAGGGTCCGAGCGCCCTGAAGTTTCTTTACTCGACCGCGGCCAGGCTGCACGAAGTGGGGTCCTGCAAGGCTTCGTCTGCGCTTTCGGCGTAGTTGCGGTCGTCTATGCCGTGGGAATCTCAATGGCACGAGACTCTGCCCTGTCGAGCGAGGGATCTTCATTGGCCAATAGGTAATTCGCTCACCCTCGACAGCCGCGGTGGCCCTTTGCACAAGTACTCTGCAAGCTTCGGAGGGTTTTTTCGAGCTAGTTTTTTATAAGAGTCGCAATACTTCTGCGCGAAAAAATTCATGGATCTGTCTAAGACAAGATTCAGAATAATCCCAGTTCTAAGCGCATTCTTCCTTCTCATCTTCTTCGTCAACCCGACCTTCGCAGGCGCCGTCCCCATTGTGAAGCCAGCCGCTGCTCCCCTGTTGAACGCTGCCAGCGTCAACCCAGGAGTGTACCTTCTAGACAGCTCGTTCAACCCGTCCCTGGTCGGCGGATCGCCTTTCTGTTACAGCGCATCCCTCGGGACAATCCTTTGTTATCCGCCCAACTTCCTGAAGACGGCATACAACTTTCCGGTCACCTTTGGGAAATTCGGCCTTGAAGGTACCGGACAGACCGTCGTCATAGTCGACGCGTTCGGCAGTCCCACCATTCAGAGCGACCTCAACACCTACGATGCGGCCTTCGGCGTCCCTTCAACCACGATCACAATCCTGTGCGGGCCAACCTGGACGGGCTCGGCCACCGACAACTGCCCAGTGAAGACCATCGCTGACCTCTCGACCGCCCCCAACGCTGCGTTGTGCGGCGCCACGGGATGGGCCGAAGAGACCACGCTTGACGTGACCATGGTTCACTCGCTCGCCCCAGGCGCACACATCGTTCTCCTAGTGGCGAACGACTGCTTCGACAGCAGCATCTACACCGCTGAGCAGGCAATCGTCTCCCAGCCTCAGTACAAGGGAAGCGTCATGTCTCAGAGCTTCGGGGAACCTGACGACCTTGTAACGTGCACAACTCTCAACGCCACCAACAACGGCTGCGCCACATACGATCCTTCCCTCCTGAACCTCCCCAACTCAGTGTTCCAGACCGCAAAGCAGAACCACTGGACCGTCATCGCCTCTTCTGGTGACTTCGGCGCTAACGAGGACGCAGGAGTCCTCGGGACGCTCGAGCTCACACCGTCATTCCCAGCGACTAGCCCGCTCGTCTTGGCGGCCGGAGGGACCGAGGGCTCCCCCTATGGTGGAGCGTACGGCGGACCTCCAGGCGCGGGCGTCAACTTCACATGTGCGGCCTTCCACTTCTGCAACACCGGTCTGGTCGTCATCAACGGCGGCATCCACGGATGTGGCACCGCCGTGAGGCCGGGCGAGCCCACCAGCTGCGTTCCCGTCGGATACGGCGGGGAAAGCACTTGGAACGAAGTCACTGACTTCGCTCTTACAGGTGGCTCCATCGGATACACCAGCGGTGGCGGAATCAGCTCACTTTATGGCGTGCCTTCGTACCAGCAGTTCCTCCCTCACCAGGTGACAACCCTACTCGGCAACACAGTGAAAGTCACGGGCAGGACGACCCCTGACGTGGCATTCAACTCGGCGATCTATGGCGGAGTGATGGCCTACCTCGGGTTCATCGGCAGGTGGGCAGTATTCGGCGGCACCAGCGCCGCGTCTCCGGCATGGGCAGCAATCATCGCACTTGCCAACCAGGCAAACGGCCACCCACTCGGCTTCGTCAACACTGCAATCTACCAAATCGGCTTCAGCTTCGCATTCCACGACATCACCCAAGGGAACAACGCCGTCTGCTCGGGCCTATGCGGCGAGAACGGCTTCCTGGCCGGCAAGGGATACGACCTGACGACCGGCTGGGGAACGCCTAACGTTTCGTTCCTCATAGCGGCTCTAGCAGCGCACTAGTGCGGAATTGGAAGACAGGCGTGCCAAACACGCCTCCCCTCCATTTTTGTCAATGGCCAAAGGACTGAAGCCCCGACCTAATTTCCCGCCACTTCCTGGTATTGCAATCTCCCCGCTTTCATCGGGTGGTTCTTCCTTCCCATCGGCCTGAGTTCCCTAATCCGTTCGGGAGGCTTAAATACCATAGATTCGGGGCTTCGGAACCCAAATGACGAAGAAAATCACTGAAACACTACTACTAACTTCAATTCTCATCTTCGGCTTCGTATCAGCGTTTCCGATTGCCGCGGCGCACGCACAGCCCCCGGCGATCATCTTCGTGAGTACAAGCGGCAGCGACACCACGGGCAACGGCTCTGCTTCATCCCCATACGCGACCATCTCGCATGGCGTGGAGGTAGCTCCTCCGGGGGCAGAAGTGATCGTGATGCCCGGGACCTACAAGGAAATGGTCAGTATCGCCAAGCCGGTCTATCTGATCTCTGCCAGCGGTCAACCCTCCAACACCGTCATCAACGCTGCGGGGCTTCTGCACGGCATCGAAGTCATCGGTGCAGCGGTAAATGCGAGCGCCATCGAAGGATTCACGGTCGAGAATGCCCAGGCACAGGGGATTTTCGTCCAGGACGCCTCCAATGTCATCATATCCAACAACCAGGTCCTGAACAACGTCCAGAGCGTATCCCTCGTTTGCCCGTTCGCTGGGGCTCCGCCTGGGCCCTGCATCCTCGAGGACAAGGGCATCGAACTCATCGGCACGTCTGGTGTCACGGTAGCCAGCAACACCGTAGTCGGGACCGTCGGGGACGGTGGAATCGGAGTCAGCGACGACGGCCCATTGAACCCTGGTACCCCATGCACTCTCAACTTGGTCGCTGGAACTTGCACCGGCAAGCCCGGCGCGTCTCACCCGGCCATCGACAACGTAGTCACTGACAACACCGTAGTCGCGAACACGGGCGGCTGCGGAATCGTCGTCTCTGCATACGACCCAGGTCAGGGCGTCATCGGCAACGTGGTCTCCGGAAACGACGTTGTGGCCAACGGCGAAGGCATAGTCGTGGCAACTCCAATACCCGGAACCTCGGCCATCAACAACACAGTGATGGGCAACTCAGTTCTCAACAGCTTCACAGAAGGCATAGACATAGACTTCAGCTCCGGCGCATTCGCGCCAGGCGGCGTATTCTCAGGCAACAGCGTGATGGGCAACGTCGTAAGCGGCAACGGGCCTGACGGCGACTTCAGCATCCCTCAACCAACCGGGATCGCAGTCATCTCACCATCTTCGGCCCCCGTGGAAGGGACCACAGTATACGGCAACACAATACGCAACGAATACTACGGGATCGGGGTGTTCAACGCGACCGGCACCGTCATCCAGGCCAACGACGTTGATCCCTCAGTCACAAAGCCCCTGATTGGCGCCACGGTCACGCCTAGCGACGCGAGCGTCATCGGCGGCGAAGTCAACTCTCTGCAGAACAGTCTCACGACTCTCCAGAACTCGTTCACCCAGCTCCAGAGCAGCATCTCCCAGCTACAGTCAACCTCGGCGAAGAGCAGCGACCTATCCGCGCTGTCTAGCACAGTGAGCGGTCTGCAGTCGAGCCTGACTCAGCTGCAGTCTTCCGCAGCAAAGCAGAGCGACATCAGCAACCTCTCGACCCAGGTCAACAGCGCAAGCTCTCAGGCGAGCAGCGCGAACTCGCAAGCGCAGACAGCGACCTACGTCGGGTACGTCGCAATCCTAGTTGCAGTAGTGTTCGGCGGCATAGCCATAGTCCTTTCAAGAAGACGGCCATCTGCAGCATAAAGAGCAGTGGCCGTCTGCCTTCTTTGTTCGTGGGACCTGAAACACGGGTCGGTCAAGAAATGTATTTAGGTGTCGGGCCGCAGAATCCTCATAGCAAAGTCTTGCCGAGGGCCCTCGACTTCGATATCATCAATGAACTGGCCGAGGGGTCTTTTCATTATGGCATGACCTGCGTCGTTGAGTTCGAGCCTCACTCCCTCTGGCACGAGATCTCTTTGACCGCCGTGGCTCAGGCCCTCAGGTCCGGAGTCAAAGTGGAATATCACGTCTTCGAGCACACTCCCGCAGAGATCAGGACGTCTCTGGCGGGAATCGGGGTCGACGTAGAGGGGCTGGAAAGCCGAGGCCAGTTCAGGGTCTTAGACACTTACACGCCCCTGACGCCCAGGTCGGACAATGAGCAGGGGAAGAAGGGCAATCTGCTCTCCGGCGGGCCCCCCGACGTCGAAGACTGGACACGTTCCATCAGGGAGAAAATGCAGGTCGGGTTTGAAGAGGAGGAGAAACGATGGTTACACATAGACGACAACGAAACCATCTTGCTCCAATACAACGGTGAGGACTCCGTCGTGAAGGGGTGGAGGACGACCTTTGTTCCTATGGCGAAGGAAAGGGAACTGCTGATTCTGCACGGGCTCGCAAGAGGGGTGGCTTCCGATTCCTTCTATCTGAAGACCGAGGCGATGGCGGACGCAGTCATAGACATCAGGACCAAGGAGGAAGAAGGGAGGCTGGAGAACCTGGTCCGCCTAAGAGCCCTGAGAGGGGCCCGCTTCGATTCCCGGTGGCACAGGGTGGAACTGCTTGCCAGCGGGGAAGTCGCCTTGGGGGCACCGCCAGATGAGGGTACCAGGAAGCTCGCGGCGATAATGTTTACCGACATGGTGGGTTTCACGGCTGTCGCGCAGACGAACGAGTCCCTCGCGCTCTCGCTACTTGACGGGCAGAGAAGGCTCGTCCGCCCCATCCTGGCGAAACACAGGGGGAAGGAGGTCAAAACGATTGGGGACGCCTTCCTGGTCGAGTTTGCGAGCGCCCTCGATGCCGTCAGGTGCGCCATCGAAATCCAGTCGGCCCTTGAGGAGGCGAATTCGCTCCGGCCCGTCGACCGAAAGGTCGCTTTGAGGATAGGGATCCACCTTGGAGACGTCGTGCATGACGGTGGCGACGTGGCGGGAGACGCGGTGAATCTGGCTTCGCGGATTGAGCCTCTCGCTCCCCCTGGAGGGATCTGCGTCAGTGCCCAGGTCCAGTCCAGCGTCGTCAACAAGGTGGACGCGAATTTCGTCAGCCTCGGCACGCCACAGCTCAGGAACGTGCTGACCCCGGTCGAAGTCTACCAGATACAGGGATTCGGCGCGCAGGCAGCCAAGTCGGCGGAGGTCGGCTCCACGCCAATCAGGGAAAGGATTGCCGTCCTCCCCTTCAGGAACTTCAGCCCGGACCAATCGGACGAATACTTTGCAGACGGAATGACTGAAGAAGTGATCTCATCGGTCTCCCGCACGCGTGGGCTCAGGGTCATCGCGAGGACATCCGTGATGAAGTACAAGGGCAGCGGCAGGTCGATCTCGGAGATAGGGAGAGAGCTGAACGTGGGCAACATACTCGAAGGCAGCGTGAGAAAGGCAGGCGACAAGCTGCGCATCAACGTCCAGCTTGTTGAGACTTCAAACGAGGAACCTCGGTGGTCGCAGGAATACGACAGAGAGATGAGAGACGTCTTTGAAATCCAGTCGGACATCGCCAAGAAGGTCGCCGAGGCTCTCCGAATGCAGGTCGCTGGGATTCAGCACCAGGAGCCGGGGGGCGCTTCTACTGACCCTGACGCCTATGTCAGCTACCTTCGGGGGAGGCAACTCTGGAACAGGAGGACCAAGGAAGACCTGGAAAGGGCGATCGCGTTCTTCGAAAAAGCTTTGGACGTGGACCCGGGTTACGCCCAGGCGTACACAGGCCTGGCGGACAGCTATGCAGCGCTGGCCCTGCTCGAATTCAAGGCCCCCAACGATGTCTATCCCAAGGCCAAGGACGCAGTCGGAAGAGCCCTTTCTCTGAACCCTGACCTGGCCGAAGCCCACACCTCTCTTGGACTGGTGAGGTTTCAGTATGACTGGAACTGGAAGGGTGCGGAGGAAGAGTTCAGGAAATCAATAGAGATCAACCCCAGCTACGCTCCGGCCCACCACTTCTACGCGGACTACCTGAAGGCGATGGGGAGGTTCGACGAGGCCCTCTCTGAGATTCGGAAGGCCCAGGAGCTAGATCCCCTGTCGCTCGCAATCAGCACCGGCGTCGGGCACGTGCTGTACCTTTCAGGGCAGTACGATCAGGCAATACAGCAGTACCGCAAGGCAATAGACCTGGACCCGACCTTCCTGGCGACTCACATCTGGTTCGGCAGGCCCTATCTAGAAAAGGGGATGTTTAGGGAGGCGATTTCCGAGCTGGAGACCGCTGTAAGACTCTCAGGGGAGAGCACAATTGCATTGGCAATGCTTGGCCATGGGCTTGCCTCGGCGGGGCGCACAGAGGATGCCTCAAGAATCTTGGAGAAGTTGAAGGTACGGTCGAGGAGCCAGTATGTCCCATCCTACTGGATTGCGGTGATCTATAACGGGTTCAGGGACAGGGAACAAACCATGCTCTGGATGAAGAAGGCGTTCGACGAACGCTCCAGCTGGCTGGTCTGGTCTAACGTCGAGCCGAGGTTCTCATGGCTGAGGGCTGAGCCTGACTTCGCGCAGCTGTTGAAGAAGATGAAGTTCCAGTAGACAGAGCCGGTCCCAAATTCGGCGGCCATGAAAGGCACCCGCAACCATTGGTCGCGATTTTCAAGTCTGGGAATGGCATGGGCGGCTTAAGAGCAGGACGACCGAGGGTCGCGAAAGCAACGCGGAAGGGTCGATGAATGGAATACAAGTGGGTGGTGCTGTCCAACACGACTCTCGGGACACTGATGTCCTCTTTGGACGGGAACATAGTCCTCATCGCCCTGCCGACCATCGCCAGAGACCTTCCGGGCACCTCGGTTTTCGACCTTCTCTGGCTTCTATTGGGATACCAGCTCCTGACTGCATCGGTCCTGGTGAACTTCGGGAGGCTCGCCGACATGTTTGGGAGGGTGAAGCTCTACAACTTCGGCTTCGTGATGTTCACCCTGGGCTCGGCACTCTGCAGCTTTTCCCAGAGCAGCATTCAGCTGATCCTCTTCAGGCTCGTCCAGGGTATCGGTGCCTCGTTCCTCTTCTCCAACAGCGCCGCCATCATCACTGACGCCTTCCCCGAGAACCAGCGGGGGATGGCGCTGGGGGTCAATCAGGTCTCCATCGTCATTGGCTCCGTGGGGGGGTTGGTCCTCGGCGGGTTCCTGACCTCAGTCACGGGTTGGCGCTCAATCTTCTGGGTCAACATACCAATCGGCATCTTTGCCACTGTCTGGTCCAGGTACAAGCTTCGGGAGCTCGCACACATCCGCAAGGGCCAGAAGCTGGACGTGGTCGGGAACATATCCTTTGCCGGAGGCCTTGCCCTGGTCCTTGCTGGAATCACCCTGTTCTCGATATCCTACCTGAGCCTGCCAGGTCTCCTGGCTTCGATGGCCGCAGGAGCCGCCCTCCTGGTGCTGTTCGTGTTTGTGGAGCTCAGGACGGCCGAGCCGATGTTCAACCTGTCGTTGTTCAAGATCCGGATGTTCTCCGCCGGGAACATCGCAATCCTGCTGAACGCCCTTGCCCGGGGCGCCGTCTCGTTGGTGCTCGTCTTCTACCTGCAGGGCCCCACCATGGGGCTCGACCCATTGACAGCTGGGCTCTATCTCCTCCCCATCTCGCTGTCCCTGGCGGCCCTGGGCCCGGTCAGCGGGTGGTTGTCAGACCGGCACGGTGCGAGGCTGATGTCGACGCTCGGGCTCGTTGTCTCCTCGGCAGGGTTCCTCCTCCTGACGGGCATCGGCCCTACGATCACTTTCCAGCAGCTCCTGGTGCCGCTAGTCCTCGTGGGGGCGGGCATGGGGCTCTTCGCTTCCCCCAACAGAGCCTCAATCATGAATTCGCTCCCTCAGGACCAGCGCGGGGTCGGCTCTGGGATCAGCACGACGCTCGTGGTCGTGGGGGGGACCGTGAGCCTCGCCATCGCGTTCCTGGTGATGGTCACTGGCACGCCGATAGCAGAACTCCAGCAGCTCTTCCTGGGAACCTCTGGAATCGGGACTCCCCCATGGATTGGCAGCTTCATACAGTCGATACGTTCGGTGTATTTTCTCTCGACGATTTTCCTCATTCTCGCCATCATTCCATCTGTGATGAGAGGGAGGGTCCCCAGCGCGGACCCGTCGTGACCTTCTATCCTTCGCCCGGATGCCCTGCCATTGTTATAACCCCCGCCGCGAATGCCCCCCTAAGGATTGGAAGAAGAGAGGGCCCGACCGAGGCCTAGAATCGAGTCGCTGTCAGACCTGGTGTTCGGCCTCGCGCTTTCCATAGCGGCCATCGCACTCGTGAGCAACCCGCCCACCTCGGTCGGAGGGTTCTACAGGGACATCGCCACCTTCGGCTTCAATTTCATAGTGCTGATTTCCATCTGGCTCCGCTACACCAGAATCATGTCTGCCCTGCCTCTCGAGACGAGGGGAACGATGATCCTGAACAGCGTCCTGCTTTTCACCGTTTCCCTCGAGCCGTTTCTTTTCAACATCATCCGCTCGGGGAACTCGGCCAGACCCGCAACCGTGCAGCTCTTCGAGACCGCATCGTCGCTGTACGGCGTCGACCTCGGAGTCATGATGCTCATCATGGCGATATTCACCCTGGCACTCGCAGACGAAGAGAAGCGCCTCGTCCCCGGGGGGATGCTCCGACAGCTGAGGGAGGAGTCGGTGACGTGGTTCGTCTCGTCGGGAATCTTCCTCGTGTCGGCCTTCCCTCTGTTCGGGAGGATTGACGTGGGCGGAGTTCTCGTGAGCGGCCTGTCAATCCGTACGGTCATGTGGCTGAGCGGCATCGTCGTCGTGTGGTTGAGGGCGAGGCACGGCCATCGCCACGCGCGGGACTGAATGGGCCGCCCAGGAATGCGACACGATGTTCGGAAGGCGCACCCCATGCGGACAGGGCATGGTTCGGTGGGCTGAGGCCGGCTCTAGCACTTGGTTCCGTCGTCGAGAATCATGTTACGAGGCTAAATAGCAACCCCGTGGCAGGAACGCCAGGGAGTCCCGAGTGATAGATTCCGGCGCCGTCGCCTGGGTCCTCGCCGCAACGGCCCTCGTCATGATAATGACCCCGGCCCTCGGCTTCTTCTATGGGGGTTTGGTCCGCAGGAAGAACCTCATCTCCACTATCGTGCAGACGATGACGATCTTCGCTGTCGTGAGCCTCGTCTGGGCCCTGTGGGGATACAGCGAAGCGTTCGGCCCCTCGGTCAACGGCGTCGTGGGAGACCTCTCGAAGGCAGGCCTCAACGGCGTCGGAGCGGCCCCTCTTCCGGGCCAGGTGATCCCTGAGCTCCTGTACTTCGCGTTCCAGCTGAAGTTTGCCGCCATCACCCCGGCCCTGATAATAGGCGCGTTCGCCGAGCGGATTCGATTCAAGGCTCTGCTCCTGTTCACCGTCGCGTGGGCGACTTTCATCTACGCGCCCATAGCCCACTGGGTCTGGGGCGGAGGGTGGCTAGAGTCGTTGGGGGTAATAGACTTCGCGGGGGGCCTCGTCGTACACATCTCGGCGGGGGTTTCTGCGCTTGCGGCGGCCATCGTTCTGGGACGAAGGAAAGGGGTAGCGAAGGCCGACGAGGTGCGCCCCAACAACGTCCCGTTCGTGATTCTCGGCGCTGCGATACTTTGGTTCGGTTGGTTCGGCTTCAACGGCGGAAGCGCCCTCGCCGCGAACGAGATAGCCGTCCAGGCGCTGGTGAACACCAACATGGCGGCAGCCGCTGGGGCCGTCAGCTGGATGCTTGTGGACTGGTCGCGGAAGGGGAAGCCTTCGGCTGTCGGCATCTCTGTCGGCGCCGTCTGCGGTCTTGTCGCGATCACCCCGGCGGCAGGGTACGTCGCGACCGGCCCGGCCATCCTGATAGGGTTCGTCGTGGGCATCTCGTCCAACTTCGTGGCTAACTGGAGGGCGAGCCGCAACATATTCGATGACTCGCTTGACGTGTTTGCATGCCACGGGGCAGGGAGCATGTGGGGGGTAATAGCGACAGGCATTTTCGCTTCGACAGCCATCAACGCGGCGGGGCCAAACGGGGCTCTCTACGGTAACCCCGAACTTCTCGGATTGGAGGCGTTCGCTGTGCTCGTTGTCAGCGCCTTCTCGTTCTTCGGCTCCTACTTCCTTCTCAAGATCATCGGCTTCATCACGCCGCTCAGGGTAAGTCCGGAGGAGGAGGAAATGGGGCTCGACGAAAGCCAGCACGGCGAGGAAGCCTACACTACGCAGGCGTAGTTCCTCGGTGTATGCGTGCAGGCTGTCACCGTCAGTCACCGGATGTTGAGCGGAACCCTTAATAATTTCGATATCGGAACACCACCGAGGAACCGATATCGGAATGTTCAACTGGTCCTTCAATTACGCCAAGAGAACCCACCGAGGCCTGAGACACTGGGTGGTCTACCTGCTCCAGGATTCCCCGAAGAACGGGGTCGAGATCATGGACGCGCTCGAGTCGATGAGCAGAGGCTGGTGGAGGCCTTCCCCCGGCTCGGTCTACCCGCTGCTCGAGGCGATGGCGCGCGAGGGGACAATCAAGAAGAACCCTGACAACAAGTACGAACTGACAGAGGCAGGCAGAAAGGAAACAGAGTGGCCTGGCCAGTTCCCGGGCATGGGACCCAGGTCGGTACAGGACATCCTCGTGCAGATGTCTGGCTTCGTCTCCTACCTTGAAGACATTTCGAAGACAGACGCATCCAAGGTCAAGGAAAGCTCTGACAAGATAAAGGAGCTCGGCAACAGGCTCGGCAAGCTCGGCGGCTCGTGAGCATGCAGGGCAACGGTCAGGTCATCCGGGTGGAGGGGCTCAGTAAGTCCTTCAACGGGAAACTGAAGGCGGTGGACAACCTGAGCTTCGAGGTCGGAGAGCGGGAGATTTTCGGGTTCCTCGGCCCAAATGGCGCCGGCAAGACCACCACGATCAAGATGCTGACTACCCTCCTCAAGCCGACGGCAGGGTCGGCCTGGGTCTGCGGCTACGACATAAGCTCGAACCCGAACGATGTCCGCGCGGCCATCGGCATCGTGCCTCAGGAGTACACGGCAGACGAGGACCTGACCGGCCAGCAGAACATCCGATTCTGCGCGGACCTCTACGGGATACCTAGGAGCGTATCCAGTGACAGGACGAAGGAGCTCCTCGACCTCGTGGGCCTCCAGGACGCCGCCGACAGGAAGGTCCAGACCTATTCGGGAGGCATGAGGAGAAGGCTGGAAATAGCCTGCGGCCTCATCAACCACCCGAGGTTGCTCTTCCTCGACGAACCTACGCTCGGCCTGGACGTTCAGACCAGGACAGCGGTCTGGGACTACATCAAGAAGCTGAAGGTGGAGTACGGTATGACCCTCTTCATGACCACGCACTACCTGGAGGAAGCGGACGGCGTCTGCGACCGGATAGCGATAATCGACCACGGCAGGCTCGTGAAGATCGGTTCCCCTGTCGAGCTGAAGTCGAGCCTGGGGGGAGACATAATCGAGCTCGGCGTCAGGGAGGACTCCGAGGACCTTACCCCCCTCATCATGCAGTCCAAGTCCGTCAAGGGAGTGAAGAAGGCGGACTCAACGTACAGGATCAAGGCCGAGCTGGGAGAGGAGGCCGCCCCCGACATTATCGACGCCATAAGGTTGAAGGGGTACCACGTAACCCGCATTTCAGTGACAAAGCCTTCGATGGACCAGGTGTACCTCGAGTACACGGGGAGAACGCTGAGAGACGCGGAGGCCGACAGGGCCGACATGTTCTCGCAGCGCGTCACCCTCAGAAGGGCAAGGTCAAGGTGACCATTGATGAGTGAAAGCCAGACGCGCGCACCCGGCTCCTCATTCGCCACATCAGCCGTGGCAGCCGGAGAGGGGAAGTGGGGCATGGAAAAGACGGACAGGGCCAAGACGCACGGGCTCTGGGCGCTGACCAACAGAGAGCTCATGAAATGGTACAAGACCCCCGTCCTGCTCTTCATGACATTGATTCAGCCGGTGATCTGGCTCGGCCTCTTCGGTCAGGCCATGAACTTCTCGAAGATTCTCGGAGGGTCCGGGCTTCCGTCCCAGGCCCTCGGCAGCCTGCTGAAGGGGGTCTTCGGCGTCTCCGACTACTTCTCATACATGGCGGTGGGGATGCTGACCTTCGTCATACTGTTCACGGCCATGTTCAGCGGCATGTCGATAGTCTGGGACAGGCGCTTCGGCTTCCTCGACAAGGTGCTCAGCACCCCGGTGTCCAGGGGTGCAATAGTGATGGGGAAGGTCTTCTCGGCGGTAGTACGGTCCCTTATCCAGGCTGCGATCGTCCTGGTGCTGGCGGTCCTTCTGGGCATGGATACGGGGAGCGTCACGGCGATTGGAGTCCTCGGGACATTCTTCGCCCTGTTCCTTCTGACGATAGGCCTTTCGACCTTCTTCCTGATGCTGGCTCTCAGGTCGAACGACTGGCAGACTCAGCAGGCGATCATGAACCTCCTCAACCTCCCCCTGCTGTTCGGCTCCAACGCCCTCTTCCCGATCACGGCAATGCCGGCATGGCTGCAGGCCTTCGTGAAGATCAACCCAATCAGCTACACCACCGACATCGGAAGGCAGCTCCTACTGGGTGCGCCCGGGTTCGCTCCGCTGGGGTTCGACTTCCTCTACCTGATTGGGTTCTCCGTCCTCTTCTCCGCCGTAGGAATAGTGATGTCCTGGAAGCTACTCACGAAGTAGGCCTCTGCCTGCCTTGACCGGCCTTATCCAAAGACTAGATCTTCATGGCGTCGCCAGGCGACTTCCCGTCGAATATGACGCTCCTGATGCGTTCGGCAATCTTCAGAGGCTCCCTGTGCTGCCACACGTTGCGGCCGACTGCGAGACCGGTCGCTCCCGCGTCCATCACTCCCCTCACCTGCTGGAGGAAGGCCTCATCCGTGGACGTCTTAGGCCCGCCTGACATGAAGACCCTGACGCCAGCGGCCGATTTCACTGCCCATGAGAAGGACGGACTGTCCCCCGTATACTTGATCTTGACTGCGTCTGCCCCCAACTCCAGGCCAGCCCTGGCAGCGTAGGCGACTATCTCCTTCGAAGTATCGTTCTGGACCCCTTTCCCCCTTGGATAAATCCAGGCTATGGCTGCAACCCCCCTCCGATGCGCCTCTTCTTGGATCCTGCCGAACTCGGAGAGCATCCGTGCTTCGTACTCGCTTCCCAGGTATATCGTGTACCCCACTGCTTTGGCGCCCAGCGAAATCGCGTGTTCAACGGAGCACACCTGCCTCGACACCGGCTCTCCCTGGGGGAGTGCGGTCTTCCCGTTCAACTTGACAATCAGGGGGACCTTGCCCGTGTAGAACCTCTCGGCCACCCCCTTCTGGAACACGACGCCGTTGAACCCTCCCTTGACGGCGGTTTCCATGATGAACGAAGGGTCGACGTTCCAGCCGTCGAAGTCCTTCGACGGCCCGTGCTCAAGCCCCTGGTCGTAGGCCAAGAGCATGCTCTTCCCTCCCTTGAGGAATGGCGCCATCCTGTCCTGAGCCATCGGGGCGAACCTGTCTGAACCGTATTTAATCGTATTCGCAGTCGCTTCAGGAAGTCTTCTCTCATCGCGCTTGAAAAACAGAGAGAAGAGCGCCGTCGGCCATCGCCGAGGCGCCCTGTTCGGTGTCGCCTATGGGAAGACGCCGAGGGTCTTGACGGCTTCGGCGACCCTTCCGACGGCTACGACCATCGCGCCGGTCCTCATGTCGGTGCCGTACTTCATGCTGGCCTCGTGCACGTCCTTGAATGCGCCGATCATCTTCCTCTCCAACATGGAGTTGACCTCCTGTTCGGTCCAGGAGATTCTCTCGAGGTTCTGCACCCACTCAAGGTAGCTGACCACGACGCCGCCAGCGTTTGCCAGGATGTCGGGGCACATGAAGACGCCGTTCTTGGCGAGGATCTTGTCCGCCTCCGGCGTAGTCGGGCCGTTGGCGCACTCCGCGATGATCTTCGCCTTGATGCCCTTGGCAATGTCCGGTAGGATGGTGTTCTCAAGCGCGGATGGGCTGAGGATGTCGACGTCCATCTGGAGGAGCTCCTTGGCCGATATCGGTTGGCTTCCGGGGAAGCCGATCACGGACCCGGTCTTCTCCTTGTGAGCGAGGAGCTTGTCGGCGTCCATGCCGGCCTTGCTCATGATTGAGCCCTTGGAGTCGCTGGCAGCCATCAGCTTCGCGCCGTAGGTCTGGAGGATCTGCGCGTAGAAGGAGCCGGCATTGCCGTATCCTTCCACCGCGAAGGTCGCCTTCTTCAGGTCGAGCTTCTTCACCTTCGCCGCCTCAACCGTGGTGAAGACTGCGCCCCTTCCGGTCGCCTTGTCTCTTCCGAGCGAGCCACCCAGAGGGATGGGCTTGCCGGTGATGACGCCTGGCGACGCCTTGCCGTTGATTATGCTGTAGGTGTCCATGATCCAGGCCATGGTCTGCCCGTTCGTGTACACGTCTGGAGCCGGAATGTCCTTGTATTCGCCGATGATGGGCGCGATGGCGTAGGCGTAGCGCCGCGTCATCCGTTCCAGTTCACCCATCGACATGTGCTTCGGGTCACATATGATGCCGCCCTTGCCTCCTCCGTAGGGGATGTTGACCACGCTTGTCTTCCAGGTCATCCATGAAGCTAGCGCTCTCACCTCGTCCAGGGTCACGTTGGGGTGGTATCTGATGCCGCCCTTGAACGGACCCCTCGCGTCGTTATGCTGGACCCTGTATCCAGTGAAGACGCGAATCTTCCCGTTGTCCATCATGACGGGGAGGGACACAGTGGTCTCTCTCTTGGGGTGCGCCAGTATTTGGTGGATGCCTTCGTCGAGCTTCAAGTACTCTGCAGCAATCCGCAGCTGCTCGAGTGCGTTCTCGAATGGGTTAGGCTTTGACTGACTCATGAAGTCGCCCCAATTCGGACTCTATTTACGGATTGTGAGCATTCTCAATCGAGAGAACGAGCCAGTTCGCTGATTTTTGACGCCCACTGCCTCGCTTTCACTACGCTGCTTGAGACGAGCACCCCTTCGGCCCCGAGCTCGACTGCTCTCTTCACATCGTCGCCGCCCACTATCCCTGCGCCGCACAGAATTTTTCCCTTGTACCCGGCCCTTCTGGCGACCTCGACTGTGGCTCTCACAACTTCGGGCCTGGCACGGGACACGGCAACTCCAGACCCGATGAGTTCCGGGGGTTCCACTGCCAGATACTCGGGTCCGAGTACCGACAGGACGGCTGCCTCACGGCTTCCGCTCGCGCAAAGGCAGATTTTGAGCCCCGCCTTCTTGGCCCTCGGGACCAGCGCCTTGAGTTCCCCGAGAGGCTTCCTGGCTTCACTGTGGTTGAGCAGGGTGCCAGAAGCCCCTGCGGCCTTCGCTGCTTCAGGAAGGTCGGCCCCGGTGGTCATTTCCCCCTCCTCCGCCCCCACCGACTGACTGAACACTGAGATGGAGACCCTGGACGCGACCGTGGCGAGCATCGCGGTAGGAGGCGCGACGGCGATTTCTGCGCCGGACCTTGAGGCGACTTCAGCGGCGGCTGCGGCGAGCCTGACCGACCCGTCCCCTAGGACTTCCCGGTAGTTCTTGAAGTTGATTATCAGGGTCCCCATTGCCGCCCCCCAGTGAACGAGCCGAATGGGGCCTTAAAGTGTGGTCTGGAGCCCGCGGCCGGCCCTTTCAGGAGCTTCCAGGCCGGCTAGAAGCCGTCTTCGTCCGTGTCTTCTTCCCAGCCGTCTTCGTCCAAATCCTCGTCGAAGTCCTCTTCCAGTTCTTGGTCCTCTTCCGACAATTTGAACGGCCAGCGCGATTTCAATTAGCCTATTAAACGGTTCGGTCAATGGCTCCCGCCGCGCATGACAACCCGCATCGTCCCCATCGGTCCGTCCTCGATAGCGGAGGCGGCCATAGTGGTCAAGAGTGGGGGCCTCGTGGTATACCCCACCGACACCGTTTATGGGTTAGGGTGCGACCCCTTCGACGAAGAGGCGGTCACGAGGCTCTTTGAAGCCAAGGCCAGAGGGACAAAGCCCGTGCCCATCCTTTGCGACAGCATGCGGTCGGCCAGGAAACTCGTTTCCATGAACCCGACTGCCCAGGTGCTGGCCGAGGAGTACTGGCCAGGGGGACTTACCATCGTGATGCCTGCCGCGCTCAAGCTCCCGTACCTGATCGACCAGGGGAGCGGGGAAGTGGGGGTGAGGGTCCCTGCTCTAAGTGATTGCGTAGCGCTCATCGAGCAGTGCGGCGGATTCTTGATAGGAACTAGCGCCAACGCCTCCGGTGAACCGCCCTGCAAGACGGCCGAAGAGGCCCTCAAGGAGCTCGGGGGGATGGTGGAAATCATTCTCGACGGCGGGAAGCTCGAGGGCGATGAGTCGACCGTCATCAGGGTCAGGGGAGAGTCCGTGGAAGTCCTGAGGCAGGGTGCGGTGAAGGTCAGAGGGGCCCGGCGGCACAGAGAGTAGAATCGTCCAGGTCGGCTGACGGCTTCGAAGTTTTAAGGTAGTCTCGGCTCAGGGATGCGCGGTCGAGTCATGAACCTGATTCTTACCTCGGCCAAGGGGCTCGAGGCCAGGGCTTCGGCCGAGTTTAAGGAGATCGCACTCCTCTCGGGGGTTCGGAAGGTCTCTCTGGAGCGGTCCGCCTACGACGGCGTGGTCGAGATCGAGGCGGAGAACCCAAAGGGGCTGCTGACTTTTCTCGCCGAGTTCGTGAAATCCGAACCGTTCAAGGTCAGGTACATCATGCGCGTAATGCCTGTCGACATGGTCGTCGACACCAAAATGGAGGAGATCTCCAGGGCGGTCAAGGAACTCTCTGCGGGCATCGGCCAGGGGGAGTCATTCCGCGTCACCATCGAGGCGAGGGACTCGCCCTACGCCGACAAGGAGCTGATTGACGCCGTGGCGGACGTGGTCGACCGAAAGGTCAGCCTCGGGTCCCCTGACAAGATCGTCTTCCTCCAAGTCTTCGGGGAGTACACCGGGGTCTCGGTCCTTGCCCCTCAGGACATCCTCAGCATTCCAAAGCTGAAACGGGCAGTCTAGCCCCTCGCTGCGTTGAGCAGCGCGGCCCTTTCTATCAGCTCCAGCTCCCCCTTCGAGAGCGGCCTTCTGTCGAGCCTCTTCCAGCCTGCTGGCGGGCGGATGGCCTTCACAGTCTTGCCTTCGCCGGCCACAATCAGAAGGAATGGCTCACCTTTCCCGACTCCGACCTTCCCTATCGCTACCGAGATCTGAGTGGTGGAAGCGAGCCTGAGCAGAAGGTCGATTTCGGGCTTCCTGGCAAGCAGGACCTGGGACCTTTCGGCCGACATCGTCTCGGCGCAGATCATCCCTACGAAGGACTCGTTGGACGCGGTCTCGGCTCTGACCGTCTGGACGAGTAGCTCGGGGTGTCCGCGGGAGATGGCGTGCTTCGCATCGGCGGGGTCGGTTTCGCTCCCGACGACATAGCACCTAGTTTCCGCTGCCAAAGTTCAACCGCCGTGAGAGAATGGAATGAGGACGACCCTATCTCCGCTTCTGATTTCCCTCTCAGATGCGGCGGGAACGAACGCGTCGCCTTCCTCTATCATGGCCAGGGTGTTGTAACTGTTGAATCCGGGGTCCTCTTCTCTGCACATCGACCTTAGCCTTTCGACCATGGCCCCTGCGCCAAGGCGGTCGTCTTGGAACTCGACTTCCTCGACGCCGACGCTGGTCCTGATGTGACCTATCAGTCGGACCCTGATCAATGTTGGTGGAGGACCAGGAGCCTTTCCTTATACCTTCTTCCCTCGTACTCCGAACCGGCCGGCCAGAGTCTCGGGGACCTCTTCTTCAGCAGTTCTGCTATGGTCTTGGGGGTTGCCGTGTTGATGTCCTTGATCGGGAAGTCGAGGGCAACCGGCCGGGGGTCTATTGTATGCATGGATGTCTTGCAAGGAAACAGGCTCCTCGTCCTTGCGGCGTTCAGCACATCCTGCTTCGTGAGCCTCTTCACCAACAGGACGTTCCCGCCGTCTTCCAGGGCGAAGTCCACCTCGTCCTCTCTGACGAAGCTTCTTTGCCACCCGAGGGTACGGCCTACCTCGTCCAGCCTCTTCACCGTTCGAAAGGCGTCGCCCAGCCCGTCTTGCTTTCCCGAAACGCGGCAGCCGTCGCGACTCAACACGGCGAGGCCGACCTTTCTCGAGTCCAGGGAGTCGAACGCCACCGACAGGCTGACTGACTCGGCGACTCCTAGCTCCTCTAGGGCCCGGTCGAACAGGTCCTTTCTCGTGGTCTTGTACACCCGCGCCCATCGCCTCAGCTCGATGCCGGGAGAGCTGTAGTCCACCAGGCAGCAGACGACATTCTCCAGATTGAGCTTCCCGAAAGCGGCCAGCCGGTGCATCCCGTCGAGGACGGCGCCACTGTCCCTGTCCACGATGACCGGGTCCTTTTGAACGCCGTCTCGGCGAATCTGGCCGACTATCTTCTCGAGTTGCTCTGGAATGATCTCCTCGTGGGGGAGCAGAGAGGCGACCGGGCGAAGGTCCATTCGAACCCCGTCGCTCTCGAAGGTCAAGTGTTACTCGGCCTTCTTTTCCTCTGTTGTCTCCTCTACGTCGACGGCGTCCGCCTTCAGCGACTTCGCGATGTACCCGGCGATCTGGTTCCTCAGCTGCTTCGAGGGTATCAGCGCGAGGTCGTCAAGGGACTTCTTGTTCTTCTCGTAGTCGATGCTGAAAGCCTCGGGGTGCCTCTGCATTATGACCTCCGCAAGCCTTCTTGTCTTTTCCAAGCTTCGGCCTACCCCGACCAGATGGGGTGAATAAGCTTTCGAGACATGGCCGCCGAGGGGGCTTACCCCAGGAAGCTGAGGCTATTCTCCACGATTGCGTCGGCTGCCTCCTCGAAGGGGGACCCGAGCAGCCTTGAAAGCTCGAAGACGACGGAAGGGACCAACCACGGGCCCCCTGCCCCGCCGAGCGCCGCAAAGCCGACGGGCCCGTCGCTCTCGACGAGGACGCGGTCTCTTCCCCAGACCTTGGCCATCCGCTTCAGCTTCTTCGAGATTAGGAGTGCGGGGCCGAAAGAGGCGTAGTACCCCAAACCGTTCGCTTCTCCTAGGGTCTCCTCCCCCTGGAACCAGTGAAGAAGGACAGCCTTGAGCTTGTAGGTCCCCAGAACATCCAGGCATTCCCGCTCAGCCCCCCTTGAATGCACCTGGACCGGCTTTCCTGCCTTTTCCGCGAACCCAAGCTGGAACCTGAGCAGCTTCATTTGCGCGCTGCCGCTGGCTACTTCAGAATACTTCGGGTCGAGCCCTATCTCCCCCAGCCCCGCGGCAGCAGGGAGCATGTCCTCAAGCCACGAAGGGCTACCCTCCTTCCCGGCCTCTGACGGATGGACTCCCACGAAGGATCTTACTAGGGTCGGATGTTGCTTCGAAAGGGCCGCCCCCCTTGCCGAATTCTTCGCCCCGGTCCCCGCCGTGACAAGCAGTCCCCTACTTGCTGCCGCGAAGGCCAGCGGCTGCCCCGAATCGTCATAGTCTGCGAGGTGGAGGTGCGAATCGATGAAACGCAAGCCCTCAAAACCGCTATGCGGCAATTCGACCGTCTCCCGTGACTCTCGACCCAAAGAGCGCCCTTGGGAACCTGCCATGCGGTTTTCCTACCTCGTTTTGAAATAGGAGTGATTTGGGGCTCTCTCGTGCCAAAAAGGGTCTATCCCGATGACTTTCAAAGCCAAAGGTTTTTAAACATACCCGTTCAATGCCAATAACGAATGTCCAGTTCGGAGTTCGGCCTTGCGGCCGTCTACAGGGTGATTAAGAAGGCTGGAGCCGAAAGAGTGGGAGATGACGCTGCCATGGAGCTCAGGACGGAGTTGGAGTCCCTAGGGCTTCAAATCTCGAAGCAGGCAGTCGAGCTCGCCGCACACGCAGGCAGGAAGACGGTGAAGCCTTCAGACATCAAACTGGCAGCCAAGGCGATTCTCAAGCAGAACATGTAACCGCTGCCAGCCTCGGAGTTTGAACCTGGTAGACCCTGAGTGGGCAGGGAATCCCAAGTTCGGGCCTTGAACCCGAGCCGTCGTGAGTCTGTGGTTGGCGCTGAGGATGCTTCAGCTTCAAACGTAGGGCTCTCGGGCTGCATGTCAACAAGCAGACAGGAAGCAGCGACCCGGTCGCTGTGCGCCAGTGTGGCGTCACCTTGCCAAAGCTTAATTCCAATCTTCTCAGGGCCTTCTCTCATCCGCCCCGGTGGTGTAGCCCGGTCAAGCATGTTAGCCTCTCGTCTATCTGGGAGACAGCTAGCGACGGGGGTTCAAATCCCCCCCGGGGCACTTAAGGCCTCACATTCAAATCCCCCACGGGTTCTAGCTGAGATTCTCCCAAATACGGGGATTGAGGATCCGCTCCCATCTCGACAAGCTATGGGCAGTAGGCAAATACAAGATACCTGGACCACCTAACAAGCGAGGTTCGCTCTTCAATTAGGATCAGCATCGCTGAGTACACTAGTGCTTCTCAATCGGATTTGCAATTGGTCGATAGCGTCCACTGCTAAGTCTTGTTTTGCTATTCTTAGAGCTCATCTGCTTGCATTTGCTCATAAGCAGGTTCGAGCAGATGATTGGCTTTGGTAAGCTTCAAGTGTAGTAGTTGAAGGACTTGCCAACCTTCTTCCTTCTGACCTTATTCTGGCTTGCAAGCAGTCTTAGAATACGGTCAAGCTGTTGGCGAGAGAGGTTCGTAATAGTTTGCAGCTCCTCCGAAGAAGGTGAACTCTCACCGATTTTGTTGAGCGCGTCAAAGACTTTGCGTTCGCTTGGAGATAGGGTTTGCTTGAGATGAGTCATGCTCCTGGACTGAGCTTGTTTGACCTGTGCGCCTTTGACAGGATCTTCGTTTGCAATGGTGGCCTCCGCCAGTGCATTGGCTGCTAATCTGAGTGCGTCTTTTGGCAGACCGTCGGAATACGAGTATATTGCTTTCACAGCTTCGTTGTCGAAGGTTGAACTTAGCGAACGTTTGCTGTTGGCATGTCTTATTCTCTTGTCAAGAATGTCTTTGATGACCTCTATTGGAACACTCTCTACATATATCATGGCATCAAACACTCCTCTGGTTAGCTCGGTTCTCCTGCTGAGTTCCATCGACCCAGCCACAACGAAGATCTGTTTGTCTGAAGCGAAGAATATGCCCCGGGAAACAGTCAGCATTGAGACAACGTCATCAACATTGGCTATGTGATCAGCCTCGTCTATTCCAATTGCAATTCCACCATAGCCAATCTTTTCCGCTGCCACAATCATCTGCTGAAGGTATGACTCGATGACCTTGGATGGTAAGTTCTCCACCTTGCTTTTGAATCTCGTCTCGATGGTGTCTTCGCTGTCAATGCCACCGCTGATTGAACCTCCTGGAACAATTCCGGTTCCGATGCTTCCACTGAGTTTTGCCGTCTTCTTGCTCTGAACGGATTTTTCTTCTTCGAAGCCACCAATCAATCTTGCCATGTAGTCGTAGAAATCGTCAGAGCTTCTCTTTTCGAGTAGCCACTTCTTGATTGCGTCTACAGGTCGAGAGATTCTTCGGTTTCTCACTTGGGTTACTATTTCCATACAGACTGTGTAGAGGATCTCCTGCACCGATCTCTTGACGTTCTGTTCACTAAGTAGAACTCTTACTGGCATGTAGCTCTGTTCTGTGCGAGAAACGTAGAGAAGCAAGTTGAGTAGCGATGATTTCCCTGATCCAACGTCACCATAGATCAGAATCCTTCTTCCAGTGCCGAACGCCTTGATGGCTTCTTTTGCTTCTGGTCTGGTTACAAATAGGCCTCTGTCCTTCTTGCTCAACTCGTCACTCTCAGGACTGGAGAACAAAGGGTATATCGTGAATGGATTCTGTTCGAAACCGAATTTGTCGAATCTGGGCTTTAGTCTCAGCAGTTGGTCGAAATCAGTTTGTGACTCTCTATCTGAGTTGATTGCTGCTCACCTGCTCTGAGCTCTCCTTGAGCAGATACGAGCAAATAAGCATATCTGTGACGTTGAAGTCTTGTTGGACGTCTAGAAAGACGAACGGTCGGGGGAATGTACGAGTGGGTAATCTCAGACGACAACTGGGAGATTCCCAGAGGTGGATTTGCCAAGAAAGCTGGGAGATTGGCGACTTTGACAAAAATCGCGATTTTTGTGGTTTATAGTTGGCACTATAAACCGGAGCCACGCCCGCTCTGCGCAACCCTGGCTTTATGCCGACAGGTATGTCAAGCATCCACGGGCTCCTTTGCCTTCACGCTTAACGCTCCCGGCGAAGGAGACGTGAGCCTAAACCTCGCGGCCATTGCCACCGGAACTATGGCTGCTCTGCCGAGCTAGGCCGCTGCTAATCAACTCACGGGGGGACAGGGTTTACTGTCGGTCGAATGGGATTGCCTCTCCGATATAAGGCATGACCCCCATCGCGTTCTACGGACACATACGCTCTCCTAGACTGCAACTTCACGCATAGCTGCGCGAAGGTCTAGCCATTTTCAGCAGGTCATGAAGGGAGTTAGGGCCAACCTTTTCCCCCCGGGGCATCCAACCGAGTTCGGTGGTCGGTGAGGGAGGTTCGGACCAAATGGGACCCGATGACAGTGCCTAAGAGGTTCAGCGTTAAATAACATTTAGCACACTCACGATTGATGGCCTTCTGCCCCAATTGCGGCAAAGAGGTCTCGCCCGAAGCTTACGCTTGCCCGAACTGTGGGCACCCCCTTAAGCAGCCTCAACCCCTGTCCGAACCACGAGAGCACGTTAGCGCAGCTTGGTGGCTACTCCCTATCTTCCTGGCATGGATTGGCGGGCTCGTCGGTTACCTGGTGCTGAAGGACAGGAACCGAAGTACTGCCATCCGCATCTTGATTTTCGGAATAGTCTGGACCTTCGTTGGTGCTCTCGTTGTCGGAGTAGCCGTCGCTGGCTTTATTTTCGGGCTGTACGGCACGATGTCAGCTTCCTCCAGCGTGAGCGTGACCGTGCTCGCATGCACGCATGGCACTGCGGTCTCATCGACGTGCACGCTACATCTCCAGAACGGTGGCAACGCGCCCGCTTCGGCGGTCGCATGCTCCCTCGGAGGGGCTTCGTCGACGCTAACAGGCTCGCCGCTCGCAATCCCTGCGGGAACAACGGTCGGTGCTACGTGCACGGGCGCCTCCGAAGCAACCGTCCCCGGCGCGCCGGTTCAAGGCACCCTGACCCTCTCTGACGGTATCGTCATCCAGTTCTCAGGGACCTACACTTGAGGGCGACCGTCGGGACCGGTTCGAGATGGAACCTTCACCGGATTCGAACTTCGACAAACGGCAACAGGCGGAGCAATTGACTGGTCGGTGAAGGTCCCACGAACGTACACGACCTGCTACCGCGGAAGCGATAGAGCTCCTGCGTCAAGAATTCGCCCAAATACTCTTAACCCCGGAGCCGTGAAGAATACGTCTTGGACCTCTCGAAGAAGCTGCAAGTGCCCAACGGGAAAGCAGTGTTCTTGGTTGACCCGCCAAGGGACTTCGGCGCAAGCCTGCGAATCTCTAGGAAGCAAGAGGGAGCGGCAGTCCTGGCCTTCGCCGCCAACTCCAGGAAGCTCAGAGCAAACGCAAGGGCGGCTATCGAGACGGCCAAGGCTGACGGTATCTCGTGGATTGCCTATCCCAAGGCGGGGCAGTTGGACTCAGACCTCAATCGGGACCTGTTGCAAAAGCGGATGAGAGGGTTCGGCATAGAGGGAGTGAGACTTGTCAGCATTGATGAAGTCTGGTCGGCGATGCGATTCAGGCCGAGTAGAAGCGCCGAGACTCAGCGACGGAGCCTGAAGGGCGGGAAGCGTCCGTCCGTCTGACATTCCCGAACGCAACGCGTTGTGCGCCGTGGAGTAAGGCACGTCGCCGACGCGAGATAGCGTGTCCGCCCGTGATTCATCACTGCCGATGAGTCGGCACGTAAGTCCTGCTGCAGAGGGGCGAGCCTGCACTCTGAAAGTGGTACCGCACCAAGTTGTGAACTGGATTTGCGCTGCCAAGCCGGCAGTGTTGACCAGGCCAACTTAAGGGCAAGCGCAGCCTGGCGACTTCCATGTCTTCACAGGGAGGGTCGGTGCTGGTCGAACATGGGGAAGGGGGATTGCACGAGCAGGTTGGGAGGCAGAAGCGTTTGGGTCAACTTCGGACCGACACGCACACGCTGTACGACATATCGTTTCGGGCTCTCGACTCCCTCTCATCTAGGGAGCTCCAGAAGATAGTGAATGACTGTCACGGCGAGTACTCTGCAGGGCTCCAGGCTGAAGCCAGACTGATATTGCATGCGCGGGCGGATCCCGTTGACAGGGACTCAACTGAAATCGAGATGTGAACTCTGAAGCTCCCCTCCCCCGCAGCGGGTGGCAGTTGCTTCCTAGCCTGAGCGCGAAGACCTTTGACCCTTCGGGGGTTTCGCAAGGGAGTGCCTTTTCGTCAGAACCACAAAAACGAGATACACAGCTCCGAGCGAAACGAGGAGCAGGACCACGAGTTCCATGCCGACGACAGAGGGAGGGACCAGTCCGCCTACGCTGACCCATCCCCTCGAGTACTGCCAGGTGTAGACACCGTTTTTCCCCGCCGTCATAGAGACAAAACTGGGCGGGCTCGGGCCGTAGCCCCCGACTGCGAACAGGGGATTGCGGCCGGCGTCCCAGCCATCGTAAGAATAGCAGCCCGCCACGATTCTCCTGCCGTTAAGAAACACCGACTCCAGGGTCAAATTGCCCATGTTCTCGAAGACTGTCTCTGTCGACGAGAACGATTCCAGGGCGAAGACCTCCTGGTCCCCTGGCTTCAGTGGACCCGTGACGCTTGCCGGAAACGCCTGTTCTACGGATGACCCCGTGTCCATGTCGGTGACCTTGAGGTTCCACGTTGCCTCGGAGCGGAAGACAGCCAACGACACGTTTGCTCCCGGCAACATGCTGGGCCCGCTGGCATTGAGAACAAAGCTGTACGCGGGAGGGATAGAAAGAACGCTCGTGACCAAGTCGGAGTAGACCAGCCACCTGCCGCTGTCTGGGTAGATGCCTGCCGCGACCTGCAAGACCGAGTCGTCGTTGGTCATGACCGAGAGCACTGCGTATACGGCTCCGTCTGTTCCGTTGATGCTGGGCAGGCGAACCCGCGCTGTCACATTGTTCACATCAGGCCAGCTCGCTCTGCCACCATCGGTGAACTGGGCTCCGTCGGGGACGACCACGCCAAGGGCCCATGAATTCGGGGCGTACTGTCCCCAGCCGCCGGTTGGCTGTCCGGATGAAGAGGCCGTCGACGAGTAGGCGGCAGGCGGGCCAAGCGTCAGAAGGATGAGAAAGCAGGCAGAGGCCGAAACGGCGCTGGTCTGAAACCGGTCAACAGTGGCTGCTTTCACGACTGAGGCCACCTAGCGCGGACCATTGCGGAGATCGCTAGGGCGGCACCCACGAGGGCCAGCAGCACCGTGGCAGTTATCGGGTACACGTATGGCGAGAGCAGACTCTGAACAGTCGTCTCCGTAACACCTTCGATGTTGTTAACGTACCCGCCGAGCGCCCCTGCGATGGCGAGCAAGATGCAGCTAGCGGTAATGCCGAAACCGAGCAGCACGAAGGCGATGGACATGACTCTTGAGTCGATCAGTCGCCCTTCATGCGCCTCGACCGTGTAGGCGAAGCTCGAAAGCCCTCCAACTCCGCCGACGCCGATTGACAGGTATAGAACGTAGGCCAAGAAGAACCAGCTCCCGGGCCCGCCTCCAATCATGATCGCGGGCAAGTAGGAGAATGGCGCGAAAGGGAGTATCACAAACGCGGTCCAAACGAGCGAACCGACGACGGAGACGTAGGCCATTGCTCTAAACCGCCTGTACCAGTACGTTCTTGGCCCTTCTGGAGACAGTGCCTTCGCCCCTAATCCGGGTTGGCCCGCTTCCGTGTAAGCCTGTCCCGTCGCTGCCGCCTCCAAAATGAGGGGTTCAGAAGCAAGCCTAGTTTTGCCTGCTTCTGACTATGTAACCCAGCCCGCCCAAGATTGCACCGAGCGCCGCCAGCGCAATCAGCGCGCCGATCGGGTACGTGAGCTGGCCCAGGATCGTCTCGTGGATTTGGAGGGCAGTCTCCCCCCCACCCCCTCCTGAAGAAGCCGCTGAGGCCCACCCTCCGACGTAGCCGCCCCACATCATCAAGAACATCGAGCCCGCGACACCGACGTTCATGAAGACGAGGTGAGCCCAGGCCAAGACGTTGGTGGCACCCTTGTACACTTTGCCCTGAATCCCTTCGATGTAGAAGTAGAAGATTGCGGTCACCGCCATGGCGACGACCCCGACGACCAAGTACGAGATGTACCCAGTGAAGAGCCAGGTGCCTGCCCCGTTCCCGGCGATCACCTTTGCTGGCGAGAAGTACCCGCTACTTGCGCCGAAGATCGACAGAGGGTCGATGATTAGGAGTGTTGCGACTACTGCTAGGAGTCCCTGAATGACTGCTGCCCAGATGAATCTTCCAGCCCACTTTCCTTGAACTGATTGCATGTTCGAGGGCAATCCGCGCAGTTTGCTATATAAGCCACCCATACGATTTCCATTTCTGGTTCTCAAGGGTGATACCATGGCGCTTGAGACGACCGACAGGAAGGATCGAACCGGTGGCGTCAGCGCACCCCAGTGATGCCTTGCCCTGCGACTCCGCCCGGTGCCGTTTCCTAATCATGCGAGCAACCGCCGTATCTATGAAATCCTCCTTCCTTGACGAGTGAAGTGCTCTCCTGACCGCGTCGAACGCGCTTTGAATCCGAGGGAGGCCAAGGCTCCCTGCCGAGCTACCCCGCGCCGGTCGGGCCATTTCGATTGAGCTGGCGCCATAAAGTCAGAGAGAGAAACAATGGCCTCGCCGGGGCATACTGCTCCGAATGGACCCGCCCGCTTCTGTCGAAAGCCTAGAGGCAGTTACTGCCGGATGCCGGGCGCGGCTCCAGCGTCGTACGGCCCGTGTGTGCCGGTACTTTCAGTTCGATTGGCCAACCTAGTCTCGGCCTTCACTGCTCACTTGGTTCATTGAAGGTTCGGTTTCCTCGGAGCGTGTCTCTGTCCATTCATGACCTAAGCGCTTGCATCTGCAGGCATACTCGAATTCCCTCTTCGTGACCGTCATCCGGAATCTCTCCTCGGGAACTATGCGGCCGCCATGCGCCACCGGACCCTGCATGCGGACGTAGCCCACCCCCCCGCCAGCGTAACTTGCCCCGTCACCCCCGACTCTGGTAGCGCAGTAGCTCTGCCTTTCGACATTGGCCAGACTCTTGTTTAGGAGCTCAGTTCCTAGCCTTCGGCCGCATCGCGGGCATTTGCGGATAAGTGTCCCGGGGCCACCCGACGGCAACACCTACGACAGGAACCCTTGGCAACTCAAAGGGTCCGGGCGCTGCGGGCGTATCTTGGTGGCCGTGCGCCAAGCAAATCGGCAAGGGAGCTAACAAAGGGAACGCAAGCGAGTATGTCACGCTTATCTAATCGTGGTCGGCACAACTTGAACATGGCGGCCTTCGCCCGCAGGTCCCGCCGAGGCCTGTACGCCAAGCTGGCGATCGTAATCGTGCTCGCGCTGGTCGTTCTCGGAGGCTTCGTCCTCACCGTTCCTGTGGCCAACACCACGGCGATTCCCTACCAATCCTTGTCAGCCATGTACGCGACCATTGTCTCGACCTCGGCAGGGCCCTATCTCGTCCTGGTGCCGACCGCATCGCCGTACGAGACCAGTTCGACATACGTGGCAACCATCATGAGCCAAGTGACGACCACTTCTCGGATTTGGAGCATTTCGCAGACAGCCTTGACTTGCAACACGTACAAGTTCGCCTCAGCCTACCTACCATCGGGGTCGAGCGTCCAACTTTCGTGGAGTGCGTCTGATACGGTTGACGTCTACGTGTTCAACTCCACGGAGTACATGCGCTACGTTCTCAGCGGCGCCACCACCCCCAATGTCGCCGGGGAGAACGGCGCTTCGATGAGTGGGACGATGAACATCATCCTGTTCGGTTCAGACACCTATTACTTGGTCATGCATGACTCCCACGGCCTCGTGTCCGGCATCTGCCAGACGGGTGGAAGCATGGCGGTCTATTCCACTTCGGCAACCGCGACTTATGCTGTGCCAGTGCCCACCTATAGCACCGAAACCACCGCCTACGTTACGAGTAGCACGTCGATTGAAACTCGGACGTTTACCACCACGGTCACTTCGGTCAGCACGAGCACCACCTACACCACTTACACTCTCACCAGCACATCCACGACCATGTGCGAATCGCCGTTCTGGCGATGGCTCCTGGGCCCCAGGACCTGCCAATAGGCCCCCAAGAGAGCCTGCTGACTGCTCGTGTGGCCCTCCCTAGCTTGCGGGATGAACATGTCTGTCGGGCCCAACCTGTCGTGCGGCTGAGCGCCCTGACAGCCGTTTTCTCGCTGCGGGAGGGGTCAACACGCCTCATATGGGATGGAAGCCACGGTGATGGCCGAGGTGTTCGACTAGCACTCGTCCCCAACCAGCTCCCGCTTGGTTCCGATTCGAGAATGGGAGGACGGCGGACCGTCAGGAAGCAAAACGCTGAAGTACGGACGCGACGGTCGCTGTTCGCAAGTCGGAAATGCAAGGTCCTGGCAGGAAGGTGTCCTTCAGATGCTTCGTAAGGAAGGAGACGGGATGCTGCACCTACCTGATCGGAGCAGAGGACCGACAGGATTGCTTCCTCGTCGACCCCCTCATGGACTTCGAGAGGTTCCTGCCCTCTGGGGAGGCGCTGGCAGACGGGCCCCGAATCAAATACGTACTCGACACGCACGTTCACGCCGATCACTTGTCAGGAGCGAGGGAGGTCTGCCGGCTGACAGGAGCCGAGCTGATGATGCACGAATCTGCGCAGGTCGCCGTGCCCTTTGTCCCAATCAAGGGAGGCTCGGACCTTTCTCTGTGCGGGCTGAGGGTTAGGGTCATCCACACCCCCGGCCACGCCCCCGAACATGTCTCCCTCTTGGTGGATGAACGAATCCTGCTAAGTGGCGATGCCCTGCTCATCGGGGACGTGGGTCGCACGGACCTGGGGAGGGGGGACAACTTCGACCTCTACGAAAGTCTACATGAGAAACTGATGCGCTTGGAGGACACGGTGCAGGTCCATCCCGCCCATGTGGGCGCACAGCATTATCTCTCCGAAAAACTGTCATCTACGATTGGAGAGGAGAGGCGGTCAAACCCCGCTCTCAGGATCGCGGGCTTGGACGAGTTTCGAAGGTACATGACCGAGGGATGGCCCCCGAAGCCAGCAAACTACGACCTTTACGTCATGGTGAACCGGGGGCTGTTGACGCTGCGGGAAGCCCAAGCCCAAGTGGGGGGAACTCTGGCTTGATTCAAATGACCGGTGGTCTCCTCTGGAGGCTCGTGAAGAAGCGTCGATGAAGAGTTCCTACCCCCAATGACGCTGCCTCCTTTTCGAAGGGAAAGGGCATCAGTAGGAAAGCCACTAGCCGGACGCGGCTGTGCCTGACAGGGATGACAGCGACGCGTAGTAGACGTCGCCATTCTCTCCTGCCGAACTTGCGTCGAATCCTCCGATGCAGTAGATGCTGCCTGATGAGATGGCGCACGTCGTAGTGAGGCTGTTGGGATAGTCCGTCGCTTGCTTCCAGGTGCCGATCCCTCCCGAAGAAGTGGGAGCGAAGTAAACCGCGTTGGTGTAGGTGGGGCTCGATCCTCCGGCCGTTTCTCCGCCCACGCAGTAGATGTAGCCCGACGATATGGCGCAGGCTTGCCCGCTGGCTTGGACCGGATAGGCCGCCGTCGAGGTCCAAGAACCCACGCCGCTAGGGGAGAGATGGGCGTAGTATGCCGTGCTTACGGAGTTCCCGTTCACGTCGGCCCCGCCCACGCAGTAGACGAAACCATCTCCTGCGAAGCAACTCGGGAAGGTGATTCCCTCCGGGTAGGCGGTCGAGTGACTCCAGGTGCCGATGCCTGATGGCGAGAGCTGGGCGTACCACACGGAGGTACTCGGGGCGGCGTCCGCATTGGAACCATCCGTCTCATTGCTTCCGCCTACGCAATACATGAAGGAGGCTGACGCCACGCAGGATTGCGTATCAATCGGGATTGGATATGCCGTCGTGGAACTCCAGTTGCCGACCTGACCATTGGCGCCCAGCGGGGCGAAGTAGCTGGAGGCTACGTCGTCCCCTCCGTCGTTGTAAGACCCCCCAACACAGTACACGTAGCCCGCGTCCTCGACGCAGGACCCGCCATTGATGAACTGCGGATAGTGATTAGAGTCTGATGTCCAGCCAGTGATGTTGCTCGAGGAGGCGGAGAGGCTGGAAGAGGAGTAAACTTCGTTGCGGGGTCCCCCGTTGGTGTCCTGCCCCCCGATGCAGTAGACGTAGGCAGTGAAGTTTAGGCACTGCTGGCCTGCCACTCCGGGCTCTCCCGCCACCTGGAGTGGATACGATGCAGCGCAACGCCAAACCGAACCGCACGTGGAGGGGGGAGCCGTCAGGAGCCCGTACGCGATCAGGCCCACGATTGCGATGAGGACGACCACCAAGACCAGGATGATGACCCTCGAGACTCTCATCTAGTTCCCACCCGTGGACCCTCGTCCGACGCATAGCCCCGACTGTCGGTATTTGAAGCCTTCCGCCGCAGGACGTCCCGAAAGCCCTGTGCTAGCTACAACCCGATGCTGTTGATCAGTCTGCCCGAGCTCGCGTCGACCACCAATACAATCTTCTTACCCTTGTGGTCGTACCTCACGAACCAAATGGGGGCATGTAGCAGCTCCACGTCTCCGACGTCCGAATCCGTCTTCATCTGTTGAATCATGTGATACTTCGCGTGGGCATTCTCTGACTGCAACTGGTCAACAAGGGTCTTTGCCTGGGACTTGGCGACGTCTTCGCTGATGTCGCCATTGAGGACTTTGATACTCTTGGGAATCTTTGTGATGTCAAACAGGGTCCTGCCACCTAGGTCAAACTGGTAGCCGCGCGGCTGATAGTCGGTGAGCGCTTTCAGGGCGACCACTGGGAAGTTGTAGTTTGCGTCCATCTGCTCGGTCTTCGTCATCCCGCCACGGCCGTATCCCGTCCCCATTCCGAAAGCGCCAATCTTCGGCAGAGAGAAGCCCCCAAAGGGCAACCCAACCGACCCCACTCTTCTGACGCCGAAAATGCGCCTCCTACCTCCTCCACGGCCACCGCCTCCCCCGAAACCTCCCCCGACACCTCCTAGGATGACGCCCATCAACGCTGCCGTAGTGACTGTCTGCCCGATCTGGGCGGCCTGGTTTACGGTGACCACAGTCGTCCGCGCCGAGACGCTTACAATCCAGTAGGGCACGTATGAGAGGTTCATCTCTTCCTGGGTTGAGCTCTCCTGGAGGTGCCTGTGCAGAAGGCCCTTGTCCATCATCGGTCTGATTATGGAGTTTACTTCGTCGACGGTACCAACTTTCATGGGGAGCATGGTCTGCTTCTGCACCCCAGTCCATCCCTGCGTCCCCAAGGTGATGCCGCTGCCGCAATACTCGCAGGTGATCACCATCTCCCCGAACTTGGGGGCAATCGGTGCGCCACAGCTAGGGCACTTCAACGAAGTGGCCCCGGAGGGTGCGATGACCTGCTCTGACTTCGCCGAAACAGGACCGGACGGGCCTGGCGCCCCGCCCATCCCTGGGCCGGAGCCGCCGCCAGCCTGCTGACTCCTGCCCCCCGAGGAGCTTATCCGACTCCCACACTTGTAGCAGAATGCAGCATCGTCAGGAAGTTGAGCGCCGCAGTTCGGGCAGTTCATGTACCCGTCCTCTCCCTTAGATACTAAAAAGTTATGCTCGCAGCTCGACGGGCTCCCGACCTTCCCTGTCCGTGCTTCAGGGATGCCAGCCGGCAGTGCGTGGGCTCCGTCGAGTATTATATCGCCGCCTCGGCAGGTCGGTCTGAATGAATCGGCACAACAATCTGCGGCAGGACCTCGCTCGTGCCATCAGGAGGCTCTACGATAGGGGTCTCGTCTCGGGAGTGGGGGGGAACGCGAGCGTCTTGCTCCCCTCGGGAGATGAGCTACTCATAACACCTACCGGCTACTTCAAGGGTGGAGTCGCGGAGGGCGACCTGGTGAGGGTGACCCTCGCTGGGAGGGTGATTGGAAGGGGGCAGCCCTCGAGCGAACTGGCGACGCATCTGATTGCCTACACCGCAAGGGGGGACATTCGGGCGGTCGTCCACGCGCATCCGCCTGTGGCAGTAGCGCTTGCCACGGCGGGGATTGACATTCCCCTCCTGACTCCTGAGCAGGCTGCATTGATTCCAAGCCTCGAAGTCGTCAAATTTGTGCCACCTGGCGAAAGGGGGGCAATGGCAGTGCGAGACGCGGTAGGGCGGAGTGATCTGGTCGGGATAAGGAACCATGGATTCTTCTCCCTGGGCGCGGACCTTCATGAGGCCGTTTCCAGACTGGAGGTCCTGGAGGAGAGCTCCATGATATTCTTCGTTGCGAGTCAGTTCGGGAAGGTCCCGGCCCTGAGAGGGACGGACGTGGAGGCGATTCGGGAGGCCTACGCTTCGCGCCGGAAGGTCACCCCCGCCAGTAAAAGGAAGCGTTAGGGCAGAGAGTCAACGCCTTCGCAGCCGCCTGGCGAAGTCGCGGCTGGGTCCGTCGGCAAGTTGGGTCCCGGTCCCGCCTCATGTGCAGGAGCCAGTCCCTCAGGCGGCCCGGTCTTCATCAATCGACCCGGCCGGTCCTCGGTCGCTGAAGTCACGGGGCCGGACTTCTCAACGAAGAGGGTGATTGCTGCCACGAAACACAGCACCTTCGATAGGTCGTTGAACGCAGTGTCCAGCGGATCGGCTGGGTAGGAGAAGCCAATCGCGGCCCACGCTGCGAAGACAAGGAAGAACCCTGTCATCGAGAACAGCGTGTACCTAGACAGACGCGTCACCGGAGAGAACGTGAGAAAGGACATCGTCGAGAACTCCACGAGAAACAAAGGCAGGAAGAAGAGGAGACGGAACACCGTTGGTGAAGGGGGGATGGGCGGATATATCCTGTTGAGGACGATCAGGTCGAATGGAAGCTCGAAAATCATCGGAGCCGCGGCTGCTCCTACGAAGGCGCTCAGCAGCGAGACCTTCAACCCGTGGCTCCTGGTCAACACTGCAATGATTACGAACGTGACCGCCGCGCTCCCCTCCGTAAGGGGGGAGATAGGATTCGGCGCCGTGTATGACTGGTATACACTGGCTAGACCGGCCTGCTTGAGCGCCAAGCCGTAGGAGGCCGAGTCGATGACAAATGCCAACAGCGACACGACCCAGATGAGCAGAATGAAGACCGTCACCGCCCTGCCGGGTCTCGCTGCAGCGACCGGCCTTCGCAATCTCACCCCAAGGAATGCGAACACCCCAGCAGTCACCAGCAACAGCACAGCCAAGGTCAGGGCATCGATGCCGGTGTATGGTGCCCAAGTGCCAGCCACGGCGTTTCATTCTCACCTGGGTGCTCCGCTATTTCCGCGTTGCGCAACGCGCCCGGCCGGAAAGGGACACATCTGCCATGTCGGCTCATCGCGCCCGGAGGCAAGGCCCGCACACTGACTTCTGTTCGCCCATTCATGACCCGTCTAGAAGGGGCCCGGTCACTCCTGCCTCGGTAAGCCCGTCGGGCCTGCAAGCCATGAGGGCCATTGAGCTGCCCAGCGGCCAGATGGGCCGCCTATTCAGGCGACGACTTTTTATGACTGATTCGAAGCTTCCAAATGGGGCCCCATGATGCCAAATCGCGGAACGAGAATGGGTGGGTAGGCGGAATACTGGGTGAATCGCGGAGCAAGGAGGGAGATCCCATACTATTTCGCGCCCGGCAGGAAACTCTTTCAGATTGTCGTTAAGATCAAGGGCGAGCCGGGCTCCCATGGTCGAATCTTGGACCTTCTAGAAACCCGGGCAAAACTTGTGGGCGCGACGTCATATTCGTTGCAAGATGGCACAACAATCGTCAGCGGCTTTGCGGAGGCTCTTTCAAACAGCGAGACCGCCGCGAACCTTCACCGCCTCGCAGTCTCGTCCGGGGTGGTCCTGGAAGCGGAGGTGCTGGAGGGAGTGGATGGGATGCTCATCGACACATTCCATACCGGGCTTGAAACGGGCGGGGAATATCTCATGCTGGTCCGGCGCAACGCACTCACCCGCATGTTGGACAACGTCCACAGGCTCCTCGGGACCGCTGGGGAAGTCCTTCTCTATCAAGAAGGATTGGCGGTAGGCCGGGCGAACGCAGAGGCGTTTGTAAAGTCCCTCGGCGGTGAGAGGGTCAGGAGAAACCTCGGATACCTAAGAAACAACCTCGCCGCCCAGGGGTGGGGAAGGATAGAAACGAAGGAAGGGCCCGACGAAGGGGGTTCCACGATAGTCATTCGCGACTGTTTCGAGTGCTCTTCCAACAAGGGCAAAAGGACGGGTTGCCACTTCTTCAGGGGGTACATCGCTGGCAATAGGTCGGTCACCTTCAGAGAGGAGTTTGCCGTCCAGGAGCCTAGGTGTACACTCAGAGGGGACGACGCCTGCGAGTTCGTGGCCAAGTCGTCAGCCGCCGGACTCTGAACAAACAACAGGCTGCCAGCGTCGGCTTCCGGTAGGGCGCTCCCACGGCGCGATCTGCTTTGGCTTTGGAATCGGCAATTCCGAAAGCTTATTCAGCATCTCGGGCAGTGTCTTTGCCAAGGAGCTTTCTGACTTGGAACGAAGTCGGAAGTTCGCAGATGCAAAGAGGACAGAGGGCCGTTTGAAAGCACGGCACGAGATCAGGGGATTAGATGCCAAGCTACTGGCGCTCCAGAAGTGCTTGGCCGGGCTCTCCTCCGACAGGACCGAGAAGGACGTCTACGCGCACACCCTTGACGCTCTGAACAACGCCCTGGGATTCGACCACGCGGACCTAACGGTAGCTGAAGACGGCTGGTTGCGGACGAAAGCCCACAGCGGTCTGGCGAGCGACTATCCCGACATGAAACTCGACGGACCAGGCATAATCGTGAAGGCAGCGAACCAGAAGAAGGCCCTGCTGGTCCCTGATTCCCGGAAGGATGTCAGTTACGTTCGCGGCGAGGAAGGAATGCTTTCGGAGCTGGCGGTGCCAATCGTCCTGAACGAGCGGACCGTGGGGGTGCTCAACGTTGAGAGTACCCGATTGGGCGCCTTCAGCCCTGAAGACGCCCAGCTTCTTGAGACCTTGGCAGGCCAGGTCTCGTCCTGCCTCGGCAGGCTGCGAGCCGAACAATCGTTGCGCCGTTCAGACACGAAGGTGCGGGGGATTCTCGACGCCCTTCCGGGCCTCGTCTTCGAGCTCGACCCCCGTGGAGTCTTTTTGGACTACTATGCTGCAATACAGAGCGAGCTGGCATACCCTCCGGAGACATTCATCGGAAGGTCGGTCCGGAATGTCCTTCCAGCGGGGCTGGCGGATTTGATGGAAAGTGCCATGGAGACATCCCGTAAGACCGGTACCGTCAATGTATTCGAATACCAGCTGCCCACCATGAAGAGGGCCATCGCGGAGTGGGAAGCTCATGTCTCCCCGACGGGCACCGGGGGTTTCGTCGTCGTCATCTACAACGTCACTGAACGCAAGAAAGCCGAAGAGAGGCTCCGCGAATCCGAGGCCCGCCATAGGTCTCTTGTGGACGGAATGCTGGACGGGACCTACCGCAGCACTCACGATGGGAGGTTCGTCGACGTAAACCCCGCCTTCGTGAGGATGTTCGGGTACTCGAGCAAAGAGGAGCTGTTGAGCATCAGAGATGTAGGCAGGGCGTTGTATTTCGCTCCAGGAGACCGCGCCAGCCTCTTTCTGGATACCGGTCAGGAGAGGGTGGAGGTGTTCAGGATGAAACGAAAGGATGGATCCGAGATTTGGGTCGAAGACCACGGGCACTACGTGCATGACGTGCATGGAGAGGTCATCTTCCACGAGGGGGTACTCCGTGATGTCACGGAGAGAGTACGAGCCGAAGAGGCGCTGCGCGAGAGCGAAAAACGCTACCGCAATCTGTTCGATGGAATGCTGGACGGGACCTACCGCA
>Ga0187769_10000070_pt1 | contig 49055 bp, 51 predicted proteins | sample 0116_SJ02_MP02_1_FD_133140 | JGI IMG/M metagenome (GOLD analysis project Ga0187769, IMG submission 133140) | Tropical peat soil microbial communities from peatlands in Department of Meta, Colombia - 0116_SJ02_MP02_10_MG | ecosystem: Environmental > Terrestrial > Soil > Wetlands > Peat | place...
ACGGCGGGATGCGGGTGCCTATCGACGCACTCATGGTCCGAGAGCTACGGAAGCTGGGGCACTGGTTGGAGAGTCCAAGGTCGCGCCTAGCCATCTTTGGGCCATCCGCATCGACACGCGACTTGCGATTCAGCGGATTACCCTAGGTGGACTTCCGGCGTGGTCGTGCTCTCTTACGACGACGAGTCGCCCCCGGTCGCGTCACGCGAGCCGGCCCTGCAAGGACGCGACTCCCGACCGGGTTGACCGCCCCTGGACCATGCGCGGTTCGGGGTAGAGCCTCCGCCGCATGGCGAGCCCGGTTGTAGGTCATTGCGAGGCGACGGAGGAGGGTAGCGCCTGCGACCCCGCCGACGCGACCTAGAGTGAGGTCTTGGGGCTGATTCACCGGAACGGTCAGGAGACTCTGTCTTCTAGCCAGCTCCCGGTCAAAGAAATCTCGTAGGTCGAGAGGGGTCCCTGGTTCGCTCTTCGCTCCGTGCCGAAAGTAGACCTGGCCGATATGGAACGCGGGCCCGGCGCGCTTTCCACCTTCAGTGTGAGGGGGGTCCTTCGTGAAGATCAGAGGATATTCTGAGGGACCGATCATCCAGGCGAGGCGCACCTTGCGCCGACGGGTAACTCGCTCCGACCGAATGAACGCAAAGTGCTCGTCGGTGTACTTTCGCATCTGGTCCGTAACCTTCGCAGGGTCGAGCCTTGACAGCTTCTCTATCGAAAACGGAACTGCCCTACCTTGTGAGTCACAACCGAAGACTATCACCCCGCCTCCCGTGTTCGCGAAGGCCGCGATGTCCTTCACAATCTCGCACCAATCTTCTTTTGCCGATGACCCCTCGGGGTAGAACTCGCACTTGAAGTCGAGTTCCTTCGATTCCTGCCTCTCGTTCACGGCGAGTGAACGGAGAGCAGCAATGAGCACCGGCGAGAGCGCCATCTCCCGGAATGCGCTATCCCGTCGGCCGCTTCCGGCGCGATTTTCTCGCAGAAGTCAGGTAGGACGTGCCTTCGTCAACGGACCAAACAACAAGAACGAGTCCGTTCACCACCTGCTGCATTGCACGCATGAACGAATCCTTGGTCAGCCCATCCTCCCAGACTTGGGCGCCAACGACGATTTGATTCGGCGTCCCGGTTGGTGGGTTGAACCCGAAAGTGTGGCCAGCTAGCAATAGGTCAAACCGAAGATCCTGCAGAAATAGCAGTCGCTTGCGTTTCGGCGCTCGCTCAAATGTGTTCTTGAACTTGTCCGGCAGGATAATCGAACCTGAGATAGCAATCGCATCACTAGGCGGCACTTGCTGACCAACGTTGTAAGTCAGACCGGTGTGGCTCTTCACCTCGAGAGCGAATCTCATTCCCTGCACGTCGACACGACGATGAGTCAACCCCTCTTCGTCGAGCCAGCGGGTCAAACGAGCCTCTAAGGCGTCCCCTCCGTTTGCTGGCATAGGCCTCCCTCGTCCCAATCAGGTATCGTCTATTGGAGTTTATCCACACCGCACCTCGTTCGCCACCGACCTAGCCTGGGCTGCACGCGCCCCCATTCGTCGGGCGGTCCCGACGCCGCCGCGCTCTGACGGACCGCCCCTCGACAGAACGACCCCAACCGCCTGGGGAGACACTTTTCTCCGATAGAGCGCGCGCTACTCTAGACACAAAAAAGGATTGGGGGAGATCCACAAACACCCGCCATTCGCCGGAACGGCGAGGGAGGTTCGTGCAAGCAATCCCCCCCGGTGGCTCACCGGAAGAATCGGCGGGATCGCCCTACTTCTTCCCCTTCTTCCCTTTCTTGGGCTTGGCCATTTGCTGCTGCTTTCCCGGCCGGCGACCGAGAGTGAGTGACCGTAGAGAGGTTCTGGTATTTCAAATTCCATCCCGGAACCGCTCGCGCGTTCGGAAAGTGGCGGATTCATCGAATCTTGGGACGCCGCATCGAGGGAGGTCGAGGGACGACCCGATCCGGACTGGGGAAAATCGATTCGAGGCGCAGCGCCCTCCAGAGGTTAGGGGCGCTCAGGTCGGGATCCCTTCCCGGCGAGTCCGGGCCCAGGCAACGAAGAGCAGAACGGCGGCGACCAAGAAGAGGACGCCGATCAAGGGGTCCGTTCCCTCACCGCCGCCAAAGCAGGGGTGGCTGCTTGAGCAGGTCGCGGCGGAGAAGGCGGCGATTCCGAGGAACACCGCGCCGACCAAGAGCAGCGTGACCGCCAGCACTTGCAGCCAACGTTGGCCCCTGTCCCAGACGGTCACGCTTTCGGGGAATGGGTCGTTCGGCCGATGCAACGGCATCGAAGGACTACCCTTCCCCGACCCCGACGAACTGCACCAAGCGCACGTTCCGTCGTGGGCCAACGGCCTACCGCAGTCGACGCAGATCTGGTCGGCCACGGTCCCGAATCCGGAACCTAGCCCTTAGAGATACCGTTCAGGCCGTGGCGGGAAGGGTGTGGCCAAGACTCGGCGGCGCACCCATAGCTAGGGCTTCGCTAGGCCAGGTCGTCCTCAGGATAGACGAAGATCACCAAGCGGCACTTCGGACAGCGCCATGCGGGGAACCGGGGCCTCTTCGACCACATGGCCCCGAAGACGATCTGGCTGAACGGTTCCGCGAGGTATTGATCCTGAAAACCCCTCTTGGTCGGCTCGACGATCTCCGGGACCCAGCCGATGGTCGCCGGATAGAGTTGAAGAGAGGTCGCGGCGGTCATCCCGACGACTCGGCCCGATTCCATCGGTTCGTGACATTGGGGGCAATCCCGAGTTTCCTTCTCGCTCGGGAGAGCCTCGGACCCACTCATCTTCGAATCCACGCCCGACCCTCACCTCACGCGACTCTACCTGATACATCTTCGCTCGGCGGTGGCTCTGAGGACGCACCTCTCGGCGCCAGTGAGGGGGCCGACGTCGCGCGATGCTCGAGCCTTCGACCGGCGTGATGCTTCACGTAGGATTTCCGGTCGAAGAACGAGAGCGTACGTAGGCGATGTTGCCTTTGAACTGGTCCGGTTCCGTCCACCGGCTGAATCTCGACGGGATGGCGGGGTCTCCAGGTTCCCGGGCCAGCTCGAGGACCGTGGTGAGGTAGTCCCGCATCACCCCGAGGGTCTCGGCGGAGCTGACCGGGCCGTGTCCGGTCACGATCCGCTCCGGGCGCAGCCCCTCAATTCGCTCGAGCACCGTGAGCCAGTGTTCGGGATCCCCGGACATGAGGTTGGGATGTGTCTCCGCCACAACGAGGTCTCCGGCGAACAGAATCCGGTCCTTGGCCAGGAACAGTATGGCATCGCTCTCGGTGTGCCCGCTCCCGAAGGAAAGGAGGGAGGCCCCGTGCTCTCCCGGGAGTTTCAGCGCTCGATCGAAGCCGGTGGAGGGCGGCGTGAGCTTCAGCTCGGGAGCCTCCGAGAGCAGCGTCCGGTTCAGCCGGAGGGCGGCGTCGTAGACGGCTCGCCCGGCATCGGTGGAGGCGGCCCGACGCTGACCTTCGAGTTCCTGGATGTCCGCTTCGAGCTTCTCCCGCGTGAGCTCCGATTGCAGCTCCGCGCGCTTTTCGAGGACGATCTCGATGGTTCGTTGGGTGGCGTAGATCGGTCGGTCGGCGAAGAGCTGGTTGCCGAGGATGTGGTCGAGGTGCCAGTGACTGTTCGCACTCAGAGTAGGAGGTCGGTGAGTCAGCGCGAGCGAGGCCATCCGAATGTCCCTGGCAGAATGCAAGGTGAGACTGGTGTCGAAAACCAGAGTGGACCCACCGAGGTCGATGATGCCGGTGTTCGAAAGCGCAGTTCCTTCGGGTCGGGCCCGGCCCGCGTGGACCCCGTCCGCTAGAGCCTCGAAGGCATAGTGGGTCGAATGAGGTCGCTGGGAGGAGTTCATCGGCTATCCATTCGGAGTGGGCCTTAACGCTTCTGGCCCGGCCGGCCGTAGTCGGGTCAGGGGTGTCGGCAAGGTTCGGTGCGAAGCGCAATAATCATGGAATCTGAGCGGGTGGGCTGCTAGGGGCCAAGAGTTGTCCACGCTCGCACTTTTTCGAGCCGTTATCGCGAAGGTGCCCCGGGGGCGGGTGATCACCTATGGCCAGGTGGCCCTAGCCGCGGGATTCCCCGGGGCCCAACGGCTGACGGTTTGGGCATTGCAATCCGGAGAGGGGCTGCCCTGGCACCGGGTAGTGGCCGCCGGAGGTCGGATCGCCCTCCCGGGGGAGGAGGGGCGCGAGCAGAGGTTGCGGCTCGTGATGGAGGGGGTGACCTTTCGGGGAGGGCGGGTCCGTATGGACCTCCACGGCTGGACCCCAAGACCTGGGAAGGGGGGTCGTACGCCGGGGAGACCCCGGAATCCTCTTCGACCTCGCCACCCGAACCCTCCGGAGCGGTGATCCGGCCCGTTCAGAAGCACGCCGCAGGGTTCGTCAGGCGACCGGCAATCCTTCCAGCGAGAGGAGACGACCGACCGGGTATTCCCCGACCCGGTTGGCCGCTCCCCAGCCCGAACGCTCATAGAAGAACTCGAGACGGGCGCTGGGAGTCCCTCCGAACTCCGGATCGGCCTGGACCCGCCGCTCGAACTCCGCCCGGAGAGCTGGGTCCTTCGCAAGTTCCTCGCGCGCGAGCTTCTCCAAGACGTAGGCCTCGCCGGTCTCCTTCTGTTCGAAAATCGAATTGAAGAACCCCCAGCGGAGGGCGGAGTCGGGCGCTTCCGGTTCCAGCCAGTGGATCGCGACCTTGGAGAGACGCTGGTCGAGCGCGACGACTGCCGATGCGGCCGGAAAGGTCAGGGTCTCGACGGACAGGGTGCAGTTTCCGAACTGGCCGAACGCGCGCTCGACGTTACCTCCTCGCAGAATCGGATACCGGCCCTCAAACGGGCGTGCCGGCCATCGCATTCCAGAGCAGCGGTACCGCTCGACCCGGCCGGTCCACTCCGCTGTCGTCCGGCGTAGAGAGACCTCGTGGGCGGCGAGGACGTCGATCACGTGGGTCCATTGCGGGGGAATGATGTACCCCGCCGGGAGTTGGATAGAGACCTCCACTTGGACCCCGGCGTCCATCGGCAGGGTCAGGTTCGAGGGGGTCCGGCTGTAGTGGATCGCCATCGTCCCGGAGACCTCGCTCAAGGCACGGGTGTACTCATATCCCAGGAAACTCACCGGCCGAGTCTCCCCGCTCCTCGCGATTACCGCAGGGAACGGTTGGCGTCGGACCGCCGGGGTGCCGAGGCCGGCGGCTGCTCGGTCGGCCTCCTGGTTCAAGCGGCGCAAGGTCGCCGAGTCCCGGTTCAACACTTCCAGGAGCGCCCGCATGATCTCGTAGTTGCCCGTGACCCGGGTCCGGTACTCCTTCAACATGTGCATCTCGACCAGGAGCCCCGGGCGATTCTCGAGGATCATTTGGCCGGTGGAGAATCTCGGAGGATTGTCGTTGAACGCCAGACCCCGGGACGGGTCGGTGTCATCGTGGAGGAAGACGGTCGATGGGAACGCGAGATGGCCAGCGGCGTTGACCCGGTCCACGAGTTCCGGAGCGACGCGAGTTCGGAGCCATTCGGCCGTGGACGGGAAGACGTCCGGCGTGGAATCGAGCGCGAACGTGACGTCGTACTGGAAATCGGTCCCGTCCGTGACGTGGTTGTCCACGAAGAAATCCGGCATCCACCGGTGGAACATGCGGAAGAACGCCCGCGTTTCCGGCGCGTCCGCCTTCATGTAGTCGCGATTGAGGTTGAGGTTGGTCGCGTTCGCCCGCCAGCCCGCCGGATCGGGTCCGGTCTGGTTGATCCGGTTGAAGGAGGACCTCCGCTCGTGCCCGTCGATGTTGTAGACCGGGATGAAGACGAAAACGACGTGCTCCAGGAGATTCCTCGGGCCCCTCTCTCCGACCATGTCCCGGAGCAGCGCGAGACAAGCATCCTTGCCGTCCGGTTCGCCCGCGTGGATGCAGTTCTGGGCCAGAAGGACGACCCGGCCGGACGAATGTACGACCTTCGGATCGAAGACCCCGTCCCGGGAGACGATCACGATCTTGAGGTCGCGGCCCTCTCCGGTTCTCCCAAAGCTCTCGATACGGACCAGATCGGGGTGGGCGGAGGCGATGCCCTCGAGGAAGTCCACGGTCGCGGCGTAGTCCGGTGTCGTGCGAAAGCCGGTGGCTTCGGCCGGCGTGGGCGGGCTACGCGTGGTGTCCTGCATCGACCCCAGCGAGAGTGAGAGAGGCGGCAAACTGCGGACGAGGAAGCCGGTTCCGCTCGATCAGCTAGGCGGAGGGAGCGGCTTCCCACATTTCACGCAGAACGCCGCCGCCCGCGCATTGCCCTGGCCGCAGGCGGGACAGAACTTGGGGGGAGTCGAGGCGTCGGTAGCCGGAGGAGTTTCCTCTGTGCCGCTGGGCGCCGGGGCGACCGGTGGGGCGCCCGCCGTCGTGGACGGGGGAACGATGAGGCGGGGAAGATCCCGCCACTCGTGGATCCGCCCGCGCACCCCGCTGGCCCGGATCCCCGATACGAGGAGGAAGAGACCCAGGAGCAAGAGCAGGATTCCGAAGACGAATCCCACCGGAGTGAGCAACAGGAAGGGTCCCACCACCACCAGCAGCAGCCCGAACATCACCCGCGCGGTTCCTGCCATAGTCCCTCACTTCGGGGAGGATTCTCTATCACTTGAACCTGCCGCGTTCTCGGCGGGTCTCCCGCGGGAGGCCGCGGGGTGATCAAGGGGGGGAGCGGCGGCTCTCCCTATCCCGCGCCGCGACGCGGTCGCTGGCCGAGGAGGTTGCGAGAGGCTCCGGTCAGGGGAAGCTCTTCGGGAGGGTGCTCCGCGGTCGCGAACAGCTGGAGGTAGGGTATAATCGCCGAAATGACCCGGTTTTCCGCCTTTCGGAGATGCTCTTCGTAGGTAGTTCGGCTGACCCCGACACTGGTGGCGATCTGCTCGGTCGTCACCGGTCGGGGCGAGGTGTAGTAACCAAACCGGGAAGCAGTTAGCAACGCGTTCGACTGCCGTTCGGTCAAGTTTTCAAAAAGGGCGTTCGCGTAGACGCTCGTGGGGAGCACCGAGAGAGCGAGCGTTCGCTTGCTCACGAGCTCCGTCGGCCCCCACTTGCGGAAGGCCGACAGGAGTCGCCGAGGGTTCTCCGCTCCGAACGCCATGACCCGCATGTTGGCCCAACCGTCCAGGTACATGATGGGGGGTGCGTCCCAGCACTCATGGTCCGAGATGAGCGTCCAAGGACTGTCGTAGTCTTCGCACGTGCACTTGAGGAGGAACACCCGGGCCGCGTTCGCATCGACCCACTCATCGACCATGTGCCCCGTCTTGCGGATGGCGTTCTCGGTCCGACGGATTACGGCCGGGTCCCGGGTCGGGACCTGGAGCAGCTCGCGGTTCCACACGCACCACATGGCGATCGGTGTTTGGGGGATCGCTCGCGACAGCTCGATGAACGGGTACTCCCAGCTCGCTCGCAGGGACACTTCGACGAGACCCATGAGCCACCCAGCGCCGGCGAGCATATAGGAGTTGGACCGTCGTACGACGGCCGCCTATGGCGGGACGAACACGTTGGTCACCGGCGACTTGTGTCGATCGGTGACCACGATGCCCGAGGCATTCTGGGAGATGGAACGGCGACGAGTGTTGGGAGTTCGGACGAGCGAGATCGCGGGCTACGCGGCGTTGGAGTATCCGCGAGAGTCGACAGCGTACGTGCTGCGGATGGTCGACGTGTCGCCCGCGCGGAAGGCGCGGTGGTTCCGCAAGTCGGTTCTGCCGACGGAGGCCGGCAGCTCGCACGTCGCATCGCCGAGTGAGTGAGTGACTAGTGGTGGAGGAAGGTGGTCCGCCGTCGCCGGTCGCATTGCACGCTGCAGAGGAGACCGGTGGCAATCTCGGCGAGCCCCTTCTCATCTCCTTCCTCAGGCGAGAGGCACGTAGCAGGGGAATCTGCGAGGGCGAGGATTGCGAGTCGAGGGCTACCTGACCGGTGGAGGCCGTCGGTGAATCGACGCGGTTCCAAGGCCCCGTCGACAGCGACCAGCTTCGTCCAGGCCCTCCGCGCGAGGATTGGAGGCATATATCTGCCCCCGAGTTGAGGTCCAGGCGATCGTGAGTGCTTCTCCACCAACCGTCATGATCCGCACCCGTCGTTCCTTCTCCATCCCTGCACATCGAGTCTGGCCGCTGCTGTATAGTTCGAGAATGGAGGGCTCTAGTTCGCTGCTGTTCAGGTTGGGAGTGCCCCAGCCCATAGAGTGCCGACTGCCCGATGGGGTCGGTGGTGTCGGGGCCGAGCGGCAGTGCGTCTCGGACCAGGGTGTCGTGCACCAGAGAATTCTGGAGTGGGTACCGGAACGAAGGCTGTCCTTCCGCATGGAAGGGACCGACGTGGCGGCCGCTCGAATGGTCCAAGGGATCGTGGAGACGTTCGATCTCGCCCCCACCCGTAAGGGAGTGCTGGTGACGCGAACCACTCGGGTCCAGATGTCGGACCACGCCGGACCGATTGCCAAGACCGAACTTTTCATCGGGATCAAGCACGTGCACCGGTACGTCTTCCGCAGCTGGCAACGGTCCGCGACAGTGCTCGAGGACCGTCATCCCGCGGACTCCCGTGGAGGAGACCATCGAACGGGGCCGCTCAAGTTTCGGAGACTGCAATAGCCCTCTCCGCCCCGGACTCGGAAGGGTCTAAGACGGGTGGACTCCGCTGGAAGCAGCCCGCTACATTCCAGACATATTGGAGCGGAAAGCGGGGGATGTGGTTGCTGTTTCGCGCCGTCGTAGTTGCCCGAGGCAACTGGAGTGACGACCCCGGAATTCGTAGGTCGGCTCCCGAGAATCGGGTCGCCGCTACCCAAAGCGAGGGCCCTCGGACGAGAACTCAGCCCCGCGCTACCGGTGGCGAAACGCCGAGCCGGAGCCGCGCACTCTAAGACCCTCTTCGGAGAATCCTCCGACCATGCGCGCCGCGGCTCGAACCCTCCCCGACACGAACGAATGGAAGCCGAGACCGGATCCCGAAGGAAGATACTCCACCGGGATCGCCGACTTCGATCGACTCATCGGCGGGGGGTTCCGCCGGGGGAGCATGGTGCTCGTCGGCTACGATGAGACCGTCACCACGGAGGACCTTGACCTCCTGCTGTTCCCCTCGATTCTCAACACGCTCTACCACTCCCGAGGAATGATCGCGATTCTCCCTTCGAGGGATTCACCGCACGACTTCCGGGCGCGGTTGACCCGCTTCGCGACCCGTCGACGCTTCGACAGCCGGGTCCGGATTGTGGACTACGCGGGGGAAGACGAGGGCCTCTCGTACGTGGTGACCATCCAGAACAAGGCGATGGAGCCGGGGACGCGCCCGGGCTCAGAGAAGGAGAAAAAAGCCGCGATCGAGAAAATGGTCCAGGCGGAGAAGGCCGCCGCCGGAAGCCGCAACAAGCCGTTCTTGGAACTGTACGCGTTGGAGGTCATGGAAACCCTCATGGGAGCTGATCAGGCGGCGCGGATGTTCTTTCATGGGGCGAAGCGGTCTCGCCAGCTCGGCAATCTCCTGATCACCCCACTGGCCCCGGGACTCGGGACCGCCGTAGCCGCGCGACGTATGGCCGACAGTGAGGTCGAACTTCACCATGACGAGGTGGGCTTGATCATCCGCGGCATCCGCCCGTCGTTTCCCGGGCACGTGGTGACGACCGACAATGTCACGGGCCCTCCCTACGTGGCGTTCGTGCCCCGGCCGAGCTGAGGCTCAGAAACTCCGCACCTCTGCTGGGACCCCAGGTTACCCGGCGAGGAATGCTTCGACCGCGTCGTTGAAGGGCGGAAAAGGGTCCGCGGTCTCTGAGGTGCCGCCGCAAGCTCAAAATAACGCACCGGCGGTTCGGGCGGCGATGGGGTGTAACCCTTGTCCGGAATGCCCTCAACGATAGGCGGGCCGTCAATCTATTCGACCGCGGGGAGTCCGGCCAGTCAGCCGATTCTTCAGAGCATGCGGCGGCTGATGGTCGCTGCAATCGCCTTTGCCGGTGCGGTGCTTTCGGGACTCGCCCTCGTGTGCTCTTGGTGGACGATTTCCGTGTCGGGGAGCGGAGGCAGCGGTTCGCTCAGCTTCTTGCCGGGCGATTCGCTAACCGGGAGCTTCGCTGGCGGTTCCTCGGTGACCCAAACGTACGCGTCGAACGGACTCGGGCCCGTCGGGGGCCTCTACGAAGGGGTCCTTGCGGGAGCCATCATCGCGCTGGTACTGGGTCTGGTCGCGGGACTCCTGGCGTTGCTCGTTTCCTTCGGTAAGATCCGGAATGCGAAGCGGTACTCGACCATCCGAAACCTCCTTGCACTCGGCTTGTTGGCCGTCCTGATCCTTGCGGTAGTTGTCCCCTCCCTTCAACCGACGCTGTTTAGCAACTCGAATCCGTCATCGCTATGCTCGAGCACGCTCGGGACGAAGACCCCGTGTAACTCGTTCTGGGGTTCGATTAACGGGAACGGTGAGACCATCACGTGGGGGTCGGACGTCGGATGGTACTTGGCGGTCTCCTCCGCGGTCCTGCTATTCGCGGCCCTGATACTTTGGATCGCGAGCCGGCGCGATCCTTGGAGCGCTGCTCCTGGGCCTTTCTCCGCCGTCGGTGTCCAAGGGCCTCCCGGATACCCGAGTCCCCCCGGCGAATCCTCCGTACCCCTCGATCAGCTGGCGCAGCTCAAGGCCTTCGTGGAAGCGGGATACATTACAGCCAGCGAGTTCGAGACGGTCAAGTCTCGGATACTAGCATTCCCGGACGGCCCCGCGCCACCCAATTCTGGCATGATACGGACGGCCACCGAGCACGACCTTCGTAGGCTGAAGGAGATGCACGACGCGGGGACGATCTCGGACTCGCAGTACGCTGACCTTCGGCGGAGGGTTCTCGATCGATTCTGAATCGGGAAACGCCTTTTGGACCGATCGTGGGCGGTAACGTTACGACACACGTCGGGAAGCCCGTTGCGCGATCGCGTTCTGTGGAGGTCTCATGCGCGGGAGGCGCAGTACCGTAGAGCTTGCGGATCGAACCGCCGTCTCACGCGGTGGCGCCTACGAGTTCCGTCGTATCGGGAGGTAGCCTCTTCGCAACTCCGCCAATTCGTCCTTCAAGAACGCACGCGGCGATAGCGGTTCTTCCCCTTCCTCCGGAGGGCATCCATCGTTCCTCCCTCAGACCGACAAGCAAGCTACCCGCTAACGAGTTTCATTACTGCCCGAGGCTTGCCCTTAGGGATCAGTGGTTGGATTCCGCCTCTCCCCCCTGGAGCTCCTTGAGTCTTCTCTAGGAATCGTGATCATCGCCTCCGCGGTTTCGACCATCGGTTGTCTTAACTCAGCGAACGCGATACTCCCGGTTGACCGTTGATCGAAACATGTCGCAGCATCACTCCGCCGCAAAACCACGTGCCGCTGAGACCCGGGCATCGACCCGACCTGTTGCGTTGCTCCAACCCCGCCCTAGCCTCACGCCGGCGCGTCCGAACGAGGGTCCGCTCGTCGTCAAGAACGCCACAGCGAGGGACATCATGACCCATGATGTGGCGACGGTGAGGGACGACGCGTCCCTGCTCGAAGCTCTCGCGATCATGCGAATCCGCGATGTCTCCGGTCTTCCCGTGGTCGATGCCGGAGGAGGAGTGGTCGGTGTCCTGAGCGAGCGGGACATCGGGCGCGCCGCGCTCCGCCGGGGGGAAGTCGGACGGGTGGAGGGCGGCCTCGACCTCCTGCTGGCCTATCTGCTCCGGAAGCCCGAAGCGACGTTGAAGAAGATTCGAGAGATTCTCGGTAGTCAGCACGTCGGGCGGGTAATGTCCCGGAAACTCTACTCCGTCCGCCCCGATGCGACTCTCGAAATGGTCGTCGACGAGCTCGTCAAGCATCGCGTGCACCGTCTGCCCGTTCTCGAGGGCAGTACGCTGGTCGGGATCATCACTCGCGATGACGTCCTCATGCGGGGGACGGCACACCACGCCGCTGCGACCGAGGAGACACCCGAGTTCGGCCCAGAGAGCACCGCCCGCGAAGCGAGGCGGACCGTCTAGACCTCGACTCACGGGAACCTGAAGCGTTTAGCAGACCTCGCCCCCCACCGCCCTCGAGCCCCAGTCAGTCGGGCGTGGCCTCACCGAGAGGGTTCTCTTTCCGTAGGACCTGAGCGGCTCCGGCAACACTCGGCGACGATGGCAGATCGGCTGGCCCCGCCGTGGGGGCAATCTCACCCCGACCGTTGGCGGTGAGTCCCCCTCTGGTGGAAGCCGCCGGGCGTCAGAGGGGTCTAGGTCGCGCTCAACTTGGCCGAGCGAATGGCAGAGGCCACATCCATCGGGGCGTAGAACATCGGAACAAACTTCCCCGCGGGGAGGGAGACGCCGTACCAGGTATCCGCCACCGGTTTCTCAGAGACGATCACGTTCTTCAAGGGATATCGGATTGTCTGGCCGGATTCCAGCTCGATGTGGAGTTTCCCCTCGAGAAAACCGAGACGGCGTGGATGGTAGAGGAGGTTCTTTTCGAGCCAGCCGCCAAACCACCGGAAAAAGAAGATCTCGGCGATCCCGACCGGTACGCCGACCCCAAAGAAAACCTCCAACCAACCCCCGCTCGGGAAGGAACCGGTGCCGGAGAGGAGAGTGGTCGCGGCGAAGCCGGCCACCCCGCCGATGACCGCCGGAAAGATCGCATACCCTACTTTGAAAAACTTCCGGGACTGAGCACGACGTACCGCCCTCACCGGCTCGGGCGGTTCGCCGACGGGCAACCAGATTATCGCCGAAAGCGGCGGGGACGCGTCCTGAGGACTCCTCAACCGAACCAAGCCCGGGCCTCGGATGGAAGAGGACCGATATCAATGAGTGGTCGGTCGGTCAGCGTCGGCCGGACCCTTGGCCACACCATGCCCGAAGTTCGTGCGGTTCGGATCGGCCGCGAGGCTCGCAGAGCCATTGTGTCGCACGCCGGAATTCGGCAACCACATATGGATTCGAACCCTGCTTTGTTCCGATGAGGGGGCGCCCCCAGAGACCGATCGGTTCCCCACCCCTCGGGTTGTTCGACCCTCGCACCTCCGTGTTCTTGTGCGGCAGCGGTCGCTCGCTCCTCAACTGGGTCGCCTACGCCCTCGTGGCGGACCATCCCGGCGGCTTTCTCTGGGGTCACGTCCAGCTCGAGGGCGAGGTTCTCGAGGATTCCGACCTCTTGAAGTCCCCGCTAATCCCTCGAGAACGACTCATCACCGTTTCGCCGAGAGAGCTGATGCGTGACGAGGTCGCCGGCAACATCGTGGTCGGGGGCCTCGTGCGGTCCGAACAGGGGGATGAGTCGGTCCGCAGTTTGGCCGACTTCCTTCGCCTACCCAATCAGACCCAGGAGATGATCTCCCGACTTCCGAGCGGAGACCCTCGGCCCGTGTTGGTCCTGTCGGGTGCCCACCGGTTGGCTTCCTTGTATCCGATGGAAGCGGTAGGTCCCACGGTCCGCTCGATTGTCGAAACGGGTGGATCCATGCTCCTCGTGTGGGCCGACGCCCCGGTCGCGGGGCGGCAGGAGTTCGAACGCATCCTTCACCTCAAGGGAGACGAACCGCCGAAGTGGCGGAACGCGGTCCTTACCGTGGAGAGGGGATGGCCCACCGGACCTCTGCAAACCGGAGCAAAGGTCCACCTCCGGGACGTAAGCTCGATCGCGTCGGTTCTGAGAAAGACTTGGTGAGCCTTCGTCGGGCGATCATCGCGCGAAGTCGATCTCCCGAGACGAGACCCCCAAATCGGTTTTTAGCTCGGGAGAGGGCGCTCCTCCGACTGAGCGAACGCCTTCCAGGCCTTCCATGCTTCCCGGATCCTATCGAGGTTCTCGCCCGTGACCAACAGTTCGCGAGCCCCTTTCACGTTCCGCGAGGGAGCGCCGACGCCATCTCCTCCGGGAATCGCCTCCGGGGCCGGACTCCCCGCAGGACCCGCCACGATCCGATCCGGTGAGTAGCTGCCTCGCGGACCCAAGCTCCACTCTCGGCACGCGACGATTTCCGAGAACGCCAAAGAGACAGTATCCCCCGCCTTCCGACCGAACAGATGACCATCGAACAACCCCACGATCCCATTCGGTCCGATCTGGATTCGGTCGGGGGTGTTCCGTCGATAAGATCGATACCCCGCCACCAAGACCCCCATGAGCGCGGCGGTCAGTGCCCCTGAGAACCCAACAAGAATCTCGAATGCGGAGGCTCCCAGGTCAGCTCGGTTCACCCCGGCCACGACGGTAAACGCGACTAGTGCCGCCACGACGAACCCGACCAGGGTAATCGGTCCTCCGAACATCTGCCGACGCCCGGGATTGGAATTCAGGAGATCCATTACGAAGCGTAGGAGTCGTTCGCACCGCCTTAACGATGTGCAACGTTGCGTAAGCGTGCGAGGCCCCGTCGGGGCCATTTTGTCGAACCGCGTTGGGTCGTTGTGAGCCGCCAGTCCGTCTCAAGGGGCCGCCGGACCGTTTCACGGACTCTCCGCACTGACTCATATATCGGCGGGATGACCGCTGGTCGTCGCCTCAAACGAAGATGAGCGAAGTTGTGTCGCATAGTGCCACCGAACAGGACGTGCGAGTTATCGAATGGCTCCTGGAAAAGAATCAACCGGCAGTCCGATACCGCGCCCTGGTCGATCTGCTCGGTCGACGCGAGGACGATCCTGAGGTCAAGGAGGCTCGGTCAAAGATCGGCCTCGTGGGCTGGGCGGCGGACCAGTTGCGTCAGCAGAAGCCCAAGGGATTCTGGGAGAGCCGGGAGCCCCGGAATGTCTCGGAATACGTGGACTTCCTCTACTTCCCGCCCTACCATGCTACGAACTGGAGAGCCCTGGTTCTCGCCGAACTCGGTCTGGATTCCACCGACCCGCGGATTCGGAAGATCGCGGAACTCATGTTCCAGTACAAGCTTCGCTTCAGCTCGCCCTTCAACTTCTTCCATGAGGAGGTGTGCATCTCGGCGAACTCGGCCCGCATGCTCACCCGCTTTGGATACGGTGATGATCCCAGGGTCCGGAAGCTCTACGATTGGCTCATCGAGGACCAGCGCGAGGACGGGGGCTGGAACTGTTCCCAGGGCCGCCCCGGAACTCTGGATTCCTGGGAGGCCCTCGCAGCGTTCGCGACCATTCCAAGAGCGGCACGTTCGCCCCGGATGAGTCGTGCCATCGAGCGGGGAGCAGAGTTCTATCTCGATCGCCATCTGTTCCATGAAGGCAAGAGGTATGCTCCGTGGTTCCGATTCCACTACCCGAACCACTACTTCTACGACATCCTAGTCGGCCTCGACGTCCTCACTCAGCTGGGGTTCGTGGACGACCGGCGCCTAAGACCGGCCCTTGATATCCTACGCAAGAAGCGTCAGCGCGACGGGCGCTGGCTGCTCGACCGGGTCCACCCTGACCTTGGGCCCGGCCTCAAAATCTACTCCGACATGAAAAAGGTCCGGCCCCTCGTACTCGAGCCGGCTGGTGAGCCCAGCAAGTGGATCACGCTCCGGGCCCTGACGGTCCTCAGAAGAACCGAGGAGGCTCAGTAAAGGTCTCGTGTCGCGCGGGCCATCTAGGTTGGTCCCTTCCCGGCTGCCTCGCGGCCATGAGTCGGCAACCCGAATTGTCGGAGCATGGCGATGAAGCGGGGGTCGTCCCGGATCGAGTCGAAGAAGAGACCCCGGTAGTAGAGCCACAGAACGTTGTCCCCCTCGCGACAGTCCTTCTCGAGTAAGTCGAGTGCCTTCGACCGCTCGTCGAGGACGGCGTAGAGCATCGCATAGTACGCCGCGGAGAGGTAGACCTTCGTCTCGCCGCGCTCCACCTCCGCAATGATCTCGCGGGCCTTCGCGGGCCGGCCGAGCATCGCGTCGAGGAGCGCGTGGTCGAAGCGTTCGTCGAAGCTGGCCTCCTGTGTCGGAAAACCGGCCTCCCGGAGAGCCTCCTCCCGGCGGCCGGCCTGTAGGTAGCAAAGGCCGAGATAGGTGTGGGTAGAGACGGAACCGGGATTGCGGTCCCGTTGTTCCTCCATGGCTCGGATTCCCTCGGCCCAGTTCCCCGCCTCCATATGCGCCCAAGCGAGCGAACGCTGGTGGGATCCCCCGGGGTCCAGGCGGACCGTGCGACGGAACTCGTCGATCGCCTCGTCGAAACGCTCGAGCGCCACCAGGAGCAACCCGTAGAACGTGTGGGCCGTGACGTTGCTCGGGTTGAGCTCGATCGCCCGGAGGAATTCCCTCTCCGCCCGGTCCCAGTCGTGGTCAAATTGGAGCGCGATGTTCCCGAGCGAGGAGTGAGCCTCGGAACACTTCGAGTCCAGCTCGATCGCCCGTGCCGCGAGCTCCCGGGCTTTCGGGACCACCTCGCGTAGCGGGACCACGTCGGCGGAGGCGACCACGTAGAGATTGGCCCACGCCGCGAACGCTTCGGCGAACGTCGGGTCCAGCTTCGTGGCGGCCTCGAAGCAGCGGGCGGCCTCGTCCAGCACTCCCAGGTGGACGTGCCTCGACGCGACCAGCCCCTTCAGGTAGAGGTCGTACGCATCCGGGTTGACAATCGCCCGCGTCTTCGCATCGCTCCCGCCCCCCGCCCCGAGCTGCAGCCGTAGCGCCTCCGCCGTGCGGTCGGCGATGTCACTCTGGACGGCGAACACATCGTCCACCACGCGGTTGTAGCTGCTCGCCCAAATGTGGCGCTGGGTCCCTACGTCCACGAGCTGGAGCGTGATCCGGATTCGGTTCCCCGCCTTGCGGACGCTTCCCTCGAGTACGGTGTCGACCCCGAGCTCCGCGCCGACTTGGGCGATCGGCTTCGACGCTGACTTGTACTGCGCGACCGACGTGCGGGCGATAACGCTCAGGTCTCGGACCTGAGAGAGGACGGTAATCAGCTCCTCCGTGAGACCGTCCGCGAAGTACTCATCGCTCGGGTCGGGGCTGATGTTCACCAGCGGAAGGACGGCGAGGCTGCGCTCCCCGCCCGCCACAGCAGGGGACTTCACGGGCCCGGTCGTGCTCCAGGGCGGCACGACCCGGTAGAGAGTCATCGGGACTCGGATGTTCTTGAGGGCGACCGGAGGCAGTCGGACCAGCGGGGTCTCGACCTTGTTCAGCACCTGGTCATAGACCTGCTGGCTGATGCAGATCCCGCCCGGCTCGGCCAGCGGCTCGATACGAGAGGCGATGTTGACGGCGTCTCCGAGGACGTCCCCGTCCGATTCCACAACGTCGCCGACGTGGATCCCAATCCGGATTTGGACGTTCTCCTCGGCTCCGGCGGGCTTCTCACGGGCGCGTAGTGTCCGCTGCACCTCGAGGGCACAGGTGATCGCGTCCAAGGCGCTTCGAAACTCGACCAGGAAGGCATCCCCGACGGTCTTCACCTCGCGACCGCGATGCTGGGCGAAGATCGGACGAAGGAGTTGGTTGTGTTGGTCAAGGAGGGTCAGCGCCGCCGCCTCGTTAGCCTGGGCGAGGGCGGCATAGCCGACCATGTCGGTGAACATGATGGCGGAGAGGCGACGGCTCGACTCGGGCACGCCGGGCGGACTCCGCTCCCCCAGTTAAGAGCTCCGCGGAAGGTCATGAAACAGATCGTGGCGAGGCGAGGGGACGGTTCCTCTCGACGAAGCTCGCGCGGGATCGGACCCTCAACAGCCCCTGCGGGGCAAGATGAGGGCTACGCGCTCGCGGAACCCGGGTGGTTACCCTTCGGTGAGGCCGAGCTTATCTGGTGGTGGGAACGATTCGGTCCCGAGGGTAGGAGCGTGGCGCCGAAGGGGGCAACGAGAAAGGCTTCAGAGTCCCGGTACGTTTTGGTGACCGGTGCGACCGGGAAGCAGGGCGGAAGCCTCGCTCTCCTTCTGTCCCGGCGAGGTCACCGGGTCCGTGGACTCACGCGTAGACCCGATGGACCCGCTGCGGCAGCGCTTCGACAGGCAGGGATCGAGGTGTTGGCCGGCGACATGGAAGACCCTCAGTCGGTGGAACGGGCCGCGCAGGGCTGCGATGTCGCGTACGTCCTAGCCACACCCTTCGAAAAGGGGCCGGAGTTTGAGACGAGAATGGCCACAACGGCGATGGATTCCGCGCGGGCCGCTGGCGTTCCCTACATCGTCTACTCTTCGGTCAGCGACGCTGACCGCAATACCGGTATTCCCCACTTCGAAAGCAAGGCCATCGCGGAGCGACACCTCCAGAGAATAGGCGTCGACTACGCGATCGTGGCGCCCGTGTTCTTCATGGAGAACCTCACGACTCCTATGACCACCGGCGGCCTCGCAAAGGGCGTTCTGGCGATGGGCCTTCCGGAGAGCCGAAAGCTTCAGGGGGTTGCTCTCCGAGATATCGCAGCCTTCACGGCGCTCGCCGTAGAGCAGAGAAACGCGTTCCGCGGGAAAAGGATCAACATCGCCGGGGACGATCTCGCACCCACCGAAATGGCCCGCCAGTTGTCCGAGGCGATGGGCCGCAAGGTCACGTACCAGCAGATTCCACTCGATCAGCTGCGAAGGCAGAACGAGGACGTCGCGAGAATGTTTGAGTGGTTCGAGCGCGTCGGCTACAGCGCGGATATTCCGAAATTGCGGCAGGACTATCCGTCGATCGGCTGGCAGACCTTTGGCGCGTGGGTGAGGACCCAAGACTGGAAGAGCATCCTCTCCTCCGCCGTCGCGCCCCACTCATAGAAGCGGCAAGTCCTGCGTCGTCCAGCCGCCGATCGCGTCTGGACGGCCGCCACGAGTGCTACCTTCTGCGACAGTGCCGTGATGGACCCGGTGCCGGTTTGAAACGAGCCACCTTCGACCCCCCGGGCGTCGGAACGGGGGTTCTTTTGCTGGAAACACAATTTAGGCTCATCTGTACCAATCGACGCCCAAGGTGTTGCGACCCGACAACCCCATGGTCCTCCTCGGTGCGGGTGGAGACTCGCCCGGGTAGAGTATATACTGCAGCGTCCTAGAAGTGGTCAGGAGGAGACGGTACCTGCACGGGCCGTCCGCGGACGTCATGCGTCCCGGCGTTCGTCATGGTCTCTTGGCTGCAGCGTCCGTAACGCTGGCGCTCGTCGTCAGCTCGGTCGCTTGCGGGACCCCGTTCCGTTCGCTTACCTCGACGTCCCCCGCAGTCGTGCCTGCGCCGGCATGTCCCTCCGCCGGATTACTCGAGATCAATGCATCCCAGTACTCTGTGTGTAACGCATCCCTGAACTGGAACGGGGTAGGATTCACTCCGACGGTGCTCGCTCAAGTATCATTCGGCGGAGCTCTGTTTGTGGTCTATGGCTACAACACCATCGACTGCCCGGTCGTGAATGTGACCGGGCTCGAACCGGGGAACGTGAGCTTCCACTTCCTGATCTACCCCGTTCCTTCCGACTGCCCGCTGTTCCCGACGCCCACCGTTCTTTCTCCGGACCAATCCGTCGGCGCGACCTGGACGGGAGGCCCCACTATCCTGCTCCTCGTGAGGGTCGCGTAGCGGTTCCTCCCCTGGTGGGGGACCAATCGCTGCTTGCAAGGGAACTGCAACGAGGCGGGCCATGCGTGGTTGCTTCGCCGCCAGGCGAGTCCAGACTCGAGCCCGTTAAGTTGTCCCACCGGACTGATGTCGCATGCGGCTGGGTTGGGGAAAGTCAAGAAATCGTGATACAACGACAGAAGCACCGACTCCGTCCACCGCGACTGCGCCGTTTCCCGGGCCGCTTTCCGAGGGCCCGGAGGACCAACCCTTGGCTCCCGCGGTCCGGTTCCGTGTCGAGGGAGTTTACACGATTGTGGGGGAGGGGTGTGTGGTCGCAGGGGTCCTCGCGGCAGGCTCGATCCGGCCCCCCACCCCGCTTCGGATTCAGCCCGGACCTGGGTCGCCTACCCAGCCATCCGATGTGGAGGTCATCCGCGCCGTTGTAGACCGAAAGCCTCAGGTCATTGTCGTACAAGGCGCGAAGGCCGGGCTCACGATCCGAGGGGTGGCGGGTGTGCCGATCCTGCCCGGCCAAGTGCGCAAGAAGTGGAACATTGAGGTCGGCGACTTCCTCGTCTCGGAATGAACGTCGGGGCCTCTCAATGAGTGAAACAGCGGTCGCACGCCACTCAAGCGCAGGATTAGGTATATTCCCAGTTCGGCGTCTGAATGACGGCGCGACGGCGGGCGTCTTCGCGAGGCTCATAACATGGGAGATCGAGTGAATCGACGATGGCTGGTTGCCCAACGGGTGGATGGCGAAGTCACCGAAGCGAACTTTCGATGGGCAGAATCGGTGGTTCCCGCCTTGGCCGAGGGCCAGTTCCTTGTCCATAACCTCTGGCTCTCCTTCGACCCGACTCAGATATTCATGATCGCCCGAGGAGATCCGGCGGACCCCATCGAGGGCGGGATCCCGCTGGGGGACGTGATGAGCTGCATTGCGGTGGCAGAGGTGGTGGAGTCCCGGCACCCGGACTTCTCCCCGGGAGACCTTGTTCACGGCCACATGGGATGGGAGGATTACACCGTCACGGACGGCGCGGGCTTCACCCCCACCTATCGAGTGCCCGATGGAATCCCGGCTAACTGGGCAATCGGAGCGCTCGGACTCACCGGTCTGGTCGCCTACTTTGGTGTCCACGAAGTGGCCCGCCCCAAACTCGGCGAGACCTTCGTCATCTCGGGTGCCGCGGGAGGCGTGGGCTCGATCGCGGCCCAGCTCGCAAAGATCTACGGACTCCGAGTGGTCGGAATCGCCGGAAGCCCGGCCAAGTGCGACTGGCTACTTCGAGAAGCGGGAGTGGACGGCGCCATCAACTACCGAGCGGAGGACGTCAGAAGGCGCCTGACCGAGCTCTGCCCGGACGGTATCGACATCTTCTTCGACAACGACGGAGGGCCGACCCTCGATATCGCTCTCGAGCGGCTGAGATCGGGGGGTCGAGTGGTGCTTTGTGGCGCCACCTCACGGTACGCCGCGATTCCCCGCCCGCCGGGTCCGGCGAACTACCTGGCGTTGGTCATGGTCAATGGTCGGATGGAGGGACTGCTGGGACGGGATTATGTCCCGCGGAGATCCGAAGCGTTCGACGCCATGTTGCCGTTGCTCCGTTCGGGTCGGCTCAAGTCCAAGGAGGACGTTCTCGAGGGACTCCGGGAGGCTCCGAAGGGCCTTGCTCGACTCTATTCGGGAACCAACGTGGGCAAACAGCTCCTGCGCATGGACCCCTCGCCCGGGAGCTGAGCAGGCGGCCACCCAACCAGTTTTCAACGAGGGCTCGAATTCCGTGGCCGAAGGACTCACTCGGCGAGACCCTCGACCGTGATGGTGAAGGCGCGTCGCAACGCAGGGTTGCTCTCGTAGAAGAGAGGTTGCCAGCCCCGTTCGTGTAGGTGGTCGCTGACCACGAGGATGGCGGCCGCTTGGCATTGGAGATGGCGAGCCACCGTGAACACGGCGGAGGATTCCATCTCCACCGTCAGGATGCCCATCCTTCGATAGCGACGAATCTCGGGAACGGTCTCGCGGTAGGGCGCGTCAATGGTCCAACTTGAACCCCGGCGCAAGTCGACCCCCTTGCGTCGCAGCAGCCGGTCTAAGCGCTTGTTCAGCTCCGCTGAAGGACGGGCAAACCTCCCTGCCTTCGTATAGTGGTGTGAGGTACCCTCATCCCGAAGCGCCTTGTCGCATAGGACGATAGAACCTAGACGCAAATCCGGCTGAAGGGAGCCCGCGAGGCCCACGAGAACAAAGGCCCTGGCGCCCAGTGCGGCGAGCTCCTCGACCACAATCGCCGCAAACGGCGCACCCGGCCCGCGCAGATGGACTACACCCACCGCCTTGGTGACTCGATAGACGTCGCTCCGGGGATCTCGCTTGCCCCGGTACTTCCGGCGCAGGTAGCGATTCCAGCGGCTGCCGAACACCATCACGATGGTCCGGGGAACCTTGGGAATTCGGCTCGCCCGTCGTGCTTTTTCGTACCGGTGAAACTGCGCCGCAGTGACGAGCGACTTCAATCGATGCTTTGAGGAGTGCTGAGGGAACGTCACCACATCCCCACCGACTTCCCACTTGATTTGATTTCCGAGGTCCCACGCGGTCGCGAGTCTTAGTGCCAGACCGTTGCTCGTCTTCGGTGGGGCGCGATCTCTCGGAACGAAGTCGGCCCGGCGCGTCCTAAACCCGTTCCTCCGAAAGCGGTAAGGGACTGAACGAATCATCTGATCGTGCAAGCCGGTCCCGTCCTCGAGAAGCTCCTGGGATCTTCCGACCCTTCCCTACTCTGGAAGGTGCGGACCCAAGTTCTCGGTGAAGAGCCACATGGTAGGAGGTTACGGTCGCTGGAAGAGGATGTCCGTCAGTCGCCCAGAGTCCGAGCGATCCTGCAGCGAAGGGGCAGACTCGGACGGTTGGGGACACTCCGAGGTGTCTATTACAAGTGGCAGGGGGCTCACTGGGCTCTGGTGCGCCTCGCCGACATCGGCTACCCCGCGAGGGACGAGTCTCTCTTTCCCCTCCGCGACCGAGTGCTAATGACCTGGCTGGGTCCCACGTACTTTCGAGAAAGAGTGGCGTGCACAACGAGCGGCGCCTACCGGGTTCGCCGCATCGGCGTGCCACTTGTCGAGGGACGGTACCGACGATGCGCGTCCCAGCAGGGGAACGCGCTCTACGCGATCATCCGGCTCGGTCTCGATGACGGCCGGTGCGAGCAGTTGGTCGAACGACTGCTCCATTGGCAATGGCCCGACGGAGGCTGGAACTGCGACGTGACCCCAACCGCGGACACGTCGTCGTTCATGGAGACACTGATTCCAATGGTGGGACTCGCGACCTACGGAAGAGTCGAACGGTCGCCCGCGGCCTCCCAAGCCTCGCGGAGAGCCGCCGAGGTGTTCCTTCGCCGCCGGCTGTTCAAGCGGGCCTCCGACGATAGGGTCATCCGACGCGACTTTGTCCAACTCCACTACCCAGCCTACTACCACTACGACTACCTCGCCGGTCTCCGAGGAATCGTGGAGGCCGGCAGGATCCGAGACGCGAGATGTGGCGATGCGCTCGACCTTCTCGAGAGCAGGCGCCTGCCCGACGGCGGGTGGCCCGCGGAGTCGAAGTACTATCACTACCGGCCGCACGAGTACGCCGCTCAGTCGGAGTATGTCGATTGGGGCGGCACGAGCCTGGTGCGGATGAACCCCTGGGTGACCGTCGACGCGCTGGGAGTGCTCCACGCCGCAGGTCGACTGTCGATTTGACCGCGGACACGATACGTCCCTGAGCGACCCGTCGACCACATGTTTGCAGCGGAAGACCGAGCCGCCGGGCCTCCGCCACTCGTCTTCGAACTGGGTCGCAGTAGCGCCGAGAGCTGGGAACAGCTGCTAAGCGGGGACGTCAGCGTGGCTCTCGCGCCTTCTCCGTCTCGAGCAACTTCTGAAGTGCCTTGACGTTCGTCCGGAGATACACCAAATCGGAGTGAAACAGCGCGACCCCCTTAGTCAGTCGAGAGAACTCAGCGGAGAACCTTCGCGAGGAAAGCAGCCGTTCCAACTCCTTCGCATGCTTGAGCACCGGATCTACTCTCAGGCGGACCCAGTCGGTTCGCACCTTGACACGAGAGAATTCTTTTCGCAGCTGCTCGAGAGCCTTCCTCAGTTTAGGTATCCCGCCTCTGTACACTCGGTCCACCATGACCCCCTCCCCGTGATACGCGCGTTGCCCAGCTCTGTCGGGCTTTTAGAATGATGGTTGTCGCCGGCATTGAACTAACGAAAGTTGCGAGTACAAATTCCCGTCCCCCCGCACTCGCCCAGGAGACCGGAGAATTGTCGCCATTCTCGTTCGTCGATTCGTCCAACCTGCGGTCATTCTCTTGTCGATCCTCAACGCGCCCGGCACCGAGGAACTGAACTTTTCTCGCTGCATCAACCCTGTCTGGGCCTCACGGTCGATCTTACAGTATTTCGTTGTCCTCCTACGAGATTCGAGGGGCGAAGTCCGGGACCAGGTACGATCGTTCGCACTTGGCCCATTTCCCATCCGGGGTGCTTGGCCTCGACTCAATCTGCAACTGACCTGGGCGCCGCGCCCCTTCCAGCCTCCCGGGTCTCGCTCGGGGCCCGTCGGCTAGGTGAAGAGTTCTTCGAGGGGGTTTTCCATTTCGCGTGCTTCGCGGATCTTCACGCCTTGGGCCATCAGGTCGCGGAGAACCGTCGGGACCTCTTCCGGCCCCGAGAGCTCCCGCAGATAGTAGTCGCCTTCGTGGTCGTAGCTCGCAAGGACAGGAGACGGCTCGAGGACCCGGATCCCGAGCACGAAGCGTGATGCCCGGACGTTCTCGATACGATCAAAACGGGCGATTACGCCCGATTTGATCACTAGGACATAGCGCCCGATCTCTCGCGCTTCGAAAAGGTTGTGCGACGAGTACAGAACGACCTTTTCGTGACTCAGTCTCAGGAGAATCTCTCGAATCTCGCGCGCCGCCTTGGGGTCCAGATTGGCGGTCGGCTCGTCGAGAAGGTAGATCGACCGCTCTCGCATGAAAATGCGGGCAATCGAGACGCGCTTGCGCTGGCCGGCGCTGAGCTGCGAGGGGAACTTGGTGCTGAGGTCCCGGATCTCGAGCTGGTCGAGGACGCGATCCACATCCTCGGATCGAGCCCCCTCGGCCCGGGCGAAGAACTCGAGGGCCTCTCGGACCTGAAGACCGTCCGGCAATCCGTCCAAATGGGTGAGATAGTGCAACCGATCGCGAGACGACTGGCGGTCGATCGGCTCTCCGCCCACATACACTTCGCCTTCGTAGGGCTCTAGGATTCCTGCCAACGTCCGAAACAGCGTGGTCTTTCCCGCGCCGTTCGGGCCGAGGACCACGTAGATCGATGGTTCGGTGATTCGAAACGAGATTTGGTGAAGCACTCGCGAGCCGAGATAGCCGGCGGAGACCGACCGACAATCGATCTCGGCCCCGCCGTCTGGCGGACCAGGAGTTCTCGCCAAAGATCCGAGAGAGCTCGTGGACAACCGACCCTACCCCCTACGCCGGCGACAGGAAGCGCTCTCGACGGAGGAGCCTCCCCATCGCCACCAAGAGCACGATGACCAGGATCGCGACGAGCCCCATGCCGGAGCCGAGGACGAGGAGTAGGGTGGTGGTCGATATGGGGCCGGAAAGTCCCAAGGCTACGATCACGAAGAGAGTGACGAGAGCCGGAAGTATCCCGATGAAGGGTATGAGGCCGATCGGGCTGTTGATTCCTTGCCGGGGTGAGGAGAGCGTAGTCCAGTAGACACCGACCGTCGACGCAAACGACGCGCAGGCGAAGGTCATCGGGACCGCGTACACTCCCAAGCCGATGGCCAGCTTGCTCGTGACCGTGTTTCCTTCGGCAAAATACACCGCGAGGCTGGCGGAGAGGCCGATCCCGACGACGATGCTGACCAGGACCAGCGTTGTGAGAAGGACGTTCGCAAACAGTCTCCGCGGTGAGTATCCGTAAGCGATCAGATACTCGAGCACACCTTTGGTCCGGTCGCTCGTGAAGACGAGCAACCCTCCCATCGACCCGACGACGCCGAAAATGGGAACAAAGAGGGCGAATGAGGACGAGAACGATGGGCCTGAAAAGTGGGCCAGGATGACCCCGAGCAAGACACTGATGGCGGACCCATAGACGAGAAAGAATCGGCCAGTTATCGAAGCCCTGCGGACCGTGACGGAGAGCAGCGAGCGGGAGGGGTCATCAATCTCCGGGGCGGTCATGCTCCACGCCCAATTCCACCCCACCGATAAACGATTCGACGTGACTGGGACCCGGGCATCCATTCGGGATGGCCGCCGACCATCACCCATCGCGTTTGAGCGTTCCGGGATTCGCGGGGAAAGTGTCTCTTACCGGGCTTGTATCCCCCCGGAGATGGCGTTGCCCAGCGAGTCCAGCGAACCACCCCGGTGTCCCAGGTGCAGCGCCTCAATGGAGCCCGGCCATGTATTGGGCCATGCGAGCCTGGGCTTGACCCCGGCCACCATCGCCTGGCTTCCCGGTCTAGTCGTGCCCTCAGGCTCTGGCGTCCGGGACGAGATGGACGCGGAGCCACTCGCTCTCCCGAAGCCGCACGTGATTGCTCACGTCCCCCGGTTCGTGGCCTGGCGGTGCGCCAAGTGTCGCCTCATCGAGTTCCTTTACGATGACACCGTCGTGATGTAGCGCGCGCGACCCCTGTCCAGAACCTCGACCAAAGGATAGATGGGCATCGCTCGGCCCAAGGCGGCCCTGGCACAGAACCCTGGGAGCCGCGGGAAACGCCCGGCAGGCGCCGCTCGCGCTGCAGACAGCGGCGCTGGGTTATCCACTCCAAGGGCAGCTAGCACGGTCGATTCGACGGCTCGAGCTCGCCGAACTCTCCCAGAATCTGGAACTCAGACTCCCGGAGGTCGCGTCCGCCCTAGGGTCCGGGCGGACCTGGTCTATGGCTGTCCCTTTTCCTCGTAATCGAAGTAGATTCGCACGAGGGCACGGAACTCCGTCACCTTGCCGTTGTGGATCGCCCCCTCGAATTCGGAAACCCGGAACCACTTCATGTCGCGCACCGTGTGGGATGCGGTGGTCACGGCGTTCTGCACGGCTTTGGCAAAGCTCTCCGGATGCATTCCGACAACTTCGGTCACTCGCTGTACCATGGTGGGCCTCAGAGAGCCGTATTGTGTATGGGATAAGAAAACTGACGCCGCCGAGTCGCGAGACAGGAGAGAACGCCCTAATGCCTTTCCGAGACCCGTTTGGTTCGAGGATCGTTCTTACGGCGAATACGGTCGACGAAATGGGCTGGCGTGCGAGATCGCCCCGTCAATCCTGACCGGGCCGTTGGGGCGGAGGTCCCGGAGAGGCCGCGCGTCTCCGCGTCCACCAGAGGACCCACACAACCACAGCGGCTGCAACGACGACAAGAACCGCGAGGAGGGCAAGACCCTCGACCCCGGAGAGTCCGAGGAACGTCGGCGTGCCTCCCGAGGCGTTCGCGGTGAAGTTAATCGTCTGCCCCGCGGCGCCGCTGTTCACCACCACGTAACCGATCTCGGGGGTCGCGTGGTACCCAACGATCGATCCTACACGAAACGAATAGTTCCCGTTCGGCTCCGAGAATGCGATCGAGGTTCCCGTCGAGTTGTGTGCAGTCCTGCTGAGCGTCACCGACCAGTTCCTCCCCAATGGGAGGCCGGTTTCGCGAAAGGTGACGGGATACGACGCGACCGGGCCGGGATTCTTCGCCCACTCAGAGCTGTACAGCACGGCGGCCGGTTCAGCGTTCCCCATCGGGTTCGGGATCACCCCGTGCAAGAAGATGCTCGAAATCTCGAACTCCGTGGGCGCGACGAGCCAAAGGTCGGAGTAGTTGCTGTCCATGAGTTCCGTCATTTCCCCGTAGTCTGCTGTCAGGTTCGCGGGATTGGAGTCGGCGGCGGCGCGGAAGACCAGCTCATCCACTGTCGCGTTCGAGTATCCAGCCATGCATTCGTTTGCGCTCCCGAGGCTGTAGGCGTCGTTGAACGTCCAGTCGTCCGGCGCAAAGTAATCGGAGGAGTAGAACTCCTGGCCCATGTAGAATGGTCCCTCGTTCACGGTGGTCGACGATATACAAGCCCCATCGGTCAGGGACTGCTCGTCGTAGAGGACCTGCACAGAGATGGGAACCGAGTTGATCGAGAGCCCGATCTGCCTCAGGTCGGTCGTGAGGAGCTTCGCCATCTCGGCCCAGTTGCTTCCCGTGTCAAGGTAGGCGAAGTTGATCTTCAACTGAAGGCAGGCGTTGTTGGCGCACGGGGACTGGGCAATCTCTTGCTGGGCTAGCGACAGGTTGTAGGCGTACGGAGGGAGGCTCGCGGGGTCGTAGTACGGGTATCCCGGTGGAACAGGTCCGACCCACTGTTGGGCCCACCCGCCGAATGCGGCCTGGATGATCCCGGTGTAGTTGATCGCATGAGCGATCGCCTCCCGCACGGAGAGGTTGCTGAACGGGAAGACGCTGCGGTTGAGGAAAACCCAGTCCGAACCTGCCGTGGCGCCGTACGCAACGGGGAGCGGCACTACGGAAACGCACGCGTTACCCTGAAGCGCGGTCAGGGTCGATGTGTCGATGTTGGGGAAGGAGGCACTCGCCGCCACGCCATTGAGCAGGTCCGAAACCTCTGCCGCGATTGTGGCCTGGAAGCGAATCTGAATGGAGGTGTTTGCCGGCTGAAGAACACTGTTCCAGGGCTCGATGGGGGCAATGTCAGCCCCCCAGTAGGATGGGCTAGGGGTGAGAAGGTAGCCGCCCCCAGCGACCGAAGAGTAGTTTCCTAGGACGTACTGCCCTGTGCCCATCGTGTGGGTCATGACGTAGTCGTTGACGCTGCTGGGTTGGACTCCCCCGTGGGCCTGGATGAATGCGGGGTCGACCGCGTAAGAGAGGGGAGAGGCGAGAGTCGCCAGTAGGTAGGTGTAGTTGCTGGCGAGGTAACCGTAGCCGAGGTTGAGCTGAATGGTGAGGTTGTTGATCACCTGGAACGACTGGAGTGGCTCCGTCATCCTGGTGACCTCGGTCGCGTTCGGGTCGAAGAAGTTCCAGCTGTTGAGGTCGACCGCGAGGGTCTCATTGGCAGCTTGGTCGTCGGAGAGGGGCGAGCCGTAGGAAAGCGGGCTCGTTGTGCTGAAGTTCGTGGAGTAGAAGTTCTGCTCGAGAATGAACTGAGGTCCCTGGGCGAGAAGGAGAGAACGGTAGAAGGAGTACCACTGGACGTAGGCGTTGTAGGGGTCACCGTTCGAGAAGTGAACGCCGGAGTGGAGGCTGAAGGTCCAGCTGTTGTAGCCGGTAAGGGGGTCGTAATGCTCCGTCCAATTCGTCGCCAAGACTCCAACGAACGAGGTCGTGGAAGATCCGTTGTAGTTAACCAGACCTTGGTACACTTGCTGGATGGCTCCCCAGCCTGGATTCGAGTACGAGACCGCCGGATCTAGAGAGTCGGGAAGCGACGTCTGGTCCGTCACAATGGGGTTCGTCGATCGCAGAGGTATAGTGCAAGTGGAATTTGGATCGGTCTTCGTGGTCACGTCCCGTGCATCGGATGAGGGCGGGACCGTACTGTTTAGCCGGTCGTTTCTGAGGGCCGCGGGCGGCACGAATAGCGCGCAGCCGACCATCATCACGGCCGTAAGGACGGCTAGCACCACTACCGCTATCGAAAACAAACGGTGCATGACACGGGGCAGGAAAAGCCGCGACTCCCGCATAACAACGCCGGGCCACGCCAATCATGTGGGTCGGGGAGGTTTGGGGATCCCGAGGTCAGCTCGACTGCCGCCGGAGCGTACGCTGTGACGGCCCTGCAGCTACCCGGGACTACGGTCGAGCTTCGAACACCCGATTGAACGGCGTTTCAACGGTCTTCCGAACTCGCCCGAACCCGCCAGCGCGGAACACTTCCTCGAGACTCGAGTCGGACGCTTGGGCGCCGAGACCCCGGCCGACCTCTTGGGAGAGCGAGGCCGGGACGCAGATCAATAGGGACGCGTTATAGAAAACTCGGCCCACAGGTGTCAGGTTTTCGGCCACCATTTCCTTGGCGAACGGCTCTACGACCATCCACGTCCCGTCCGGTTTCAGCGACTCTCGGACGTGGCGTCCCGCTCCCACCGGATCTCCCATGTCGTGGAGACAATCGAAGAAGGTCACCAGGTCGTAGTCCTGTCCCCGGTATCCCTTCGCGGTGGCTACCTCGAAGTCCGTGTTGCGCGTCACTCCTTCTGTGACCGAATCGTTGCGCGCCCACTCGATTGACTCGGTATGGTAGTCGAACCCGACGAACTGTGAATTCGGAAATGCCTTAGCCATGATGATGGTCGACGCTCCGAGGCCGCAGCCCACGTCTGCGACGCGCGCGCCCTTCTGAAGCTTCTCGACTACTCCGTCGAGGCTCGGCAGCCACGCGCTGACGAGATTCGCGAGATACCCGGGCCGGAAGAACTTCTTCGTGCCCATGAAGAGGTCGACATGGTGTTCGTGCCAGCCCATCCCCTGTCCAGTCCGGATCGCTTCCGCGATCTTCCGTTGATCCTTGTACACGGAGGCGACGCTGTAGAATGCCCCGGGGATGTAGAGGGGGCTGTCTTCGTTGGTCATTGCGTAGGCCTGCTCAGGAGTCATCGAGTACCGGCTCGAGCTGGGATCATACTCCACATACCCCGCCGCTGCTTGCCCGGCCAACCATTCCCGAAGGTACCGTTCGAGAGTTCCCGTCTTCTTCGCTAGTTCCTCGGAGGTGGATGGTCCACTCGCAGCGAGGGCCTTGTACAATCCCAACTGCTCACCGATCAGAATGGAGGGCCCGGTGATAGCCGCCCCCATGTCGTTCAGAAACTTCCCCGCGAGCGCGTTGAGCTTGTCCGGGTCGACGGGCATAGTGTGCTAACTTCCGAATCAGGTCATAGGGATAAACCTGCCGAAATGGTCTTCTTGTTTCTGTCAGTTCCCCGGCGAAATTGGACCCGCAACCACTCTTGATTGGCGGGTGTCGGACGCTCAGGACTGGGCTGTCCCTCATGTGACAGATTCCCCTGCGCTCAAGAGGGTCGATCACGGAAGAGCTACCAGACCCGGCGACAAACAGCCCGTTCGGGTCGACCTCGATTCAACTCGTCACCAGTCCCGATTCGGTGGTCCCTCAGCCATTGTCGAAAGTCCAAATAGGAGGGCGACAGACCCCGCAGCACCGTACCGGGGGTCCAGGGAAGGTTGTCCGCGAAGGAAGACCTGTTCACGCCGATTCACAAGGCCCTGCGATCGATGATCTATGGGCTGTCGGGCCGGCTCCAAACGAACGACTTCGCCGACTTGGCGGCGACCAAAGCTCTGATCACGGACCTCGAGAACGATTTCGCAGTTGCACGCTCGGCTGGTTGCGCTCTCTGTATCCTTGCACACCACGCCGTGGACGAAGAGTCGGCCATTTTCCCCAACGTCGCACGATTGGGGAACCAGCTGATCGCTGAACTGATTTCGGAGCATCATGACCTGACCCGACGGGAACTCGAGATTGCGAAGGCGGGTCACGAGCTGCTCTCGATGGACGCTGCCGGAGCCCGAATCCACGCGGGCGTTCAGCTCAACCTCGCGGCGAACCAGCTCTTCGGGGCCTACATTACCCACATGAACCGAGAGGAGGTCGAGCTGGTCCCTTTGATGCGGGAGCACTTCTCCGACTCAGAGCTTGCCGGGATGCGGGGGAACATCATGGGTCAAATGCCTCCGGACCGCATGTTCGCGATTCTGGGATGGATGCTACCCTCCCTCAACGTCACCGAACTTTCCGAGTTTCTGTCTTCCGTGAAGGGTGCGGCACCACCCCAGCTTATGAAAGCGATCGCGGACCTTTGTGCCGCGCGGCTCGACCCGGCCCGTTGGGACACGGTCAAGGTCCGGGCGGGTTTGTAGGGTATTCATCGCGCGGACGCCTCTCGGTCCCTACCCCGCAGGGGAGTGGATGGAGCGGTACGGGGCTGGATGCGATTGGCATTGCAACCGAAATCCGCCAAGGGGAGAAGGTCAAGCGCTCAATTGCGAGAGGTTGCGACGAGATTCCCGAGAGTGTCTCGATCGCAACGTCTCCCCGAGCGATGCCGCCGAGGATGGGCGAGGAAGTGGTTGGACCGGAGCGGTTCCGGAGTGCTGAGGGTCGTGCTAGGGGCGGAATCCCCGAACGGCCTCGTAGTGGAGCATGATCTCCTTGTCCTCTCCGGGCTTCGTTTCAACGAGATTGAGGGTGGTCTGCGTCTTCATCGACCCCCAGTATCGAGGGCCCCTCCCGTACACGACGGGCATGACGAAGAACCAGTAGTCGTCGGCGAGATTGCGGTTCAGGCATTCGCGGACCACCGCGGGTCCACCCTCCAGCATGATGTTTCCGCCCTTCTCCCGCTTCAGCTTGGTCAAGATCCGAGCGAGGTCCCCACTCAGGATCCTCGAGTTCTGCCAGTCGGTGGACTTGAGGCGGTGAGAGAGGCAGATCTTTTCGACACGATCGAGGTACCGACGGTACTCGAGGAGCCACTTCGGCTCGCCGGGCTTGACGGCCTTTTCACTCCACGTGCGCTGGTGGCCAAGGAATGATCGGCGGCCCATGATGACCGTCGTGACATCGTTGAATCGGTCGTACCACATGTGGCGGAAGAGCGCGTTCGGTTCCGTCAGTTTCCGCTCTTCCTCCGGATACTTCGGGAACTCGCCGCGTCCGTCCAAGGTCATGTACACATTCGCCGTGATCTTTCGCGTCATTCTGACACCCTACGTTCATGAGACCCGCGATGCCGCTACCGCGTCTCGCGAGAACACATGCGAAAACAGACATATATCCCTTTAGGCATACCTTTTCCGTGAACGATGTCTTCCAGCTTCTCGCAGAGCCGTCCAGGAGGCAGCTCCTCGATGCGCTTCGGCACGGTGAACGGTCGGTCAACGAGCTCGTCGGCCGGACCCACATGTCCCAACCATCCGTGTCGAAGCAACTGCGGTTACTCCTGGACTCGGGCGCTGTCCGCCTTCGCAAGTCGGGACGACAGCACCTGTATTCGATTCAGGGTCGGCCGCTACGAGAGGCGTCCGAGTGGCTATCGTACTACGAGCGCTTCTGGGAGGGTGGGCTGAGTCGAATGGACGAGGTCCTGATGAAAGGGGCTCGTTCCGGAGAGCGGGAGAAGCGATGATTCGGGCGGATGCGCCGACAGCAGTCGTTCGTGTGGAGAGGGTGTTGCATGCCTCGCCCGATCGGGTCTTCCGCGCCTTTCTGGAGCCCGACTTGCTCCGCCAATGGATAGCGCCGAGCGATCTCACCGTCGACCGTGTCACGGTGGACCCTCGGGTCGGCGGCCGGATTGATGTCTGGCACTCAAGAAATGGAGTCAGCACGGGAAAGTTCGAGGGTCTTTTCCTCAAGATTGACCCCCCGCGGGAACTTGTCTACCGCTGGGCATTCGTCGGGACAGAGCCGGAGAAGGGCGAATACTTCGACACTCTCGTGACGATCCGACTTCGACCCGAGCCCGGGGGGCAAACTCACATCTCCGTCGTCCACGAGAAGTTGGAGGAACTCTGGCGGGGCGCCCCGCACGTCTATGCTCAGCTCGTCCCCGGTTGGAACGAATGCCTCGGGAAGCTCGAACGAGCGGCCTGAGTGTTTTCTGCGATTCGGCGGGCAGTCCGCGCAGCACCCAGAGAATGGATGCAGCAATCATTGTGAACAGGCAACCGGGGCCCGAGAATCTCCGCCGAGCGATTACTATAGCCGACGTCGTTGTCCTAGTGTGGGCAAACTTTTCCTGAGCTACACTGGCATTCGTGTTACCGACCTTGACCGGTCTCTTCGATTCTATCGAGACCTGTTCGGGTTGGAGGAAGCAAGTCGAGGGGACAACACCCGAGAAGGAAAAGGCCCGTACGTCTTGCTACGCGATCCGTTTTCGGGTCAGAAACTGGAACTGAACTACTACGCTCCGGACTCAAGATTCGCAACGCCGTACGACCCGGGCGAGGGGCTGGATCACATCGCTTTCCGGATCGAAGGACTGGATGACTTTCTGACCAAGTTGCACCGCGCAGGGATCCGGGATGCGCCGGGATCACCTGACCATACGCTGGTCAGCGGCCATCGCGTCGCCTACGTCTTGGACCCGGACGGGAACTGGATAGAAATCTACGAGCACCCCGAAGCCGGTGCGAAGACTCCGCCGCCAGGCTACTGATGTCACCGCCCGGGATCCTGGAGAGCAGCTGTACAACCTTTGCGACCGTTGTTGGCTCGGCAGAATGGGCCAAGAGCTGCCGCCCTGGTGGTACCGACTTGCCCTAGGAACTCGCGCGTATTCCGAGCGCCCCGTCGGGAGGATTAGGTCGGTGGTGGGGAGCGTAGGCGCGACGCAGTCTTGCGAAGAACCATACGGCGAGCGCGACCAGAGGAAGCGTATACAGAATTGGAAAAGTCAATAGCAGGCCAAACACGGCTTGCCAGAGAACGAACCCATAGGCGAGGTTGACGAGGATGTACTCGTTTCGGTTGCGCCCAACTGTGCGACGCAAGGTCTCGAGCACCGCCATCAGGAAGACGACCTCGATGGCGATGATGAACGCAGGAGGGACGCCCGTAGACGGCACGAAGTACTCCAGCGCGAACAGAACCGGAAAGACACCGAATCCGCACAAACCGACAGTCACTGCCGGTAGCGCCGGCTGCTCGGTGGCGGGACGCCACGCGTCGTGAGGGAGAAAGTAGGCCGCAACAACCAACACCAGAATCACGAGGAGCGAGCCGACCAGCAACGTGAATCCCATCCAGAAGTGGAAAGCCCCGTAGACGATCACTGCCTCAAGGGACGTCGACGCGGTCAGGGCGGCAAAGCAAACCGCGATCCCTCTTCCGCCCAGGAGGGATTTCCCCCGGGTTTGTGGTAACGCAAGAGCGAGGAGAAGGAGTGGGAGCCCGATCGAGTAGATTACGTGGAAAGTGAGGACTCCCGTGGACCAGACCCAGTTCACCCCGTCGAACCGTCCGAACCAACCCAGGAAGCCATCGGCTCCATGGTTCGAGTTGAACAGCGTGTTGTCCCCGAGCCCCTCCTCTGTAACTCCATACGCGAGTCCAAGCAGGAAAAGGGACCCCCACCCCTTGCCCCACCGCAGAATCGCCTCCCGAATCAGCAGAGCTCCTGCCGTGTACTGGGCGACATTGATCGAGAGTTGGATCACAAACCAAGCCGGATTGGCAACGATACTGACGAGCGAACTCGACGTGGAGAGGTACTCCGGTATTCCCGGTGTCAGAATGGCCAGACAGAGGATTGGGTGACTTCGCAGGAAGCCGAGAAAGCCTCCTTCATCCCGCGGCGGCGATTCATTCGTCGACGCAGGTCGAACGGACGGCATCGGAATCCCGGACGACCGGGCCACCGAGAGTTTGAACGTTCGTCTTCCCTACATCAACGTGACTCTTGAGACGTGTAGCTGGCCCCGCCGCGGTGGGGTGAAGAGAACGGTGACTGGGTGTGACAAACGTTGAATCCACGCGGCCCAGGCAATCGAGTGGCGCGGTAGAGGGGCCGTGTTGAGCGCTCAGCAAGCCGCGGACACGTTCATCGATGGCCCCTCAAGCGTCGCATCGGTGCTGGCATTGTACTGGGCGCTGATCACCGCCCCAGTCCCTTGCCCTGAACCGTAACTGCACGTGGTGTAGGAGGTCTCCCATGTCCCGACCTCCTGGAGGTAGAAGGAACTCCCGAGCAGGAGGTAACGCTGAATCGCTCCGGTGTGGTTCGTCAGGAAGGATGCGCCGCCCTCCTTGTTGAAGACCGAGGCCACGGTCGTCGAGTCTAGGCTGAGGCTCACCGGAACATAGCCTGGGTTTACCGGGTTGAATATCACGCCCCGGTTGTACCAGTCGTAGGTGCAGGTCCCCGTCGCAATCCCTTCCACGTAGCCCGCGGTGCCGTTGACCACGAGGAACCCGAGGAAGTAGCCGCTGTGGCCATACTCGATGGTGAGGAAGGGAACTGCCACAAACACCCATGCGGCCGCCTCCCCGGGCGGGGCGCTCGCAGGAGTGGATGATAGCCGGAATGGTTGGGTCCCGTTCGGAGGTTGATCCGAGGTCTGTTTGCCGGGGCCCAGCGTGCAGCCCGATACTCCGAACTCAGTCGTGACGTTGAAACCGACCGTACCCGTCGGCAACCGGATCCCTTCCGCGGCCACCAGAATCCAACTCGACCCATTTCCGGGGGTCGGGAGGGATGCGGCGATGGCCGCTGCGTGATAGTAGTCAACCGGGACTCCGTTTGGCACGTAGATGGAGGACGACCTCCTCGGGGTTCCGTACAGCAAGCTGGGCCACAGAGAGAACGAGACGGCGAGGACCGCCACGAGAACCACCGCGACCAGGAGGGCAACGCGTTGCCTTCGGCGACGGATGCGCACTTCCCATGGGACGTACTCGCCTGAGGGGTCGCTCGCTTCGGAACTCGCCGGCGGAATCCCCCCTGATGAGGTCAAGACAGTGCGAGCTGAGGTTTCCATGTGGGTCACTGCGCCGAGCCCTCGGATTTGCGACCACGAGAACGACGATTCTTCATAACACCCTTCGTATCATTTCTGGGTGAAGGCTGTCCCTGTGAATCCCGAGAGGATCGGCGGAGAGTTCGTCACGGACCCGCTCGAATTCGATTAGTATCGCAGAGCCGTTGGCGAAGGCGGATGTACTATAGCACCTATCGAACTCTCCTTATCGCGGGCACGGCGATTGTGGTCGTCATTATCGACACGTTTTTCGTGATTGCAGCCGGCGCGGTGGGAGTCATTCTCGCGATAGTTTTCGCCATGTTTGGCTTGATTGCATACTGGATGAACATTGTGTGGATGGATCGCGCGATGGACGATTTCGACGGAGTCCCGGCCCCGGGGCTCTGGGGAGTGCTCGGAGTTGATATCATTCCGGACGAGACTGACGTCGAGGGAGTATTCGAGCCGGGTCGAGATTTCGACACCCGTGAGCGTCCCCTGGCGCCCTCGCGGGCCAGGTCCGTGGCGAGGAAGGGATGCCCGAAGTGCGGCGCGGTCACCGAAGGGGTCGACTCGAAGTTCTGCCGAGTTTGTGGTGGGCCGCTTGAGACCTGATCCCTTGGTGCCAGAGGCGCCTCTTCGGCCCGCCCCACGATCGGAAGGTGGGCGTCAGGCGCGACGCACCCCAGGAGCATAGTTCAGCGCGCGCCCTCTCAAGCCGAATCTCTTCCGACCGGACTTAACGCCCTACGACCAGCACCAGTTTCCGGAGGACTCTTAGGGTTGTCAAAGACCCGCCGGAGGAAGGGTCAGGGCACTCCGTTGCCGCTACGGACTCGAGTGCTTGACCCGGTCTACGGTGTGACCCCAGTCGATCCAACTGCGTACTGGCGCTTCCACGTCAATCTGCCAAAGGAGCGCGTTCAGCTCACCCCGATGCTGAAGCTCTTCTTCGACTAGGTGCCACAACACCTCCCGGACCGGAATGTCGCAGTCGTGAGGTGCCCCGCGGCCCTTCTTCCTGTGAACAGTACGAGTCAGGTCGGCCTCGGTCAGCTCCGCCATGATCCGCCGAATCTGGGTCTGAATGTACGTCTCGTCCTTCCTCATATCCGCGAGGTTGGGCGAACTACCGGAATCGGGCTCTTGCGGCGGGAACTCAAAGCGTGCGCAATCCTTCATCCAGAAGAAGAGCGCGCCCTGGGAATGCCCGAAGATGTCGAGGAGCGTGGGGAACGACGCTCCTCGGTCACGGGTTAGCTCAGCTACGGGCAATTTAGAGAATACTTCGAGATATCCGCGACGCGCCTCCTCAATGTAGGCGAACCACGCGCGGAAGGTTTCGAGTTCCGAGACCATCTTGGGGCTCCTCGGCGCCCGGAAGTGTCCGTGCGTTTAACCTTGTTCGCGGCGAGTCACGGTTGCCGGATCAGCCGGATCTCTGGGTGGGAATATTCGTCAGCCCTCCAGCGCACGGACCGTACCCGGAAGGGCTGGGATTGAACCAAGGGGGCCCCTGGGTTGCAACTACCGTTCACCCAGTCCCAGGGAGGTCCAACGAGATCCACTTCGAGGGAGACCTTGTCGAACCGGGCGAGAACAACCTCGGTCGCATCAGGAACGGTTCGGTTGCTTGAGAGCACACCGACCCCGCACTGGGGATCGCTTGGCCATTCTCAACCTCGCCGAGTGCGTTGGCAATGGTCGTCTTGAAGACCCACGCAGTGTCCAAGCACAGGTGACCATTGGCGTCGTAGCCTCCGAAGTAAATCACAGAACCGTTATCGGACGGAAAGGGCGATGTCGCGTAGGTTCGGGTGGACACGAGCGGCGGGTTGCCCGTCGGGAAGATACCGTTCACTTGACCGATCTTGTAGGTGTCGCTATCGTACCGAATAGCGTAGAGGGCGCCCTGATACATGCCACCGGTCGAATCCCCCCAGATCGTCGGAAGTCCCGTGCTCTTGCTAATCCAGGCTTCCATCCCGAATACGTACACGGTGTTTCCCGTAGACGGATCCGTCACGGGTAGGAAATCGTTGTACGCGCCGAGGATGAACGGTGTGGGGGTGTTCAGATACTTGCTGACAAGGCTCGCGACGTCGACCTCGATGGTCGTCGTGTAGCCGCCGGTCCCATTCGGATCCAAGCGGACGACCTCTCCCGTAGACGAATTATTGGGACACCAAAGGAGCAACATCGACTGCCCTGGGCCGGTCGGATTTGGAATCGGAGTCAATCCCCGGATGCCTCCAACTGCCGGGTTGATGTCGGTCCCGCCCGGAAGGGCGCTCTCATTCACGACATCCTTCCAACTCGGGGAGGGCCCATTGACGCGCTGGTAAATCAGTGCGCCCGAGGAGAAGAGAAGATTCCCATTGGCCTCGACAATGGCCAATGGCCTCACGGGAAGCGAGCCCGATTCGGACGTCCTGTTCCATAAAATATCGCCGGGTGCCGCCGGATCGTACACACCGGAGAAGACGCCCAAATCACCGATCGATACGAAGAGCCGATCGACCCCGGTAATAGGGTCCTGATAGGCGGTCATAGCCCGAACGGACATGTTGCCGCAACCCTGACCCGTCGGGCCAGGGACGATATTGCTCGTGACCCAATGTCCCGTGGTGTCGTTCCGAGTGTAGAGATTGACCCCGGCCGCCTCACTCACACACCCCGCAGCCAGCAGGAGGTTCACCGGTTGGCCGAGCGGTTCTCCAGCACCGTCGGTGCTGAACGTCACCGACTTGAGAATCTCGGGTCGGACGACCCCAGTCATGGTCAGGTCGACGACCCATTTTGTGTTTGGCCCTGGCAAGCGAAGAATCTGCGCCCAACCTTGACTAGAGTTTGTGCCACCGTAGTAGATGTTGGTCCTATCTTCCCAGTAGCCCACTGCGGCAAACAGCATCCCATCGTGGGCCACCAAGTGCATCATTTCGGAGCCTCCCGTCATGTTGCCCCCAAGGTCCGGGCAACCGGCGCGGAAGGATGCCTCCCAGCCCGGCGCGATGGTTTCTGGGGCGGTGGCAGGGGGTGCGCAGTGGTTGGTCGCCACGGACGTGGAGGGGGTAAAGACGAAGATCACGAGGACGGATGCGACCACGACCACCACGAGGGCAGCCACTGCGACCACTGCAAGGATCGTCTTCCATCGTTCCCGCGGCATTCTCGCGGTACTACCGTCGGCCGGTGTTCGATATACGTTTGTGTCCAGTCAGCCGCAGAACGGAGACCTCGGGAGGCGTTCGCCGGCGAATCCCGCCCAAAGCGCAATCGTCCCCGCACACCGGTCTCCGGGTTGCAACGATCGGTTGGTGTCTAGTCCCGTACGCGTTTCCTCGAGGATGGGCGCGATGATGGTTGCAACTAGGTGACTGTTCTCAGCTGAGACACACGGAGGTTCTCAGGTTCGGTTGAGGTTGCCGGGTGATGCATCAAAGGCCCGGACCGCGGTAGTCGAGGCTACTCTCCATGCCCTGCCGGCCTGACGAACTTGAGCATCTGCCAGATCTCGAATCCCGCTCCAACCCCGGCGACTAACAAGGCAGCGCTCGGACTGAAAGGATAGAAGGCGAATCCCATTCCGATAAAGAGTGCAATGATAGCAAAGTTGTACGCAGACCGGCCAATGTGTTCCCAAGAACTGAGGTTCGACACCATCTTTTTTCGAACCGCGTCCCAGGCTGCCTCGCTTCGTTTCCCCTTAATCGCCTGTTCGTAAGCGTGGGACAGATCCCAGGGATTGTTTTCCTTGGCAGCAAGGAAGCACTCCATTGCGATCACAAAGAGCACGGCCGCGAGACCGATCAACGAAGCCGCAACGTCCTTGAACCTGACTATCCAGAACACTACTTCCTGAGCGTTATCGACAACAACCACAATAGAGGCTATCGCGATTGCGAATCCTGCTAGAACTCCCGTTATGGTACATCGGTCTGAGAAGGAGTTTATGAAGTTGTAACCGACTCCGGAATCGCCGTTGGGCTTGGCTGCCGGTCTCGTCACGGGCCGAGTCCTCGCGCTTCGCGGTCGATTTTTCAGAGATAGATTCTGGGCACGCCCGCCTACCGCGCCGGTTTGGCGGCCCTCTTTCTCCTCTTCTTCTTCTTCCTTACAGCGGAACTAGGAATCTTGGGAGGTCGGGGCATGGCTCTAGTAGAACTCATCGGGACCCCCGAACGTCGTTCTCCTGTATCAACCTACGCCTGCCTTTTGGACTGGGAATCCTGGTCGTTGAGAGAAACAGACTTCACGCTCAATCCAGGGGTCTATGAAAAACTGGGCCCCTCAGTCGAGAGATGGGGCACGAGAAGGGGGGCGTGTCCAACGGAGCCACTCCCCCGTACCACGGTATTCCTTCACGGGCCACGAGATCATCCCGTCGCACCGCTGCTGATTTGCGAGGGTCGGGAACGCCACCCTCGCGAGGTGTTGGTTGTGTCTTGAATTGCACGCTGTCCAGCTAGAGAACAGGACATCGATAGGGGCGAATCCGAACGATTCATCCGCGGAAGGCAGACCGGCAGGATTCATCGTCGACGCAGGAACGCGGATTCGGATTTTGTAGTCAAGAGGCTGTCCATTCCGAACTCGCGTACGTCGGACTCTCAAAAGGACTAAATCGCGAGAAGCCCTGCAGTTGACTGCCGGTGATGATGGCGACGGGTGTGCCGTCGCACAGCCCGCTACCGTGCGGGGCCGCAGACGCGCACCGGTGTTGTGAGGAGTAAAAGATGGCAGCACCGACGGTGGACGACTGGACACGAAGCATTATCGGGATCGGCATTGCCTTCGCGAGTTTGGCGACGATCATACTAGCTTGGACCTACCGGTCAACGGCAGACGCCCAAGCCATCTCGGCGGGGATGACCGCCCTTGTGGGCAGTATTCTGGGCTATTATTTCGGCGCGAAGGGAGTCGACGCCGCTCAAAGCAACGCCACTGACCAAACCACTAGGAGGGTGAAGACGCGAGAAGCGGCAAATCAGTATCAAGCGAAGGTTCAGGACCTGATTGCGAAACACAGAACCCAGAAAGCCATCTCAGCCGACGATATGGTCAACGAGTTGTCGAAACTCGATTGGACAAGTTTCTACACGAAGGATTGAGTTCTCGCTATTCCTGTCGGGCAGCACGCCGCATGGGCGGCGTCGGCTACAACACCCCTTGCGTGTTTAGAGTAGCGCCTTCTCTTCCCTCAGAAAAGGTGCCTCCGGGCCACTCCGGAAAGGAAAATCACCCGGGGCCCTTGGGAGGCTTGGTCCCGATGGCACGCGGCCGTACTGATAGGGACCCCCCCCCAATGAGCCGGTCGCCATCAGCAATTGTTCAAAGTACAGAAAACAAGTTTGATGTATTGCCTGTGCGATTCGGGTTCGACCTGAGGAACCGGAGTGACCGTGCGCGTAGAGCGCACGGTCTCGGCCGAGACGGGTAAGGCCGAGATCGAGCCCGGCACTGGTGGCCTTTGTCTTGGAGGCGGTGCTCCAGCCGGTTCTGGCAGGCCCTAAGTTGTTGAACTTGTGGAGTCAGCTATGGAGGCGCGCAAGGCTAGATTCCTCGAGATGTCGAATGAATTCGGATCGCACGGAATGCGCGATCGCTGGTGGAGCGCCCAACCGTCGCGTTGGTCATCCATCGTCTGGATTAGCGTCGTCATCTCAGTGGTAGTGCTAGCATCCGGATTAGGGGGGTCCTCTTGGTCGAAAACCCTTCAGTCTTCGGAGTCAGGTTTCTCGATGGCCGGGAACGGGAATGGTTCTCCTCTGATCATTCAGACGGGGAACTATGTGACACTCCAGTGCCAGGAAGGATCGATTACGATTGCAGGAACCCAGGAGTGCAGCAACACGGACAATAGTCAGACGATCTGCCAATCCTCTGGATGCAACCTGAGTCTTTCAGGCGCGATGGATACTGGAAAGACGTTTGGCAACTGGAAGGCGGTTGCCGACGGCGGTACCCTTTCCGTCCGGTGCTCCACGTGCATGTCCACAACTCTCAGCACGAGCGACTTCTGGGAGGGCTCGCCGCCGGTGCTGTATGAATGTACGGCGAATCCCCAAGTCACGCTGCAGAAGGGCTCACCAACCATACAGAACGGATACCGTCAAGCGTGGGTCAATTGGACAGATTCGAACGGGTACTCCACGATGTTTCAATGGGGAGTCAACACAAGCTACGGTTTCCCTGTGCCTAAGCTCAATGGTATGGGGGTGAATCTCAACGCGTTGCAAGCCGGGACAACTTACCGTTACCAGATAACCGATTACAGCAATTGCGGCGCTGAGAGCCAATTCAACGGGACTTTCACAACTCCAGGTGCGCCCACCAATCAATTCGTGGGCTGGGTCTATTCAGAACTCACCACTCCCAATCCATACTACCTCAATCAGGTCGGCAATCCGCTCCAGAGCATCCAGATGTTGGTGAGCGCAAACTGTTACGATGAGATCAACACCCCAGTGGTATTTCCGGTCGGGACAACTAACTCGACAGGCTACTACAACACGGCGCTGTTCCCTCTCTCAACCACAGACTACATCGGACCGGGTGAAATCCAATTTCAATTTGTGCTTGGTAGCAACGGAGTCTGTACCACTACATACATCGAGGGCCAGTGGTATGGAATAAACGTCCAGAACAGGCAGTTCAACCTGACGGCAGATGGGAGCCCGAGTTGGTGGAGCCAACAATGGTACCTTCCAGACTTGATGACTTCGTCGATCGACTATCGCGAGTTCGTCCTCCCCTATGACACCACCTCCGCGGAGCCAGTCGGTCTGGCGTTGAGCAACGCAGGTCCGAGTGAGCCAGTGGGCGAGGTGAACTGTGAATTCGGCTACGCGGTCGGATACCAGGAGAGTGTCAACTCCTTCAATCAGGTCGGCTTCTCCACGCCCTTGGGCACGTACTTCAACGGTGAAGGAAGTACGTTTGTGAATACGATGGAGTCGGGCTACAGCACATCTTACCTTGCAGAGTGGAACCAACCGGTAGGGATGGAACTTGTGTACGTGACCTCGGGAGTCGTCGGGACACCCTTGAGCGGTAGCCCATCAGTCAACGCTGGATGGATTGTTCCTGGCAGGAATGTGAGCTACAACCCGATTGCTTTCAGGTCGTCTGAGTGGCTCTCGCCACCTCCCAAGTTCAATGGCTCTGCAGCCCCGCCTCAATATACTCCCTACCCCGCGACGTTTCAACAGAACCTGACTCACCCGGATTTCATGACCGTTCAGAACATCACGAGCTACTCATCTACAAATCAGACGCAAGTGCAGATCGGGCCGTCGTTCAGCATTGATGGTCAGACTCTTGCGGGCCAAGTTGGAGTGGGGGATACAACTGCGGTGACCAAATCGCAGCAGATTACTGCCAGCTGCGAGTTAGCGAATCCAGACCAAGACCCCAACCAAGGAGAGGCCCTCTACTACCTTCAAACCACTGGCGGAAACAGCGGCAGTCCTTCTGCTATTCTTCACTTTTGGTTCATGGGGTACTGCTGGCCAACGGCCAACGGGCCGGAACCAAAGTGCAATTGAAGAGGGGGAGTCGCGGCCGACAACGTCGCACAGAAGGCACGGTGAGGAATCTTGCACCCTCAGAGACGAGTTCTCGCAATCGCAGTAGGTGTGACCGTCGCTACAGCTGTAGTGGTCGTCACGTTTCAGCTCGGCAGCGGGTCCTGTAGGGCTGGCAGCCCCGTCGTGCATGAATACACCCTCACGCCTTGGGTCGGGGTCAACAGCCCCTACTTGGGAATGGCAAACGGGAGTTATACATTCTACAACACCACTACTGGCGGAGGGGGCACGTTCGGGTATGGCCCGGCCCGGAATGGCACAGTGCTCGGCTTTGCTGCGGACGCGGAATGGACAATCTTCTCAGCGGCTGGAACGAACTGTGTTGGAGGCTATCGTGGCTCCCCGTCCTACTTTTACGAGGGAACAGGGACCTGGGTGTGGCTCGTGCTCTCGAACCTGACCAACGATAGCCAAGAACCTGCGTTCTTCGTCAATCTCTCGGGAACGACGCCAGTTTACGCCAACAATTCATTCTATCATGCCACCGGCACCGTGTCGACGTGCGGCCAAGGAGGAAAGTCCCTAGGTCTTACGGCCGCGAGAATCTGGGTTTCGGTCCCATTCGAGTACGAAGGCTTGACACACTTTCTGAATACCACCATTCCGATCATCGCTCACTACCAGTATTACTTTCCACCCGACGGGGGAGTCTGGGAGGTCGATAATCTCTCAGCTCCCGGTGGTCCTGGCGGGGGATGGGCCTTCTCGTACTCGCCCTGCACCTAGGGATTTGGAGATGAACTGTGGTGTCGAGTCCAGGAGATCCTCCGGTTCACGTTAGGGAATGGATCGTGAAGGGCCTTTTCTGAGGGAAGAGAAGGCGCTACTCTAAACACACAACACCCCTTGCAGCCGCTGGCTGAACGAGGGCGTTACCGATAGGCCAACCGTTTCAGGACCCCTGCGGGGTACAAATAGGCCGGTCCACGTTGGCCGCGTATCATGCCCGAATCTCCCTCGCTGCTGCACCGGGACGCTGCCCGCAACATCGTAGCCAAATACCTCAAGGTCCGCCCCGGAGAGAATGCGATCATCGAGTCATGGGACCACACGATGCCGATGGCCAGCGCGATGGTCGACGAAATCCGGCGGGTGGGCGGCAGAACCCTCCACGTCCATGAGGACGAAGAACCGTGGTGGCACGCGATCGACCGAAGGCAGAGCAAGCTCCTCGGCAAATCGAGCGCCCCGGAGTGGGCGGCATTGAACGCCACGGACGTGTACGTACATTTCTGGGGTCCGAGCGACACGAGCCGCCTCGACAAAATCCCCGAGAGAACTTTCGACGAAGCGCTCACCTGGTTCTCGCCGTGGTACGAAGCCGCCAGGAAGTCGGGGCTCCGCGGTGCGCGGGTGGCCGTTGGGTTCGCGACGGAAGGACGGGCCAAACAGTGGGGCATGGACCGGGCGAAGTGGGAGGACAGCATCCTCCGCGCGTGCCTCACCGACCCGGTGGAGACAGCCAAACGCGGAGCCCGGCTCTACCAGGCACTCTCACACGGGAAGAAAGTGCGAATCACTCACCCCAATGGAACCGACCTTGAGGTCGGCTTGGCCGGGGGCGCTCCTCAGTTGCATGATGGGACGCCACACCCCCGGGACAAGAGATACGGCCCGAGTGACATGCTGGCGCAGATCCCCGCCGGACGCATCGCTGTGGCCCTCGACTCCAAGATTGCGGAAGGAATTATCCACGCCAATCGCCGGACAAACATCTGGTGGCATTGGACCGCCGGTGGAACGTTCGAGTTCTCTGCCGGCAGGCTCGCCTCGTACTCCTTCGAGGAAGGAGAGGAGGAGTTTGCGTCTCAGTACAAGAATGGCACAACTGGCAAGGACCGCACCGGCTCCCTCACCTTCGGGCTAAACCCGGCCGCCGAGGACGTACCCCAGCTGGAGACCGTCGAGCTCGGCTGCGCCACCCTGGCCATCGGCCGAAACCAGAACCTCAAGAGAGGCACCAACGAATCGAGCTTCATGGATTGGATCTCGCTCGCCGGTTCCGAGGTCGCGATCGACGGGACCCCAGTCATCCGCGCTGGCAGGCTCCTCTAGCCCGGCATTCCATCATTGCATTAGCGAAAGTGGCAACAGTCCCTGCACCTTTCCCCGCCTAGGTCACTTCGAACCGTGGATCACGATCTGACTTTCCATTCCAGCCCAAGCGCTGGGTGTGGTCCACGGATTCGCCCGATAGACCTCCCGGTAGACCCCGGCCCGAGCGAACCGTCCGGACTTGCGCATGGCGTCGACCTGCTTCATGAGACGCTTCCACAAGGCTTCGAGATCGACCTTGTCGGGGTTGTATCGGAGGTAGAGCACTCTAGAGGGGCCTAGGGTTCGGACCCGCGCCTTTCCCCTTCGAACCACACGGCCCCTGAGCTCGATTGCAACCTCCCAATGGCGCTGGGCGGGTTCTAGGAAGTACCAGTTCCCGGTGGGAATCGATCGTTCCTTTGCCCACTTCGCCAGTCGCTCGAGTTCACGACGGATTCTCTTGTCGCTGTGGGGGCCCCTCCATGTGTACGCGACCACTTTCACGGCGGGGACGTTTTTGATTGCAAGTCGTTCGGGCATCGGGACGTCAATGCCTCTCGGATAGATTACTTTCCGTCCCTTCGATCGAATTCGCTCTATAACTCGGGGTGCGACAATCCGGAACACCTCAAACACTCAGAGCGCAGGGCCGTGTGAACCCGCACTCACGAATGCCTCACCTTACTATCGGCATGGTCCGGTGCGAGGTGCGGTGCTCGCCAAGGGCCGCAGTGCCGAGATGTAGTCAACGTCAGTTTACCTTTTCATTAAACATGGACACCACGTCGCGGAATGAACGCACGGGAATCGAATGGTCGAAGATCGAACACCACTGCAAGACCAGAGCGCCCAAGGCTCCTCGCGTGCTGCCCAATTCACAACATCCCCCCGCGGAATCTCCATAGTCGCAGGAATAGTGGCGGTCGTGATTGTCGCGGTCTTCGTGATCCTCCAGGGAGTCGGATCCTTGTCTGCCGGAGGTGCCGGGAGTGCCGGCCACCCCGCGACTTTCATGGAGGCGTTGCAGTCTGCTTCGAGCACCGTCGCGTCGGTGTCCGGCGGTCCTTGGAGTCTCACGTCGGCGGTGGGAGTAGCCTATACTGTCCCCTGGTCCCTTGACGCCTACCGCCTCAGCCATCAATGCACAGCCATTTCTGGAACATTCCAGAACGCCACCTATCCTGCTGGCTCGGGCAATTACACAGGAGGCCAGGCCGGAGTCTGGGTCCTCTCCTTTGCCGGCCCGGCCCCGTCCGGTGGAGTCCTGTTTGTCGTTGTGGGCTATGGGTCGGCTACTGAGATCGGCATTGTGTCTGCGTCTGGCTCGTGCCGGGAGTACTATGGCATCCCTGTCGGAAACGTAGTCGACAGCTCAGTTGCGATGGAAAAGGTTCTCGTGACGACCAATGGAAGCCGATTTGCTCAGATGTTCCCGCGATCGAACGCGACTTACTTCATTGGCCCGGAGGTGCCGCCTGTTTGGACGATCTCACTGAGTCCTTGCGCTGACATCGTTAGGGGCGCTGGAGCAGTTGAGTCGACGATCTGGGCCGTGAACGGAACGATTCAGAGTCCGCCCCAAGCGCCAACTATCTGTTAGAACGACGAGAACCTCCGCCGCAAAGAAACGCAAGCGCCAACTTTGTCAGGCAGACTCCGGTGGTTCGAAGGTCGTGGGTGCAAGTCCCCTTACATCCACGCAGGTCGCGACGAGCGTCAACGGAGGCCCAGAGGCCGCCTCGGGCCGTGGAACGTGGTCACGAGACCTCGGGCTGCGAGCCCCGAGGATGGCGAAGCTGATGGCACGACCGACTAAGGAACGGAGTTCCAGATCTCCATCGCGAAGGTCCCCGGGATGATGATCTCAATCATCTCGGGCCAGTAGACCGACATGTACTCCTTGTCGGCCATCACCACCGAGTAGGCCTTTTGAAGTTCCGGGAGGGTCTCGAACTCCACCATCTCCACGAACTCACCGAATTTGCCCCCGGCGAACTTCACGAAGACCTGGTACGACTTGAGGCCCTTGAACAAGTCATTCCGTTTCTTGATCCAGCCCTTGAATTTCTCGATCAAGGCCACGTTCTTGGCGATCGCATCCGACTTGACGACGTAGGTGAAGGTACTCACCACCGACATGCGCCCACCCCCGGAGAATCGAGATTGCCTGCCTTCGTTTAATGGAGCTTGTGTGTGCAGTATGTGCGTGGTACGGCGCAATGAGATTTCCAGGCCGTCGGAAACGATTGCATGCCCAGAAACAAGGATGGGCAGCCCAGATCTGCACCTTCAGCGATCTACGCCGGCTCGGAGGAAGTACCTGGAACTTGCAATGAGTTGCGTGCAGGTCCCGCCTGGACCTTGACGAAAGGCCCCACTTGAATGACTACAGCCCCGCCGAGAGCAGGGCGTTCATGGCCTGGGCTAGAGTATGCTCCGGATTCTTCGAGGAGTCGATTCGAATCCATCGGGGCGGTTGGAACATCTGTTCGAAACTCGTCTTGACGCGCTGAAGGTACGTGGTGTCGTCCGTGGCATCCACCTGACCACTTTCGGCCATCCGACGAATCGCCACGTCGATTGGGACATCGAGATAGAGGATTAGATCGGGTTCGACGGAGAGGGCCTGCTCGATCCGTTCCAGTTCCCGGAACTGCTCGAGGGAAAGCGCGGGGGAGAGGTAGGCGAGCGCCGAGTAGTAGGACCGATCCTGGATGACCACGTCCCCCTGCAGGAGGGCGGATTCAACCTCAGGGCGGAGCATCGCTCGGTCCACCGTGAAGCAGAGCGCGGCAGCGAAGGAGTCGGTCTTCGAGAGACGTGCGTACTCCTTCCGAAGGAACTTGTCGGTGGGAGACCGGAAGCTGGAAACCGAATGGCCCCGCCTCAGGAGTGGCGGAACGAGTCGGGCCGCCAGCTCGGTCTTGCCCGTCCCATCGATCCCATCGATGACGACGTAGGTGCCTCGGTTGCCCATGGTTTTGCCTTCGGGGCGCTATCGGACGACCGAAAGGATACGTTCCTCAATGATAAACCCCGCAGAATTCACGAGAATCTCGACCCGCGAGTTCGGGCCGTGGCCGCCGGGCGAGTCCAGCCTGTTTCCGGGTCGCGCAGACTTGGACTGCCGTGCCTCGAGTCTCCCACGATGGGCAGACTGACTTCCAGAGCCGGACCATCCCTAGTAGCGGTCATCCAACGTGCATCCATCGAGCCCTCGAGATCGCTGACCGCGGGGATGCGGCGCACGGGACGTGCCGCATTGATTGGGACGAATCAGGCGATATGGATAACCAACTTCCCCCGCGCCCTATGGAGCGCGGCTCGGGTCATGGCTGCGGGCACCTCGGGCAGCG
>Ga0187769_10000071_pt1 | contig 48975 bp, 40 predicted proteins | sample 0116_SJ02_MP02_1_FD_133140 | JGI IMG/M metagenome (GOLD analysis project Ga0187769, IMG submission 133140) | Tropical peat soil microbial communities from peatlands in Department of Meta, Colombia - 0116_SJ02_MP02_10_MG | ecosystem: Environmental > Terrestrial > Soil > Wetlands > Peat | place...
CGGGCGTCGACTTCGAAAAAGTTTCGAAGGGATTCCCGGCTTTCGCTGCGGCCAAATCCATCGGTCCCAAGCGACGCCACGCGCCTCGGCATCCACTTACTCACGAGGTTGGCCTGCGCTTTCAAATAGTCCGATGCGGCTACGTAAACCCCGTGCGTTCCAGCCAGGCACTGGGAAATATACGGCAGGCGTGGCTTCTCAGACGGATGTAAGAGATTCCAGCGCTCGGTCTCGATTCCGTCGGCGTACAACGCTTTGTAACTTGTAACGCTCCATACATCGGCGGCCACGCCGTATTGCTCATCTAAGATTTCCTGCGCCTTCAGTACCTCGCGCAGAATCGCGCCGCTGCCGAAAAGCTGAGCCCGCAGTTTGGATCTGCCGTTGCCGGCCGTCCGCAGCCGATACATTCCCTTCAAGACGCCTTCCCGCGACCCGGCCGGCATCGCCGGCATCGCATACGGCTCATTCATCACGGTGATGTAGTAGAAGATGCTTTCGCCCCTCCGATACATCCGATCGATTCCGTCTTCGAGGATCGTGGCGATTTCGTAGGCGAACGCCGGATCATAGGCCTGCAGCGTGGGAACGGGAAGCGCCAGGATGTGGCTATTGCCGTCCTGGTGCTGGAGCCCTTCTCCGGCGAGCGTCGTCCGCCCGGCCGTGCCCCCCAGCAAAAACCCGCGACAGCGGGTGTCGGCCGCAGCCCAAATCAGGTCTGCCACACGCTGGAGTCCGAACATCGAATAGAAGATAAAAAACGGAATCGTATTGATTCCATGCGTCGCATACGCGGAACCAGCCGCGATAAACGAAGAAATCGATCCCGCTTCCGTAATTCCCTCTTCTAGGATCTGCCCGTCTTTGGCCTCCTTGTAATACAGCAGCGTGTTCATGTCGACCGGCTCGTAGAGCTGCCCTTGGCTGCTATAAATTCCGACCAATCGAAACAGCGACTCCATGCCGAACGTACGAGCCTCATCCGGAACAATGGGAACAATCAACTTGCCAATCTCGGGATCGCGCAACATCTTGCGCAGCATCCCGACGAAAGCCATCGTTGTGGAAACCTCGCGGCCCTCGCTGCCCGTCAAGAATTCAGTAAACAAACTCTCTTCGTGGGCTGGCAGCGGCTTTGAGCGGACGCGACGTTCAGGCAGGTAGCCACCCAGTTTCTTGCGGCACTGCTGCATGTATCGAATCTCGGGGCTGTTATCGGAAGGACGGTAGAACGACACCTCGGCAATTTGGTCTTCGCGGATTTTCAGGCCGAAGCGCTCACCGAATTCCCGCAACGTGTCTTCATCCACCTTCTTCTGCTGGTGGGTGACGTTTCTTCCCTCTCCCGCTTCTCCGAGGCCGTAACCTTTGATGGTCCGGGCCAGAATCACGGTCGGAGAGCCCTTGTGGTCGACCGCAGCCTTGTAAGCCGCGTAGACCTTGCGCGGATCGTGTCCGCCGTGGCGCAGCTTGCGAAGGTCCTCGTCGGTGAGGTGCTCGACCATCTTCACCAACCGTGGATCGGCACCGAAGACGTGCTGGCGAATGTAGGCTCCCGATTCCACGATGAACTTCTGGTACTCGCCATCGACGATCTCCCCGAGCCGCTTGGCAAGCAGACCATCCACGTCCTTGTCAAAAAGCGGGTCCCAGTCCGATCCCCAGATCACCTTGATGACGTTCCAGCCAGCGCCTCGGAATGCCGCTTCGAGCTCCTGTATGATGTGGCCGTTGCCGCGCACCGGCCCATCGAGCCGTTGCAGGTTGCAGTTAACGACGAAGATGAGATTGTCGAGATGCTCGCGCGACGCGAGAGTGATGGCTCCCAGCGCCTCTGGCTCATCGGTTTCGCCGTCACCGAGAAACGCCCAAACCTTCGCGTCGGTCAGCGGCTTGAGTCCTCGGTCCTCCAGATAGCGATTGAACCGAGCCTGATAAATCGCCATGATCGGGCTGAGTCCCATCGAGACAGTCGGGAATTCCCAGAAATCGGGCATCAGCCACGGATGGGGGTAGGAGGGGAGCCCACCTCCGGGCTTGAGTTCGCGGCGGAAGTTCTCAAGCTGCTGCGCCGTCAGACGTCCTTCCAAAAACGCGCGCGCGTACACACCGGGTGCCGCATGGCCCTGCAGATAAACCGTATCGCCCTCAAAGTCTTTGGTGCGCGACCGGAAAAAATGGTTGAAACCTACCTCAAACAGGGTCGCCACCGAACCGTACGTCGAAATATGGCCGCCGATATTGTGTTCGACGCGATTGGCGCGGACGACCATCGCCAGCGCGTTCCAGCGGACCAAACTCTTGATCTTTCGCTCGAGGTTGTGATCTCCCGGGAGCGAGGCCTGCTGGCTTGCGTGAATCGTGTTCACGTAGGGCGTGTTGGCCGTAAAGGGCACCTCGACGCCGGAAGCCAAGGCTCGACTGCGAATTTCCTGAAGAATCTTCGACGCCAGCTCGGGGCCGCCTCGCTCGACGACCGCATCAAACGACTCGATCCATTCCCATATTTCTTCCAGTTCGTCGACTTCGGATGGAATGATCGGTTGTACAGCCATCGTGTCTAAACCTTCCAGAAGGGATCGGCAGGCGATCCCGTCACGTTTTTCTTACTTCAATTACAAATATACCTCATTTCTCGCGCCGCGGCCGGCGAATGAACATCACGATTTTGAATGGTAGAAACTCGTTTTCTTGGGGCAGAGGCGCCCGGACCGGGAGGCTATACATGACGAAGCGGATCTTCGATCTCCTCGCTGGACGCCCTCTTCACGTCGCGTCCCAAAGATTTGGTAACCAGATCCTTCGAGCCCAGTCCAACCGCGAGCGCCAAGCCGAAGACGATTCCTCCGAAAAGGATACCGAAAGCCAATTCGACAATCCCAGGTGCAATTCTCAAATGCTCTAGAGCCATTGCGACAGAAAGCACAATCACCAGCCACTTGATCCCCTCACTCAAAAGGCGGGCATATTGGAGGTTTAGGTTCACGGCGCCAATGAGCACGCTCCGGGCAACGAAGCGGGCAATCAGACTGCCCACCAGCAGGACAAGGACAGCGCCTACAATGTTGGGAATGTAGGCCAGGATGCCGCTCACCAACAGAGAAGTCCATTCGAAATCGAAGGCGGCGATCCCTATGAGAAATCCAGCCAGGATGACCAGCACAAAGATCGAACGCGACACAAACAGCGTCGGACTTTTTAGCACCGAGCCGTCCGTCAGCGAAGCAAAACCCCAGCGGGCCATCCGCTCGTCAAAACGTAGGCTGGCAAGCACACGCCGCACGACAACGGCAAGAATCCAGCCCAATACTAAGGACATCAGCACGGCAAGGATCAGCGCCGCCAATCCCGGCAGCAGGCTTGCCGATTTGGTGAGAAACCGGGCCGTCGACTGGGTCAGGGCTTGCTTGACTTGCTCCCACATAAGAACCTCCGCGATCCGGCAAAAAAGCAGTTAGGGGTTAAAGCGATCCGGCCAGCGCCATCGGGAGACAAAATAGGGCTTCCCGGCTTCGAAGGCGAGGGCGAGTCGCTCAAGTCTTTGATCGGGGCCGACAAAATGGTCCATCTCGAGATCATGGGCATAGGACGCAACCCAACCGAGGTAGAGAGGCGTCATGGATTTGAGCAAGTGGTCGCAATTGATCGTGCGCAGGCGATGGGCGAGCGCGAAGTCGTAGACAATGCGCACCCACAATTCGTCCGGCAGGCGAAACTGTTCGCGAGGGGTGCGCGCCAGCTTTCTCAGCTCGAACAACGTCGCGGGCGGCAAGACCAGGCCCCAGATTTCCTGTAGCTCCCGGTTCCCGAGTGCGAAGGAATCCAGCAAGCGAGTCGTGTCGATGCTCGCCGTTTCTTCACTGACCGGGACTGGCTCGCCGACGGTGGGCACCGTTACCGAAGTCCGGGTCCTTTGCCAACAGGCAGCGTTTCGCTCGATATCCAGAAAAACCGGGCCTAAGACTTCCGACAACAGCGAACTTGTATTGGTCCAATCGGGCGGGCGGTGCACGCGCCCTCCGAAATGCACTTCGGTGATCTGCAGGTTGTCGCAGAGCGCCGCCGGCGCGAGCGACGCCAGAGGATGAAGGCCATTCCCGCCGGCCCGGCTGCCCCGCTCTGTCCCCAGGATTTTTTGCAGGAGACGACGCGAGACCCCGAAATCGGGACCCATGGGATTGCTTAGCCGCTTTCCATACAGCGATCGCGTCAGCGGGGCGATGATCGAGCCATTGAGTAAGCCTTCGAACCTATGCCGAGCATAGTGAGGCACCACTAAATCGACGTCTCCTTCGACGAGCGGCCGAAGGAGTCGGCACACCCGTTGCGGTGTCGCAGACTCCAGTTTGGAGGCAACAATGCAGCATCCCCTCGATTGTAATCTCTCGCCGGTGGCGAAGATGGAGTGATAGGCCGCGGCCATGCTCGGTGGGCCCGCACCGGGGCCGCTGGGCCTCGCCAACGGCGCGGGAACAAAGAATACGGCAGGAGAGTCTGGTGGCGCTTCGGAAGCGGGTGCCGCGGGTTGGTTCCGATCGTCGCTTTCGACAACGGCGATCCGCAAGGAGCCAGGAAGCGTTCGGAGGGCGTCACGTAGTGCCATCATGGCTTCCGCGTCGAGGTCCGTCAGGATCCCGACGACCAGATCGGCACGGTCTATCTGCTTGGCTTCCTGCTGAGCCGGCAGCGAAATCGAGTCCGTTTCCACGCGTTGATCCTTGAAGGGTCCTTCTCGAAGCGCCGTCCTGCTTTCAGTCCGTCGCGAATGCGTTTACAGATTGAGTGACATAATCCCCATGAGTGGGATGCGAACCCATGCGGGACGCACATTCAGTTCATATCGAACTTCGTAGAGCGCCTTATCCATGAGAAAGATGTCCAACAACTTTCGAAAATCTGCGATGTCGGGAGGCGAGAAAGCAGCCCCGTGCGTCGCTTCTCGATACGCGCGCAAGAATTCGGCCGAGACACAGCGCTCCCAAAACCGGGTCCAAGGCTCGAGACGAGCCATATCGCTGCCATGGCGCGTGGCATAGTTGATCAAGCTTGAATGCGCGGCGTAACTGAACGAGCGCAGCATGCCGGCCACGTCTTTCAGGGGGCATTGCTTGGCTCGGCGCTCCCGGAGCGGACGCGCCGGCTCTCCCTCGAAATCCAGAATCACAAAATCGGTCTTCACCTTGAGGACTTGACCGAGATGGTAGTCTCCGTGGATCCGTATTCGTCGCATGCCAGGCGTGTCCGGACCCAGCGACTCGAAGTGATCCAGAATACGGGTTCGGCGACTCAGTACAGCGGCGGCCGTCTCCACGACCTCGTCCGGCAGATACGGGAGACGCTCCTTAAGCATGTCGAATGCGCGCAAAGCGTGCTCGCGCAGATCGGCACGCAAGGCCTCGAGCTCGGCCGCACCCAGTGGTTCCGGCGCCAGTGACGGATCGTCAGTCGGTCGAGCCAAAGCGATGTGCAATTCCCCCGTTCGACGCCCGAGCGTTGCCGCGGAATCCAGATAGATACCAATGTGATCTCGGGCCACTTGAAGAATGGGGTGTTCAGAAAGCTCTAACGGGTCGCCCAGCTGAGGGCTGAGTTCCTCTGGAAACGGGTGCGCCACAGACGTTTCCAAGTAGCGATCCAGCTCTTCGACGGTCCACTTCCAACCATCACCCTCATTCACCACGAGGCCCTGAAGCATCGCCAAAACGAAGGGCTCGGCGTCGCCAGCCGGCTCGTACTCAATCGAACCGGCAAACGGAGGAATGCGATCGAATTTTACCTTTTCCGTAAGGTAGCGACCGATTTCGGCATCCGGGTTCAATCCGGCTTCTTGGCGGCGAAGCAATTTCAGGATGAGACGATCGCCGTATAGGATCGAGGTGTTGCTCTGCTCCGTCAAGGCTCGGCGTACAGCCAGGGCGGCCTCGGCGGGCCCACGAATTTCCGCGAAACGAAGGCCCGGGACACCCCGGATCGTCCCGTGACAGGCCTGCACCTCGCGTCCCTGCTCGATGAGCGAGAGAAAATCCAGACAGGCATTGTCATCAAAAACTCCGTCATGCAACAGACCGGGTTTCGTCGCGGCGACAACCGGGGCAATGATGGCTTGGGGTGCTGTTTGTTGTAGCTCCTCGGCCGCCTCGCCGAAGCTCATCCCGAGGGGCAAGAGATAGAGTTCGGAAGGTCCGCTATCGAACTGCGCTTCGAGCAGCATCACGGCTGCGTAAGGGGGCTTGATTACAGCCCAGTCAGCCACGCGGGTTGTTTTGAGGTTTCGAGACTTCCCTGCAAACCAGCGCTGTTTCAAAAGGTATTCAGTAAAATTCACCGTTTCTAGGCGTTGGCGGTTGGCCCCGTCGAAAATGCTTTCCCAGCCGGCGTCGGCATGAAGCGCCGCCTGTTCGGCGAAATCGACGGCTGCCTCCATCGGCTGGGTGCTCTGCTGCAGCTCCAACCAAAGGAAGCTATAGGAGGCGAGCGTAAAGCGGTACGGCTGGCGCCCGATGGTCGGAAACTCCACATAGCCGAGCATCTCCACCGGAACCATGCCCTCCAGTTCGGATAGATCCAGGTCCACGGGTTGCGCAAAACGGGAAAGATTGGCGATGCACAAGACGCTTTCGTCCTCATACTGGCGCAAATAGGCCAGCACCTTGCGATTCGAGGGATCGAGGAATTTCATGCTCCCACGTCCGAAGACGCTGAAAAGCTTGCGCAACGCGATCATGTTCCGCATCCAGTTCAAGAGCGAGGAAGGATCCCCCTGCTCGGCTTCGACATTGATAGCTTGATAGCCCCAAACAGGATCCATGATGATGGGGCTGTACAAGCGGGCTGGCACAGCGGAGGAAAAGCCAGCGTTGCGGTCCGCGTTCCACTGCATCGGCGTGCGCACGCCATTGCGATCGCCGAGATAAATGTTGTCTCCCATACCGATTTCATCGCCGTAGTAAAGGATGGGAGTACCTGGAAAGGAAAGAAGCAGGCTGTTGAGCAGCTCGATACGTCTGCGATTGTTATCGACGAGCGGAGCCAGGCGCCGGCGAATACCCAGGTTGATTCGCATCCTTGGGTCGGCACTATAGGCGATATACATGTAGTCGCGCTCGTCATTGGTAACCATCTCAAGCGTCAGCTCATCATGATTGCGAAGGAAAAGACCCCACTGGCAATTCTTCGGAATATCGGGCGTTTGCGCGATGATGTCGGTAATCGGCAGCCGATCTTCCTGGCGTAGGGCCATATAGATACGCGGCATCAGAGGGAAGTGGAAGGCCATGTGGCATTCGTCCCCATCGCCAAAATAGGGGCGTACATCGGTGGGCCACTGGTTGGCCTCGGCCAAGAGCATTCGATTCAAATAGCCCGCGTCGATTTCCCGGCGAAGCTTCTTGATGACGTCGTGCGTTTGCGGCAGATTTTCGCAACTGGTTCCGTCACGCTCAACCAGATAAGGAATCGCGTCCACGCGGAGCCCATCGACACCCATGTCCAGCCAATAGCGCATCACCTTGAGGACTTCCTCAATGACGGCGGGGTTATCGTAGTTTAGATCCGGCTGGTGCGAGAAAAAGCGGTGCCAATAGTACTGCTTGGCAACGGGGTCCCAGGTCCAATTGGATCTCTCCGTATCCGAGAAGATGATCCGCGCATCTTTGTATCTGTCTTCGGTGTCGCTCCAGACGTAGAAGTTGCGCTCCACCGAATCGCGGGGTGCCAAACGCGCCGCCTGAAACCAGGGGTGCTGGTCGGATGTGTGATTCACGACCAATTCAATGATCACTTGCAGGTCGCGATCGTGCGCGGCAGCGAGAAATGCGCGAAAATCATCGACCGTGCCGTACATCGGATGCACATTGAGATAATCGGAGATGTCGTAGCCATCATCTTTGAGCGGGGACGGGAAAAAGGGTAAAAGCCACAGGCACGTGACACCGAGATCCTGCAAATAATCCATTTTCTGAATCAGACCGGGGAAATCGCCGATGCCATCGGCATTGCTATCCTTAAAGGCGCGGACGTGAAGCTCATAGAGGATGGCGTCTTTGTACCAGAGGGGATCCGCCGCGCTTCCGCTCAGTCTAACCATAGTGTTTCCCACACCTCACAAGGTGGCAAAAAGGCGCCCCCTTTGGGGGTTGCTGGCTCCCTCTCGGGCGCACGTTCTCGGCAGCTAGAGGTAATAGTCGAAATCTCGCTCCGTGCGAATCCATCTTCGAACGGACAAAATGTGCGCCGGCACTTTCTCCGGGCTGAGCTCCACGTAATTGCGCGATCCCTGCCACAAATATTGGCCCTCGCTCAGTAGGTCGTGAACTTGAAACGCGTGATGGGCGTCGAGGCCGAGGGAGCCGAGGTCCAGTTGTACCCAGCCCGATTGCACGTGGAAGCAATCCAGATTGACAATCACCACAATCACATTGGAAAGGTCGTCGGTCGCCTTGCTGTAACAAATCAAAGAGGGATTGTCGGTCTCATGAAAACGCAGGTTGCCATGGCTCTGTAGAGCTGCGTTTTCAAAACGAATTCGATTCACCCGGGCAATGACATCTCGGAGGCTCGCCGGAGAATACAGGTTGTGATGGTGCAGTTCATACTTTTCTGAGTTTAAATACTCCTCACTTCCGGGTTCGAGCGGGACGTTTTCGCACAGTTCGAAGGCAGGACCATAGATCCCGTAGTTGGCGCTCAACGTGGCGGCCAAAATGAGCCGCACCATGAAGGCCGGACGTCCCCCCACCTGAAGAAATTCCGAAAGAATGTCTGGAGTGTTGGGCCAAAGGTTCGGACGAAAGTACTCTTTCAATTCCGTTTGGGTCAGTTCACGGAAGTAATCGGTCAGCTCTTGTTTTGTGTTGCGCCAGGTGAAATAGGTGTAGGACTGGGAGAACCCAACCTTGGCCAGGCCGTACATCACATGAGGCTTTGTAAACGCTTCGGCGAGAAAAATCACATCGGGATGTTGTCGCTTGATTTCGCCGATAACCCATTCCCAAAAGGCGAGCGGTTTTGTGTGAGGATTGTCAACGCGGAAGCTGCGCACTCCCTGCTCGACCCAGAATTCAAAAACGCTCTTCAGTTCCTGCCACAGCGCCTCCCACAGGGGACTTTCAAAATCCAGTGGATAAATATCCTGATACTTCTTCGGTGGGTTCTCTGCATACTGAATGGTGCCGTCCGGTCGCTGGCGAAACCATTCCGGATGCTCTCGCACGTAGGGATGATCGGGCGTGCACTGAAAGGCGATGTCTAGCGCTACTTCCAGCCGCTGCTCTCGTGCTTTCAAGACGAACCTTTTGAAGTCCTCGAGAGTACCCAACTGAGAGTGAGTCGACTTGTGACCTCCTTCCAGAGAACCGATGGCCCAAGGACTGCCCACATCCGCTGGCTCGGCTCCCACAGAATTGTTCTTCCCCTTTCGGAACGACTTTCCGATCGGATGGATCGGTGGAAGGTAAACGACATCAAAACCCATGGACCGAATGTACGGCAGCCTAGCCTCGCAATCACGAAACGTTCCGTGACGTCCGGCTTCGCGAGCGCACGATCGCGGAAAGATTTCGTACCAGGAGGAGAAACGTGCCTTCTCCCTGTCGACGATGACGAAGAGCTGTTTGTAGCGGCAGGCTAAATCACGATCGGGGTAGCGTCTTATCAGCTCGATGAGGTTCGTTTCGAGAGCGATGGATTTCTCAGAATTCTGGCCCCTGCGTTCGCGCAGCTTTTGCGCCCAGTTCCAGAGAAGCTTGGCGTCATCGCCCTGAGCTCGTGCCGCGGCGCCCTCGATCAACTCGGCCCCGCTGAGCAAGTCAACCTCAATGTCCTGACCGGCGGAAATCTTTTTTTCCAGGGAGCCGCGCCACGTCTGAAAGCGATCGATCCAAGCTTCGACTGTGTACGAGTGGAGTCCCAGCTTCGTGACCGAAAATTCCCCTCGCCACCGATCGTTGCCCGCACTTCTCATGGGAGCGGCCTCCAGCACACTTCCCTCGGGCCCGTGCAGGATTTGACAGCCAACCTGGTCGTGTCCGTCGGCGAAGACATCGGCTTCTACAACCACGCTTTCGCCCACCACCCGCTTGATGGCGAATCGCCCGCAGTCGATTTCCGGTGAAAGCCGTTCGATCACGACGCGACGCCATTGGTTGGGTAGTGCTGGCACGGCCCTGAGCTCCTGTACTCCTCATCCATTCTATGGCCGGCCTCATGCGTTGGAAAGTCGAGCATTTACCTTCTCGTGCCATCTGCCACGTATACTCATCCTCGGAGCAAAAGGAAGGTCCGTGAACGCGGAATGCCAAGAACGGCTGGGCGCAACTGCGATAAGCGGGAATTCGTGCCGTTTTCTGGTTTGGGCCCCGCGGGCCAAGACGGTTGAAGTCTCGCTGGATTCGCCTAAGCCGCGTCGAGTGCGAATGGAGGCTGTGGGGTGCGGATATTTCCGTGCCGTCGTCGAAGGTGTGAGGGCCGGTACACTGTACCGCTATCGTCTCGACCACGACAAAGAGCGGCCCGATCCAGCCTCACGCTACCAACCGCGGGGGGTTCATGGCCCTTCTCAGGTTACCGACAACCACTTCGGCTGGACCGATTCGTCATGGAAAGGCCTTCCCCTAGAGAAATATGTACTCTACGAACTTCACGTGGGCACGTTTTCGACCGAGGGAACTTTCGACGCCATCCTCCCTCGCCTTCCGGCATTGCGAGATCTGGGGATCACAGCCATCGAGTTGATGCCTGTGGCTCAGTTTCCAGGAAATCGCAATTGGGGCTACGACGGCGTCTTTCCCTACGCAGTCCAGGCATCGTACGGTGGTCCAGCAGCCCTTAAAAATTTGGTCAACGAATGCCACAGTCACAGCATGGCCGTGGTGGTTGATGTCGTTTACAACCATCTGGGTCCGGAGGGAAATTATCTGGCAGATTTCGGCCCTTACTTCACCAACCTCTATAAAACGCCATGGGGCGACGCGATCAACTACGATCAGCTTCAAAGCGATCATGTCCGGCGCTATTTCATTGAAAATGCCCTCGAGTGGGTCACGGACTATCACTTCGATGCCCTTCGACTCGACGCCGTACACGCGATCCGAGACTCCTCGGCGCGAAGCTTTCTCGAACAACTGAGTCGAGCCGTACACGACAGGGCCAAGGAGTTCAACCGAAGCGTCTGCTTGATGGCGGAGAGCCACGAAAACGACGCACGGCTGGTTACTCCTTCCGAGCTTGGCGGGGCCGGCTACGACGCAGTATGGAATGACGATTTTCATCACTCCTTGCACGTGATCTTGACCGGAGAACAGTGCGGCTACTACGAAGACTTTCATTCCGTGGAGGATCTCGTGAAGTGCTGTCGAGACGGTTTCTTGTATTCGGGACAGTACGCCAAATTCTGGCGTACGCGCCGCGGCAACTCCTCCCAACACATTCCGGCGGAGCGCTTCGTCATCTATGCGCAAAATCACGATCAGGTCGGAAACCGCGCCGAAGGCAACCGTCTCACTCAGATCGTTTCCTTTGAAAAGCTGAAGATCGCAGCGGGAGCCGTTCTGCTTTCCGCGAATATCCCCCTGTTGTTCATGGGCGAAGAATATGGAGAACTATCGCCCTTCCAATATTTTGTCAGTCATGGCGACCCCCAGCTGATCGAGGCCATACGACATGGCCGGAGAGAGGAGTTTAGGCAGTTCTCATGGCCGGGCGAGATTCCCGACCCTCAGAGCGAAGAGACGTTCGTCAGGTCCAAGCTGAATTGGAGCCTACAAGCGAGCGGACAACATCAAATCCTCCGCCGCTTCTATCAGAAACTGCTTCGCTTGCGGCGCGACGTCCCGGCGCTCGCCAAACTCGACAAACACTCTCTACGGGTTACATCCTCGGAGCGAATCCTTCTCATGGAGAGGTGGCATGGTTCCAGCCACGCGCTGATTCCATTTCACTTCAGCGACACGCCCGCAGAATTCACGCTACCCCTCAGAGAGGGGCGCTGGGAGAAGGTGCTGGATTCGGCAGACTGGCAGACAGGAGGGATCGGCCAGCTGGGAACGACCGTTCTCGGGGAACGGCAGTTTTCACTCAGGCCATGGTCTTTCTGTGTGTTGGTCGGAGGGCAAGCCTGATTTTTATCTACGAGGGCCGCGCCGCAGTTGCCTTGCGCACAGCGGCCAGGCCCTTCCAATCCTCCAGATCCTGGTCCGGTTTTTCCTTGCGGTATTTCGCGTAGAAAGCCACGCCCTCGGGGTCCTCTAAAATGTCGACCTGAACCCCCTTCTGGCGCAACATCTCCTCGTTGCCAGCAGAATTGGTAACGTCGCCGACGACCACTCTTTTAAATTCACGCATGTAAATCAAAGCCGCACAGATGTCACATGGGCTCAGGGAGGTGAACATCGTCGTCTGGCTAAAATCTCGGCGGCCGGCGTCCCGCACTGCAGAGGTTTCGCCGTGATTGTATGGGTGGTTCTCTTGGACGAGGGTGTTGTGGCCCTTTCCCAGGATCTGGCGCGTTTCATTGTCGATGATCACGCCACCGATCGGTGAGCCACCTTCTTCATAGCCTTTCCTGGCCAATAGGAACGCGATGCGCATAAAGTCTTTATCCGTCAGCTTCTTGAAAAAGCCATCTTCCACAATCTTCGGCAGGCTCGGGGTGGGCAGGTGGGCAATGGTGTTCAGAACCTCATCGCTGACAGCTGTCTCACGCGTCACGAAAGGCTTCATTGGTGACTCCTTGCGGGAACGAAAAGTGAATCGAGCGCTCTATGGTACGAGAAACGATATGTAAAAGGAACCCGTTGACGCGTCGTCTTGCACCCGATCCATTTCGCGAAACGACAAATCTGGAGAATCCAACTTACATAGGCCGGGCGTCGTTGCATATAATCGCGCCGCCTACGGCATTTCGTCGCTTGAGCGGACAGGAGAGTTTGATGCAACGATGTGCTTCGATTCTTCCGGTCGTCGGGTTCGCGGTCGCAATGAAGCTGATGGGAGCGTGTACGGTGCTCGCGAGCGAGCAGGTGCGAGTTTCCGAAGGGCTGCTGCAGGGCACGATGAATCCAGATGGCACCGTCCGCATGTTTAAGGGTGTGCCCTTCGCGGCGCCACCGCTGGCAGAGTTGCGCTGGAGGCCGCCGGAGCCAGCGTTGCCTTGGACCGGCGTCCGCCAAGCCGACAAGTTCGGCCCGCCATGCCTGCAAACGAACGTTTTTGGTGATATCTACTTCCGTGACGCGCTGCCGAGCGAAGACTGCCTAAACCTGGATATTTGGATTCCCGCAAAACCTGAGGATAAGAAGCTGGCGGTGCTCGTCTGGTTCTACGGCGGCGGTTTCGTAGCCGGAAGCGCCTCCGAGCCGCGCTATGATGGCGAGAAGCTGGCCAGGAAGGGCATAGTGGTTGTCAATGCGAACTATCGCCTCGGCGTCTTCGGCTTTTTTTCCTATCCCGCGTTGACGAAAGAATCAGGGCACAATGCCTCCGGAAACTACGGTTTTCTCGACCAAGTCGCAGCTCTGAAATGGGTGGTCCGTAACATCGGGGCATTCGGTGGCGATCCGCACAACGTGACCATTGCCGGTGAGTCGGCGGGATCTTTTTCGGTAAGCGCTTTGATGGGATCTCCTCTCTCGAAGGACCTTTTCCAGAAGGCAATGGGGGAAAGCGGCGCATTCTTTTCCAGTCCATCGGGCCCGAGAACACTGCCGCTCACCCCATTGGCTGAAGCCGAGCAGCACGGAGTCAGGTTCGCGGATTCATTGGGCGCCCATTCCCTTGCCGAAATGCGCGCCAAGCCAGCGGACGAACTTCTCGGGGCGGCAGCCAAGCCAGGCCAGGGATTCGGACCCAATGTTGACGGATATTTTCTGTCCTCAGACGTGCGGACGGCTTACGAGCGAGGCGACCAGAGCCATGTCCCTCTGCTAGCGGGATGGAATCGAGACGAGGGTAAAATGTTCGTTCTCCTGTCTCCGCAAAAGCCAACCGCAAAAAGTTTTTCGGATCAGGCGCAAAAGCGTTTCGGCGATCGCGCCGCCGAGTTTCTGAAACTTTATCCGGCTGCGACGGATCAAGAGGCCATCGCCTCAGCCGAAGCGCTCGCCGGAGACGATTTCACGGGCTACGCGACATGGAAGTGGCTCGACATGCAGCGCAAAACCGGCGGAGCCGCCGTCTACCAATACCACTTCGAGGCAGCCCCGGCGACGAAGCCCGGCGCCCTGGTGGGACCGGTGCCAGCGAGCGAACTGGGTTCCAGGCATGCGGGCGAAATCGAATATGTGTTTGAGACATTGCAATCGAAACCGGATCTGCCGTGGAGGGCTGAAGATTTCAAGCTGTCAGAGATTATGTCGTCTTATTGGGTCAACTTCGTCAAAACCGGCAATCCAAACGGCAAGGGACTCCCGGAATGGCCAAAATTGGACAGCCAAGATGGATATCAGGTCATGCATCTGAATGGAGAAAACGTTCATGCCGAGGCCGATAGGACGCGGGCTCGGTATGAGTTTCTCGACTTGCCATCGGCGCCAAAGCCGACCGCTTCCCCTGGCAGCGGCACACCCTGATCGAAGGTTATACAGGTGCGGCTGGGGGAATCGATCGCGAGGTCTCCACATTTGCCTGATTGTTGGATCGACTTGATCCAGCCAGGCGGAGCAAGAACAGACTTGCGCCGACTCCCGAAGCGAGAGAGGCAGTCAGGACTCCGATCTTCGACATGTCCAGTAGGGCTCCTTCACCGAAAGCTAACGTCGCAATGAACAGCGACATGGTGAAGCCGATACCGCATAGCCAGGCCACTCCCAACAGCTCGGCCCACGACAGGTCCGGTGGTGCCGCGGCCAAGCGGGTCTTTGCGGACATTCGGGCGAAAAGCCAAATTCCCAAAGGTTTGCCGACGACGAGCCCTAGGACCACACCCAAACTGACAGGATGGCGCGCCGCCGCTGCTACATTCCCCAAGATACGTACACCGGCGTTTGCAAAGGCAAATAGAGGCATGATGACGAAGCTCACCCAAGGGTGAAGGGAGTGCTCGATACGACTCAGGGGCGACTCGATCAGCGCCAGCTGAGATTCCATCGTATGAATGGCTGCGTGCGCTTCGGAAGAGTTTTGAGGTGCCGCTTCGAATCGATCGATCAGCCAACGGCTATGCTTTAGAAAAGAGCCTCGATCCACATAGGTTCGGGCCGGAATCGTAAAAGCGAGGAGAACGCCGGCCACCGTCGCATGAACCCCGGATTTCAGTATCGCGTACCAGACGAAAAGCCCAAGGATCGCGTAGACGGCGGGCTTGCGAACACCCAGTTGATTGGCTCCGAGGCAAAGAGCAAGACCTACGAGACCCAAGACGAGACTGATAACTCGAATCTGGTCGGTATAGAAGATGGCTATGACGAACACGGCGATCAGGTCGTCGGCAATGGCAAGGGCCGTCACAAAAATCTTCAAAGATACGGGGACGCGGCTCCCCAGAATGGCGAGCACGCCTAGGACGAAAGCGATGTCGGTGGCCATGGGGATGGCCCACCCTCTCTGAGCGTCTCCACCGCGAGCGACAAACAGGTAGAAAAGTGCTGGGAGGATCGCTCCGCCAACGGCGGCGATGAGCGGAAAGGCCGCTTTCCGGAAGGAAGACAGCTCTCCGATGAGTACCTCCCGTTTTATTTCGAGCCCCACCAGGAAAAAGAAAACGGCCATGAGGCCATCGTTGACCCATTCATGAGCGGTTTCCGTCAACGCGAGCCGACCAAAGACAATCGAGACGGGCTTGTGCCAAATCGCGTAGTAGCTGTCGGCCCAGGGTGAGTTGGCCCAGATGAGGGCCGCCATCGTACTCGCAAATAGCAAAATGCCACTTGCCGCCTCCATTTGTGCGAAGCGGACAAAGGGACTCTTGAGCACTTCGATCGGAAGGCTTGTCGTCGGGGGTTGGAGGTCGTCAGGGATAGCGATCTTTTATATTCCAGGAGGTTTTCAAAGCAACCTGTAAATTCTGACAGTCTGACCGTCCCAACGCCTTGCTCCCTGAGTACAAACGAGGCGGAAACGATGGCCCGGCGGCGAAGGTGTACAATCCCTTTGGCTTTCAGGCCCAGACCACATGACTGAAAGGACAACAACGGCAGGACCGCAAACCCTAGAGCTGATCCAGAATTTTTTCCCGCCGGAGAAACGTCACAAGCGCAGTGTCCGGTCCCTTGCTTCCGTCCTGAAGCGATTCATCGAGGCCGCGGATCTGAGCGCGCGCCTGGACGCGTTTGTCGGCCTAAAAGAGTGGATGACAGCTCGCTCGCCCTCGCCCGCAGGCAAAGGCATGACTCGGTTGGAAACTGTTCTAGCGCTCATGGACTTCAACAGCGAACTCCGCGCCCGGTTCCAGCAAGGAGTGCGGCAGATTCTCACTGACGTTCGTTCCGTCGAGCTGTTTGCCGAGGCCGGACTCCATCCGCGAGAGGGTCTATGGTCAGAGGCGATGCGGCGGCTGATCGAGGAAGTTTTGCCTTCCGCTCGTGAGGACACCGATCTTTCCAAGCTCGCCTTCCGGCTCTATCCCACCAGCCAGGACATCGAGCAGCTGCTAGCGCTGCCCGATGAGACCTTCGAGCGAATCGCAGGGCTGATTTCACCGGATAACGACGCAAGCGCTTGGCAGGCGCAGCGGGACGACCTGATCCAGGCTTTCCGGCTCTTGGGTGTGCACGTCGCGGGGATTGGCCTTTCACCTGGGCTGCGCGCCCGCAGCCACTCCGGAACCATCGAAGAATCACCTTTCTATCAGCTTCAGGAGGCGAGCGGGAAGCTCGTACGGAGCGGTGGTGACACCTCCGCGCTCCAGAATTGGCGCAGGCAGCTCCAACGTTGCCGCGAGGAGCTGGAGTACGTGCACCAGCGCATGGAGGACACCGGAGTCAGCACCGCCCTGGTGTTCGATTTAGGAACCATTGAGCGGGCGATGGCGAGGATGGAAACGATCGTAGGGGTTTTGTTCGTCGCGGGGCCGCAGAATTCAATTGCGGCCGCGAAGCGTCTGCTCGACGACATTATGAGCGCACGCCGCGATGACATGAGCCTGCGGGCGCTGTTTCGTGAGAACTCCGCCCTCATAGCGCGGAAGGTCGTGGAACGGACGGGAAAGGCCGGAGAACATTACATCGCCAATTCGCCCGCGGAGTATCGCGGAATATGGATGGCATCGCTCGGTGGCGGCTTACTGACGGTGCTGACGGCAGCGCTCAAGTTGCGCATTGTTGAGGCACATTTTCCCCCGTTTGTGGAGGGTATCGCGGCAGGGACAAACTACGCCGTCAGCTTCTTAGTGCTGCAGCACTTTGGCCTCGCGCTCGCCACGAAGCAGCCGTCGGTCACAGCAGCAACTTTTGCCGGCATCGTGCGCACGACATACGGGCGAGCCCGTTTGGAGAGGCTTGCCCAGTTTATTAGCCGGATCACTCGGAGCCAACTGGCGTCGGCCGCTGGGAACCTGCTGGCGGTATGTCTAGGATCTGTTGCGTTTGCGCGGCTGTGGCATTTTGCTTTCTCGCGCCCGTTCCTGACGGTTCCAAGCGCAGAGCACGTTTATGAAACCCTGGACCCTCTGGCCTCTGGAACGATGGTTTTTGCCGCTCTGACCGGCGTGATTCTGTGGATTTCAGCGTTGGCGGGAGGTTGGTTTGAGAACCTGGCCACCTTCAACCACGTGCCCGAAGCCATCGCCTCTCATCCGCTGGGGCGGAAGCTCGGGCGCAAACGAATGAAAAGGCTGGCCGAATCAGTGGACGCCCATCTCTCCAGTTGGACCACGAGCATTGTTCTTGGCTACCTGCTGGGATTTGTCCCGGCCATCGGAAGCTTTCTCGGCATACCGCTCGATGTCCGTCACGTGACACTTTCGACCGGCACTCTGGCTTTGGCGGCAGCCAGTTTCGGAAGAGACTGGCTGTACCGGGGTTGGTTCCTCTTCACGGTCCTTGGCGTCGCGACGACATTCGTGTTGAATCTGGGCGTGAGTTTTTCGATCGCAGCGTCGGTCGCCATGACGGCCTATGGGGTGTCCCGTCGCGACCAGTTTCGATTGATGAGGTACACGGTCGCGAGCTTCCTACGATCACCGCGTCGCTTTCTGATCCCTCCGTCGAAGGCCGAGGACCAAGCGCCCGCCGAAACTGGTGCCCGTTCCGAGGTTAGCCATCAAATCTCCAACTCTGACCGCTCGCCGATCAATAGCGCCTTCACGGTTGGTTCGGAGGCACCTAACCGGGATATGGATATCCCTTAGCGAGGACCTTTGCGAGGGAAGCGTCGTGTCCATAGAGATCGTCAAAGAAGTGCACAATACCTTGCTCGTCGACCACGGCCGTGCCGTACAGGATCAGGACCGGAATTGGCTTCGTGAGGTTAACCTGCAGATTGTCTTTGCTCCCGTCCATCGCGGCTCGAACGCGCTCGAAAGTCCATCCCGGGTTGTTTCGTAGTGCCCACGCAGCCAGTTCGGCTGGCTTCTCGACTCGTATGCAGCCATGACTGAAGTCCCGCCGGGACTGCGCAAACAGCTGGGGTGATGGCGTGCTGTGCAAATAGACATTGTGCTCGTTGGGAAACATCAGCTTCACCAAACCAAGAGCATTCTGAGGTCCTGGCTTCTGGCGGACAGCGAGCTTTCCGGTTCGCAGTTGGTCCAGAATCTCGTCGCTGATCACCCCCGAAGTTACAACTTGACCGCTCTGCGTAACGACCTCATAGTTCCGCGCCGCGATGTAGTTGCGATCGCGCTGGATGGCGGGAACAATCTCAGAGCGCTGGATACTGGGCGGCACGTTCCAGTAGGGGCGGAAGACGACGAATTCCATGTCCTTCTCGAAGACTGGTGTCTCATGTCGAAGCGCCCTGCCAACGATCACATTCATGGTCAGCGCCGTACGGCCATCTTCGTCAAACGCGCGCAGCCGAAATTCCGGAATGTTCACGATCACCGGTGGCTGTGGGAACTCCGGCGGGACCCAGCGCCAACGCTCAAGCGTAAGACGCAATTGCTCAATCCGCGCACTCAAAGGCGTATTCAGCTGCTTCAAAGTTTGGGCTCCGAGACGCCCATCCGGGGCAAGGCCGTGGCGTGCCTGGAAGCGCTTCACGGCCTCTACCAGCGCCCCCTGATAGGTATCATCGGCTCGGACGGCTGTATTTGCCGGGAGGTCACCGAGCAGGCGGAGCAAGTCCGTGAGGCGCCGCACACCGGTGTATGTACTTCCCGGGTCGACTGTTTTTGAAGGTACAGGCAGCTTCTGACCATCGTCCTCCCTGGCGATCTCGAGATAGTGCCGCAGGGCGGCGACCGTGCGCTTGTAACCAGGGAAAGGCGGCTCGACCTCCTCGAACGCCGCGTTGACGTCATTGCTACTCACCAGTTGGCTGCGAATGAACTGCGGAAGATCGTACTTCTTACTTTCGACCGATAGTCCGAACCCAAAATGCTGAGGGTTTACCTTTCCGATGTGCAGATCGGAGATGTAACGCATCAGACAGACAGTGAGGGCCGCATCAAAATGCGCAAGGTCTTCCGGCTGGTGCAACCGAGTCAATCGCTCCGTCCAACGAGAGCCATCGTAGTCTTCCGCGTTGAGGCCGTTCTGGTCAGCTTGCTTGAGGACTTCGATGATCGCCCTTGCTTGCGGTGTGGGCTGGCCGTCGCGGAGCCAGGCCAAGCCGTAACCGGCACCCCCGTAAAAGTTCTCTACGTGCTTGCGGTAATCGGAAAAATCAGGCCAGCGCAGATCAGTGAGGCGCCCTGACTGAACGATCTGGCGTAGAACGTCGGAGGCCCCTTGCTCTGCTACCGCCTCCGCGACCGTGGCCCGAACCGGTCGGAGGGAGTTCCCACCCGACGGATTCGCGCCTACGACAACACTCATAAATAATAGCCATGCCGCGATTCGGCATCCTATGGAAACAAAAGACGCAAACGAAGAGTTACGCAAGCCGCCCCCCTATTGATTGGTGGTCCGTTCGAAAGCAAGGTTGGTCAGATTTCGTATAGTGACGCGGCCACTCACTTCAGGCCGCGATTCTGAGCGACAATGCCGAGGTCAAGTGAACACTCCCATCCGCTAACAGCATGTCTTTAGTCGCTGTCCATTATAGGTCTTGCCATTGATGAACGCATTTCCAAGGCCTAGCAAACGGTAGGTTGACAGCGGGTCCATTTGCATGTGAGATAGGGCCGAAATCCTTGGGTCCAGAGGAGGGCTCGGATGAAAGGCAAATCCTTGGTGACTGCAGCAGCGTCGTTATTCCTCCTATCGAGTGTTTGCTGGGCAGCAGAAGATGGGGCAGCGCTCTACAAGAAAAAGTGCTCGGGTTGCCACGGAGCAAACGGCGAGGGCAAGTCAACCATAAAGGCTCCTGCCCTAAAAGGAACAACGCTCGATGTAAAACAACTCGCCGACCATATTACCAAAGGTGAGCCAACCAGTAAGGCGCCACACAACAAAGGCATGGCTGGGCTGAACGATGACCAGGCCATGGCGATTGCGGAATACGTAAAGGCACTCAAATAGACGGTCCCTGCGGGTGAGGAGTGGCAGCACCGTTACTGCTTAGCCGCAGCTCCGCGCGCTGTTGCCGCAATACACGAGCGTTTCGAACGTGTGTTCGGTGTGGCCGCAAGCGAGCTTACCCTCCCGACACCTCCCAACCCGTAGGAGATCGGTAAGGAAGAGCTACGGAGACCCCTTCAATCTGACGTATGGTCCCCTTTTGGATCTTAAAGAATTCGCCCATCTCCACGCTGGACGGTCTTTGCGTAATCGCTGGCATCGGCACCTTCCCAACACCCGGCACGTCTGCCCACTTTACGGTTCCTGGGTGATTGAACATGAAGACGCCGAACACAATTCCCATCTTCTCGTCGACCACGAGGTAACGCCGCGGATCGATTGATTGAATATACGTCCAAATCCCGGTGTTCATATTCTCCCGGATTCCCATCGAATCCGGTCGAAACGAGCCCTTATCGAACCAGCCCTTGGCCGTGGGATTGTTGGTGTCCTGGTATCCATCGAGTATGCGGTTGCAGTTCGGATCAAACGGCACCATATCACCCGACGAATGAAGGATGCCTTCGAAATACAAGTTTGCGTCCCTGACCATGTCCTGGCGTGACGTCTTCTCGGAGGGCTCGAGAGGTTGAACCCAGACTGGGTTCGGACGTCCCAGCTTTTCGAGTGCTTGAGCGTCCTGTGCATTGCGATGGACGAGTGTCTCAACCTCGCTGATCTTGTTCCCAGCTACTTTCAGGCGCAGCAGCAGGATCGCCGGCGTGCCATTTTCCCGGATGGTGCCTTCCCAACCGGCCTCTCCCTCCTGCGGATCAGCGAAGTAAAGCTTGTACGTTCCCATTCCGCTTATGGTGCCCCATAGCGCGTCGCCGAGTTTCAGCGCAATCGTGTTCTCCGTGAATTTGACGCGATCAGTTACAGAAACTTGGCTGAGATCATGCGCAACAAGTGCCTTCAGGTAGTGATCCACGAATCCCGTAAGGCAGGAGTAATCGCACGAATCTTCTCGTGCCCCGGGCTGCCCCTTCGCCGCCTCGGCTGTCACACGCGCATACATGGCCAAAGTACACAGCACGCACAGAGATACGCTCGTGACCAGTCCTGTCCTGCTTGGCATGTTCATGCTCCTTTTTCGGATTTCCCAGTCGACTTCCTAAGCATCGAAGATCCAATCAGGCGAGAGCACTCGGGTAACGATTCCATGGAATTCTCTCCCAGCCGAACTCTTCCGACGCATGGCCGTTCCCTCCCGCTCGTTACCGTCCGGAAGACGACGCAAAGAATCTGGCCTCGGTGGACATGGACTCTGGCCAGTTGCTCCATCCCGAACCCATGCCGTACGGGCAGCGATGATACACCGCCTCGATGCGGCGGATTTCCCTGTGCTCGACCCGGAAGACCTCCGCGATTTCCCACGTCCATGGGGTGGTGGGTCCGCTGGTCACCGTGCGCCCGTCCGGTAGCTGGAAAGTGCGAGTCTTGCCAGCGGCATGATCAAAGAAGCAGAACGCCAGAGCCATTCCGTGTTCCGGGTCGACCACCACGAACCGCCGATCACGAATTCGTGTGACAAAGTGCAGCAATCCAGACTGAAACTGCTGTTTGCATCCCCAGGCTGCGGAATAGGTCAAATCCGATTTTTGACGAGAACTGGCCTCGACCGAATTGCTTTGCTCTGCAATCACATTCTCCGTGCTAGGAGTGTGATTGTTGGTCGCTTCCGCGCCATTTTCGACTCGATCGCAGTCATCGGTGAAAGGATAGTTGCCCTTCCCGTCGTTTAGTTGCATGCCCGAGAAGTACATGTTTGCGGTTTTGACGAGATCGGCCCGCGACGCACGTTCCCCCGAAGGGATTGCCTGCATAAACAGGGGATCTGGATGACCGCGTTTCTCGAGATTCTGCGCGTCTTGCACGTTCCGAACCACGATCGTTTCGATTTCGGAAATCTTGTTGTCCTCGATTTTCAAACGGAGAGACAGAACGATCGGTTCGCCTGCCTCCCGCATGGTGCCAAAGAAGCCCGCTTCCCCCGCCTCGACGTCCTCCATATAAAACTTGTAGGTCCCTGTACCGGTTGAGGTGTTCCAGAGCCCGTCGCCGAGATTCAGCCGCTGCCCATCTTCGGTGAACTTCACAGTTGCCGTTACGGGCAGGCGCGACGAATCGCCAACAGCAAGAGCTTCAAGATAGCGATCGATGAACCGGTCTAAGCACGCACGATCGCAACGGGGCGTTCGAGGCAGGTCCGGATGGTCCTGGGAGGCCAGGGCCAGGCCCGGAGCAACGATGACAGCCATCAGACTGAGTGCGGCGCTTCCAATCGTAGAAATGAGCCTGCGATCCATGCGGTCCTCCTGCTGAAATTCGGTCGGGCTACCCAGCCACCGGCGCGCAGCGAATGCCGTATGCTATGTCGTGCTTTCATGAAGGCGCAAGTGTGTCTTTCAGCGGATTGCGGGATGAGCAAGGTGTATCAGCAGGATGCTGCACTCCGCTGGCGTGATCAGGGCGGCGCCGAAAACGTCCGAAAATAGGCAATCAGCGCGCTCATCGTGGAGTCGTCGTAGTTTGGATTGCCGGGCATGGCCGAAAGCGGGTTTTTCGTTTTCGGATCTCGCACGTACGCGGCGAAAAAGTCGGGCGATGCCGTCGCCCATGCCGAAAGCACGAGCCAGGGACGCCCCGACTTTTGCCCACCCTCCCGGCCCGCATTGTGGCAGCGGAAGCAATTCTGCTGAGCGATTTCGTATCCGGCTTGGACGGCCGGATCGCTTGCGTGCGGACCGCGTGGGGCAATCGCACCGAAGACCGCCTGTTCGTCGCGAAGATCTAACCGGATGACGCCCCAAGGTATTTGCGGCTTGTCTGCAAGCTTGAAGCGAGACACGAAATTCAGATAGGAGACTGTGTAGGGACCCATGTCGGCGCCGTGCTCGGCATCTTTGGGCCAATCCAGCGGCGCTTTGCCATCGATCTCGAGCACCAGCAGCGGATGGTGTGCCGCCAGATAAGTGCTTGTGTAGTTTGCGCGGTAGCCATCGCTGGAGACCGCCACGAGCATTTCTGAAGTTGGCGTGCCCCCCAAGGCGCGAATCAACTCCTCCAGCAACACGCCGCTCACGCGGGTAGGCCCGGTGAATTTATCATCGTTGGCGGCCGTAAAACTCACCTGTGGCAGCGCTAGCAGATCCTCTCGAGCCACGAAGCGCGTCGCGCCTGGCGGTACCCCTTTCAAATGGCCACCCAACTCGAGGTCCAGCGGTGAAGATCGCTGCGTACTCCACTTCATGATCAGAATGCCGGGGATCGCCACCTTGGTTTGCGAGGATGCTTGGCTTGCAAAGTTGAACTCTTCATGCGAAAAAATGAGAATAAAAACCGCGAGCAGGAAAATGGTCGTCCGTCGCATGCACCATCCTAGCGCAACCGCTCGACGTTCGAACGAGGAATCTCCTGGACACCGCTTGGATGGCGCATGGCGTTTGCCGAAGGCGGATCAGCGATGACGCAGAACAAAAAGGGCCCGCGACCGAAGGCTTGGCTGGCATGGAGTTCCGGAAAAGATAGCGCTTGGAGTCTACACGTCGTACGGGAGCGTGGCGAGCTGGAAGTTGTGGCGCTGCTTACGACGGTGAATCAAACACACGCTCGCGTGGCCATGCATGCGGTTCGGCAGTCACTGCTCGAAACGCAGGCCGCGGCCGCCGGGCTGCCTCTGCGCGTTGTTCCGATCCCCTGGCCCTGTCCAAACCAAGAGTACGAGCGGGCCATGGCCGTCGCCCTGAGCCGTGCGCAGTCCGAAGGTGTCACGCATGTGATCTTTGGCGACCTGTTTCTGGATGATGTTCGCCGCTACCGCGAAGAAAACCTTGCAAAATGCGGCATGACGCCCGTGTTTCCTTTGTGGGGCGTTCCCACCAGGCGACTTGCCGAGGAGATGATTGCCAGCGGTTTGCGTTCCTATATCACCTGTGTCGATCCACAAAAGCTCGATAAATCGTTCGCCGGGCGCGAATGGAATGCGACCTTGCTTGAGGATTTGCCATCGTCGGTCGATCCTTGTGGCGAGTACGGCGAGTTTCACACCTTTGCGTGCGCCGGGCCGATGTTCAGCGAACCTATCGCGGTGCGACGCGGAGAAATTGTGGAACGGGATGGCTTTGTGTTTGCAGATCTCCTCGCGTGAGCCTCGCCGATCTGACCTTCCGTTGTAATCAACGACCTAGAAAGATATGCTTTCGTTTTGCAGGGCCAGCATGGATACCTCCCTTAGCCGTGAATTGAGCTCAGACGTGGCCTCGACTGTCGGAGCGGCAACCGCGGCGTCCCTTGAGGGGTCACCGGATCGGCCAACCCTGACCCTGGAGTCTCCCGAGCTCTACATCAACCGAGAGCTCAGTCTGTTGGAATTCCAGAAAAGAGTCCTCGAACAGACACAGGATCCCGAGAACCCTCTTCTGGAAAGGATCAAGTTTCTTTCTATCGTCAGCTCCAACCTGGATGAGTTCTTCATGGTGCGGGTCGCTGGCCTGCAGCAGCAGGTGGCCAGTGGTGCCCACGAAACCAGTGTCGATGGCTTATCCCCGGCGACTCAATTACGGCTGATCGGCGAGAAGGTCCGAAATCTCGTGGACGAGATGCAGAGTCTTTTCCGGGACACGCTCCTGCCGGCCCTTGAGCGCGAAGGAATCCGAATCCTGGACATTTCCTCGCTTCTACCGGAGGAGCGGGCCGAGATGGACTCGTATTTTCTGCAGAACGTGTTTCCGGTCCTCACACCCCTGGCGTTTGATCCCAGCCGTCCCTTCCCTCACATCTCGAGCGGCAGTCTAAATCTGGCTGTGGTCGTAGGAGACACCCAGGGCACGGAAAACTTTGCACGGATCAAAGTTCCCGACTCCCTGCCCCGGCTGGTTCCGCTGGTCTCGAGTGCGCGTCCAGGGAAGATCACGAAGTCGTCGAAGCAAGAGAGGACGTTCGTGTGGATCGAGCAGTTGATTGCTTCCAATCTTCCGGTGCTGTTCCCGCGAATGGAGATTGTCGAAGCGTACCCCTTCCGGGTGACTCGCGATGCGGAAGTCGCCATCCAGGAACTCGAAAGCGACGACCTTCTGGAAAGCGTGGAAGAGGCCATGAGACAGCGGCGGTTTTCCTCCGTTGTCCGTCTGCAGGTCGATGCCAATGTGTCCGAAAGAATTCTGGAGATTCTAACCAACAATCTACCGATCGATCCGGAGGATGTCTACCGCATCAGGGGCTCGATCGGCCTATCAAGGCTCATGGAACTCTATGCATTGGACCGTCCCGACCTGAAGGACAAGCCGTTTGTACCGTTTGTCCCCCCGAGCCTTCGGGCGGACGCGGAAGAGGACATATTTTGCGTCATCCGTCGAGAAGATCTCTTGCTGCATCATCCCTACGAATCGTTTCAACCGGTCGTAGATTTTCTTCAGGAGGCAGCCCACGACGCAAACGTGTTAGCGATCAAGGTGACCCTGTATCGCGTAGGTCGCAATTCGCCGATTGTGGCTGCGCTGCTGGACGCCATCGAGCGAGGAAAGCAAGTAGCTGTGCTGGTCGAGCTTAAAGCACGGTTCGATGAGGAAAGCAACATCGAGTGGGCGCGAACTCTGGAAGATGCAGGCGTACACGTGGTCTACGGCTTGGTCAACCTCAAGGTCCATTCCAAGATCGCCTTAGTGGTACGGAGGGAAGGCGAACACATTCGCCGGTATGTACATTTGGGTACTGGCAACTACAACCCCGCGACCGCGCGCGCTTACACTGATTTCGGCTTTTTGACATGCGATCAAGAAATTGCGGACGATGCCAGTTATTTTTTTAATGCCTTGACGGGATATTCGCGAAAAAACGAGACCCATGAGCTGCTGGTAGCCCCCATCAACCTCAGACAGAGGCTGGAAGAATTAATTCTCAGAGAGATTGCCCTGCAGGAGAAAGGCGAGCAGGGCCATCTGATTTTCAAGATGAACGCACTGGAAGACCCGCAAATGATTCGGCTGCTCTACCGGGCCTCGCAAGCGGGCGTGAAGGTGGATCTGCTGGTGCGGGGACTGTGCTGCTTGCGTCCGCTGGTCAGGGGATTCAGTGAAAACATTCGCGTCACGAGCATCGTGGGTCGGTTCCTAGAGCACAGCCGCGTTTACTATTTCCGGAACGGAGGCGCTGAGCAGATTTATCTCGGCAGCGCTGACCTGATGCGGCGGAACCTAAGCCACCGCGTCGAAATCCTCTTTCCCGTCGCGCTTCCTAAGCTGGTGCGCCGTTTGAAGGAAATTCTAGATATTCAGCTGGCTGACAAAAAGAAATCTAACCATCTGCAAAGTGATGGACATTACCTACGCAGCAGGATCAGCGAGCCAGACGCAATCGATAGCCAACTACAGTTTCTCACTCATGACGGTGCACCGCGGAAGGTAGCGAAAGGTCTGGCAGTCCTGTCGCGCAAGCGCCGTCTTGCCGACCGAAGGGGCCAAGGGCGGCCAAAGGCTTGATCGGGGAAACCGGACCGAAAGCCCGCGGCTGACGGGGGGCGAATGGCCATCACCTGGACAATTCGCCCCTCCGAGAGAGTAGCTTCTGACGGGCCTGCTAGGCACCCACGGCCCGGGTTTTGTGTCCGTGGTGCTCCACGTGAAGTTTGGCGGCCTCGCCGGCGTGATGAGTTGCGTGCTGATGATGCCCATGTGCGGTGTGTGCGTGGTGGGCAGCGACTTCGTAGTTACCCGCCTCATGATGCTTGGCCGCTTCGCGATGATGTCGCGCCGCGTGCTCGTGATGCTCCGCTGCTTTGTGATGATGCTCTGCGGCTTGCTTCGACATAGTTCCTCCGTATGGAAATCTCGAACAGCAGCGAGAAAGCTAGCGGGTATTCGTGAATGCAGGGTTAACGAACAATGAATGGAGTGGCAACCCATCTGGGCGCTTGCATTTCAGCGGCTCCGGTCAAATGATGCCTTCCTTTCCTAACTGCTGAACGACCAATTTGACCACGTCATCAATCGCCTTAGACACGGAACGGGGATTGACCGTGTTGCTGGTGCCCGTCCAAACGATTTCGCCGTCGGGTTTCGCCGTAGAGTAGAAATTCGTCTCAATTTGCGCGGTGGTGTCCGTCTGAAGATAGCCTGGAGAATAGACGACCGGATAGAGCGCCCCGTAATAGCCGTAAAAGGTTCCGTAATAGGGATAAAGCGGATAAGCCTGCCCGGGAACGTAGCTGACCGACTTGTCGTATTTGACCAGACGAGAGACCAAGACGGCGTCAAAGCCCTGGCCCTGAACGACGCTCCTCAACTGATCCATCTCAATCGGAGTCGATTCCGGCCGGGGAAGGAGCGAGTAGCTGGGAACAGCCTGTACGCCTGGTCTTGCGATTCCCGCTACCATGCGATCCTCAAACTCAGCGCGGCCGGAAGCCTGGCCGTTCATGGCCAGCACGAAAATATTCTTGAAGCTGCCGCCTGCATATTGCGGGTTTCTCCACGAAAAGGCTAGCTTCGAAGATTTGGCACTCAACATCGTCCCCACACTCAGAACGGAAAGAATCACGATCGCCAGTTTTTTCATGGTGCCTTCCTGGCGGCCCCGGTCGCGTCCAAGCAAGGAATCTTGCCGGCAGCCCGCCCGAAGTTCTGTGAAGAAAGATGAGATCGAGCGAGCGTAGGGGGAACTGTCAAAAATATCAGCGCGAGTAGGGCTTGCTTCCCGGTATCTCAGGCGGCTGCGATGAATGCGGGGGTTCCTGGCGCAGGGGCTTCTTCGAAATGGCGTCTGAGGGCCACTCCCCTACTTTCGTAGTATTCGAGCGAATACGTTCGGAAACAGGTTTCGCAAAGCCAGAAGTGCTGTACAGAGTGGGTGTTGGCTGGGCGGCCATCCTCCACTGGCTGCTTGGGGAAGCAAAACAACCTTCCCTGTCGATAATGGAACCTGGCAGAACAGCTTGGATTCGCGCATTTGGAGACCATCGGCGCCCTCTCCTCCCACGAGATCGGCCCCGGACTATACCTTTGACGCGCTCTTTGACTTCACCGGAACATCCGCACCTTCTAACTCAGAAATTTTGGCTCTCAGCCACTTTGCGACGGCTGATTCAACTCTCTCCTGAGAACCTGCGCCATACAAGGAATCGAGGGTCTCGCCCTGTTCGTTCAACGGGATATGGCGGCAGGGAAATTGCTTGGAAATCTGGTCAGCAGGCACAAGCGGCGCCAGGACACACTCTGTGCAGGGCCTTGTATCTTGCGGGCGGCGATAACGGAGGCAGGTAGGCGAATCTTGAAAAATCGACGGAGCTCGCCACGATGGCACTTCTACGTTCCAGTAACCCCCGGCCTCCAAGAATGCCAGTTCCGCTTTGAGCGACCTCACGAGCTGCTGGGGATCCCCTTTCATCTTCTACCCCAACGTAGTCTTGCGCTTCTGCTGACCCTGTGCGGTGATGCACGTCACATTCGATCGGGGAATTCGCTGCCGAACGGTCGCGAGTGGGGTATGGGGTCGTGCTATCGATCGAGCTGATACCACCACAGCACACGGATATTCAGCCCGCTCCGGCCGTACAATGCTTATCGGTTTCAAGATCAGGAAAGCTCAGCGAAGGAGGGGGCACCATGGATGAGGCGGCACAAGATGGAGCGCGATGGAATCAAACCGATCGTTACGCGGCCTTCATGGAGGTCGTGCGCAGTCGGATGACGAACCGCGCGTTCATGGCCTACGACGTGCCGCGCGAGCACTTCGAAATGATCCTCGAGGCGGCTCGCCATGCTCCTTCCGGCGCGAACGCCCAGCCTTGGCACTATATTGTCATCACGGACCCTGCCATGAAGCAGACCATCGGACAATGCTTTGTGGACGAACAACAGCATCGCGCCCGGCTACACATGGGTTTTCCTACGCCCAATTACAACGGGGTCAAGACCGCCCCCGGTTTGATCGTGGTGCTGGCCGATTTCCGCTTCGTGAGGGCCTTTCCCGTTCTGAACGATGGTTCAGACCTCGACCGTCTATATCATCAGAACGCAGAGCGGATTCTGCTCCAGTCCGTCGCCGCTTCCACGATGTCGGCTCACTTGGCCGCCGCAGCTCTGGGCTATGCCGTGTGGTGGATCACGGCCATTGGACAGGAGGATATTCAGCGCCGGATCAAGCCACTGCTCGGCGTTCCCGAGGAAGTATCGATCATTGATGTCATGTGCTTCGGTCCACCGGCAAAGCCCTCCTACAAACGCTGGAAAAAGCCCCTAAATCAGGTCATGAGCTGGGATCGGCTGAATCCAGAGTGCATCTTGACGGTCGAGCAGATTGATGAATGGATCAAAACCATGCGACACAAAGTGATGTACCGGGACGAATCCAAAATCGATTAAGAGTCTCCTGTAACCGCGAGAGACTTATGGTCGGAGTGCGGCGAAGTCCTCAGAATAGACTGTGTCTCTCACGATGAATCGCCTGAAGTTGGAAGGAATAGCCGAATCCAACGAAGTCATGCACGGCCGCCGACGAAAGGCCAAAACCGAAATGGAAGTCGAGCTGCTGATTGGATGTGATCTTAAATGCGGTGCCCACGTGCAGGAGATCTTGTGAACCTCCGCGTTGCGGAAACTCGCCGGCATACTCCACAAAAGCGTCCCACCGGCCGGTGATCTGCCGGTCGAGCAGAAAGCTGGCTTGACCGGTTAGATTACGATTGGCACCTTCGGTTGGCCAGGACAGCGAAAACATGCCGGCCGCCGTCCAATTCTTGGATATCGGATGTGACCAAGGCAGCTGGAACTCCGGATCATAGCCGTGGCTGGATATGGTGTTCGACCCCGTCGGAAAGCTCAGCAGCACAACCAGGGAAGCATCGAAGCCTCCCGACGTTGCCACTAGCTGCTGTTTTACTCCGAGACTGAGATCACCCCACCCGGAGCCAAAGCCGCTGGCAGCGTCGAAATTCTGGAAATAATCGGGTGGGGTGAAACGCAACTCCGTCTTGGAAGTAAGTCCAAACCGGACGAGCGTTTCGGGCAAGTCGAAGCCACGCTGCCCTTGGTTTCCAGTTTCGGTGAAGCCATTCTCGAACTGCAGGTACCCGCTGGGTACGACAATGCTGGAGTCGGTTACGGCGGGGCGATCGGTGGTGATCGTCGGTTGCACACTGGCATCACCCGCCTGATCCTGGCCGTACGCGGAAGTAGCTCCAACAAGAATCGGGGATAGCAACAAGCCGAGGATGAGTCTGTTAAACACAACGGAAGCGGTCCAGCTCCCAGCGGGAAGCCAGGGACCGCCGTCGCGCAACTCCCTCTGCAGGCGTTCATGTCTTTTCACCGCCATCGGGAGCCACGAAGTGAAAAGCATCCGGGTTTTTCGTTAGGCACCGAGCATGCTGCAATCCAGTCCACAAGCCACAAAATAATAGCCAGAGCTAAGAAATTCATAAAGGATCCGCAAGCAAGGAATTAGGACCTCAATCTCAAAACAGCGCGAAGGCAAGAACGGCGATCGCGATCGCAGGCTGGAGCATGCACGGGAGTAAGTGAGCTGCTGCCGTCAATAGGGAGGAGGAAACTGACCTACCTGGGCTGAAAGACGCCGACTTCGGCGGCCCTATGAAGAAGCGGTAGGGCCATCGGAGCGTCCGAACAGGGCGTTCTTGATCTCCTTTGCAATCCAGATCGGTCCCACGAGGAAATAAATCACACCTTGGAAGAAAGCTGGCTTGTTCCCTTCAATGCGATGGCCCACAAACAGCAGAATCCATCCACCCACAAACAAGGCTAGTCCGATGCGCCAGAAAGTCAGAGCCAGAAGAACGATTCCGCCTATGATGACGGGGATTCCGATCCCGTGCAGAACCTTGTTCCAAGTGTTGGCGTGCTCGTGGTCATACTGTGTCATGTATTTTTCAAATGAAAGCATCCGACGCCTCTTCGCTTCTGGGATCCGTGTATACTCCCGCTCGGCTACTGAAGCAAGTCCCACATACCGGAACGTCTAAAAGCGAATTGCAGCGCTTACCCAGCCGAGGCGTGCCGGGACCCGGAATGGCCTTGCCGCGCAGCTCACTCTCGATGATTTGCCGCGCATGGACTCTGCCGATGTCGATTACCAGGACCAAGCCCGCGATCTGTGCGCGGGACCAAGTTCTGTTGCTGCGCCTCGAGGATCTGCCGGTCGCCAATCCAGAATTATTTATCTCACCATTGAGCCGACGCGTTCCGCGAAAGATAGCGCCGCAGATACACCGAGAGGATCGCCAAACAGACAAGCACCGCGCAGCCAATGACGACCCATGGCGGCAAGTCGGGATACACAATGGTGTCGAGCACGCGCAGAAGAAAGGGTCCTTGTGCAGGCGTGATGCCCGCGCGAGCTTCAAGCCACACTTCTGCCACGGTGAGCGGGCACGGAGGCCAAGGAACCAACTCGATGATGATGGCGTAGAGCAACGAGGCGATGTGCAGTGTGCGTAGAAGGGGACGATAGCGCGTCACGGTCCAGCCCAGCAACACCCAGCCACACCAAAGCAGGTGCAAAGACAGGACAACTTCTACGAAAATAGGTGCAGAAATAATGGTGATCTTTGCCGGATGACCGGCTCTTTAGTTATCCGCTGATCACCTCCCTGGATGCTGGGCTGGTGGACATGGTGGCTTTCTTTCCAAGCCCTCTTGCAAAAGCGCCGAGAGAGCATGCCTATATATCCTAGAGGATGTTGACGGCGCGCGCGGCCAGCAGGGCAATGATCGTGAGAGAGATCAATGACTGAAGCATGGTGCCGAGCTTTGCCCACCGTGATAAGACGGCAGTATCGGTGGGTGAAAAGGCGGTACTCGTGTTGAAAGCAAGGAACAAATAGTCCACGAAATTGGGTACCCACAAGGAGTCCCGGTTTTCTCGGATTATCATTTGGGGAAACAGAAATGAACTTTTCGACATGCCGTTCGGGCGTTCGCGTAAGAGCGGACCGCCGGCATCAAGTTTCCAGTACCACAGAGCGAAAATGAGAATGTTCGTCACCCAGAGGGAAACCGCCGAGCGCAGCAGAGCGTTCGGTGCTTCAAGATGTCGCGGGATACCTTGAACCAAATGAATCAGGGAAGCAATCATTGCGACGGTGATAAGGCCATTCGCAACGAACATAAGAATTCGCGTCACACGGTGATCACCGCGATGAGCGGAGACAACAATGGGAATCAGCAGAACGCCGATCACTGCCAGCAATAGCCAGCTCGGACCCAGAGAAAGTGGCTCCGGAAGCGCCACATACACGCCAGCGGTAGCCATCATGGCTACGAAAGCGGGCCAGCGGGGTTCGCGAAGGACTTGTTTCATGTGCTTCGAGCAAAGCGACACCGGCCATAGTCTAATACAGCTAAATCTGTCGAGACAGGAAGTGAAGCTTCCCTCGGCTTGACAGTTGGCCTCCGTTCTTTGGGCGGATCGCGAATCGGGGCCCTGTATCTGATGTCCGGCGAAACTTACAGCAGAATCGATCCACCGATAATCTAGGTCGATTTCGATCTCTCCGGTGACGGAAATCACATCCATGGCGTAACTGGCATCACATCGTCGGGCCTCAGGACGGCCGACACTGAATAGCAGGACTTAAAGGAAGATCCGAGGGGACAGCCATGCCTCTCAAACAAACGCCAGCACACCGCGATATGGAACACGAACACACCCCGGAAGCAATTCGGCAACGGTTCGCAAACGGGCCGCGTCGGAGCTATCTGAGGGACTGGGTGTATGGCGGCATTGACGGCATTGTGACGACGTTTGCGATCGTTTCTGGAGTCGTCGGGGCTCGCCTTTCACCGCACATCATTCTGATCCTCGGCAGCGCCAGCCTGATCGCAGACGGCTTTGCGATGGCTTCAGGAGATTATTTGGCAACACGATCGGAGGATGAGGAATTTCACCACGCTGAGGCGATTGAGCGCCGCCATATCGACGGTTGTCCGGAGGGCGAACGCGAAGAGATACGCGAGATTTTGCGCAGGCGCGGGATTCCGGGTGAATTGCTAAGTCAAGTTGTCGAGTCGATTACGGCCGACCGCGATTTATGGGTGCAAATGATGCTTCGCGATGAATACGGCCTGCCTGAGGCTGTGCGTTCACCGTGGCGGGCCGCCCTCCTGACCTTCTCGGCCTTTCTTCTTTGCGGTTTCGTACCCTTGGTCCCATTCGTAATAGAGTTGAGAAACGCCTTCCCGATCGCCTGTATCGCAACGGGTCTAATGTTCGTTTTGATCGGCGCGCTCAAAAGTCGATGGTCCATCCAGCCTTGGTGGTATTCGGGACTGGCGACTCTGGCCATCGGTGGTGCTGCAGCCGCGGTGGCCTACCTAATCGGCGCTTGGCTTCGCGGCCTTACAGGTTGATCGGGGGCATCCAAACCGTTTGATTCCGCAGCGATCGGGTACGTTGAAAGGGCACACCTCTCTAGGCTCGGCCGTGTGCTCTCCCTCTATCTCAAAAACACTCCCCATTCTAAGGACGTGATTGCCTTCAGGCATTTTCATTGTAGACGTGCTTAACAACGTTCGGGATTGCGTTCAAGTTCGGCCAATCGGGGTACTTCGCCTTGAATTCAATCAGCAAGATTTGAGCGGCTTCGTCCGCGGACTTGCCTTGACGCTTCAATTCGAGAATGCGCGCCTCTAGCTGGGAGAAAAACTGATAGTTCTGCTCGATGAGCGAGCCGTCACCCGGTGCACTGTGGTCCGGCACGATATGCTGCCACGACGTCGACCGCAGCTTTGAGAGCACTTCCACCCAACTCTTCATGCTGGCGTTGTCGTCCGGCAGATTCGGGACCATTTTGTTTTGCACGACGTCCCCAGAAATCAGCGTGCTGTCCGGCTCGACGTCAATGAGTTCATCGCCCTTCGTGTGCGCCTGGCCCATCCAAAAAAGACGTGCGGTCACGCCGCCAAGGTCAAGCGTAATCTCGCGGTCAAACGTGATGTCCGGCGCGCGAAACTTCACTCCAGCAAGTAGCTCCTTCATTTGCGCCGACCGGCTGCTGAACATCTCCACGAATTGCATTCCACGCTGTTCAAGTTCCTTCTGTTGCTCGATCGTCCGTACCAGCAGTGTGTTTGGAGGGAATCCACCCTCGCCCGCGGCGTGCTCGGGATGATAGTGCGTCGTCGTGAGGTACAGCACTGGGCCGCGCGAAAGCTTTTGCGCCTCACGCGCTGCGATCGCGCCGTTTCGCGGGCCCAGCCCCGTATCCACAACGAGCGTCGCACGATCGCCCACTACAATGCCGATGTTCGGAAAGCCGATGATCGCGGACACGTGATCCGACACCTGCGTAACTTGATTTTCCGGCAGCATCAGAGTCGGCAATCCTTGTGGCGTGCGCCCCATTACGATGGCAGAGCCTGTCGAGATACCGGCAGTGAGCGTGAACGCCAACACCGTGCGATATGTTCGCAACAACGTCATATCGGACTGCCTCATCGCGCTCGAAGCGGGGCGCTCGCCAAGGTTCGCGACGGCGGGGCCCATCGGATCTCGGATCATCCATCCTAGCCTTGACTGAACCGAGTCTCCGTTTTAACCGAACCGATCATACACCCGTAAGCCCCGGCCCTCCAGGTAACGCAGTGTTCTCTATTGGTTCTCTCCCTTTTTGTTTCTTCGCCAATGATCAACAATCGCATGCGCGATACGGCAGGAGGGAAGACGGAGGAGGAATGAGATGAAGAGAGAATCGGTTTGGGCGGGACTGTTGGCCGCGGCAGCAATGGCAGCGCTAGCGTCAGGACAGACAGCGGCTTCGCTGCCGCCCGTGACCATGAACGTGGGTCCAGCGGTGGCTGCGAAGGCGGTGAACCCTAGGCCGAGTGCAGCGGCAAAAAATCAAGGACAAAAAACGAGAATAGGAACAGATGCGGTGTCGGTGAAGGCTTCCGGGCCTTCGGCCTACTGGACGGACCTGGTGGATATTGAAGGAAATGGAGTGGCACAGGACAACCAGTTTCTCTTCGATAAGCAACGCGGAATCCTATACACGTACAGACAGGACAATTACCAGTGTGCGAACGGGACACAGCAGAATGGAAACGTGCTGATGGGAATTTACACACAGGGGAATACGGCGGGAAAGCCGGTGGGGTCAGGATGGTACGTCGTAGCCGTCAAGGCGGGGCAATGCAGCGAAAAGAAGGCGGGCCTGTTCGGCTGCCGGTTCGACGGAAGCGGACAGCCGACGACATGCGGAACGGCGAAGGTGAAGGAAGAATCGGGAGAAATAGAAGTGGTGGTCAAGAAGTAGAGGCCAGACAACAAACCGCTTCACGACAGAAATCAGACATCTGCCGCGACCGAGAACTGAACCAGAATTCGTCTGCGTCTTACGCGATTGACGTGGGGTCACTACCAGGCGGGATTCCCGCCTTTATAAGCCCAGTCAGCAACCAACTCATTGTAGATCTTTCGCTTGCTGAACAACCACTTGCCGTCCACTTTCACCATTTCGTCTTCATAATGGCCGAACGAGTCGAGACCGGCAGCTCGCTTGGGATTGTTATTCCCGTAGTGAAACCAATAAGCTCTTCCCACCGCCTTGTTACCGTCGATTTTTATGACGATGTTCGAGATGTTGTGGCGTCCTACGGCGGGACGCAACCCCGAAGTATCCTGGCTCGCTCGGTCCGCATCGTTTTTGGCCATCCCGGCGATCAGTTTTCGGATCGCGTCACGACCTTTTACCACCGGACCGTAGTCAAGCACGCCATCCTCTGTGAATGTGGAGGCGTACGTATCGGCATCTCTAAAATCCAAGGCGAACATGTAGCGGGCCTGAAGATCCTCGATCAGAGCCCGATCCTCGCCATAGCTGCTTTGCGTGGAATGTGACGAAACGGTGGATGTCAGGAACAGAGCTGCGATACTGCCCAACAAAACAACTGTCGCTTTCCGCATTGGCTTCCTCTCTTTTAGACGGCTGGTGCATTCTGATTGCAGCACATCATACAGAATGCAGTGCGCGAGCGTACCCGCAAAAAACTGGGTTAGCCTTCAGCAATTTCCTACTGACTAAACTGGCTATGGGTTGACAAGACAAAATTACGAGAGCCATAGGAGTGGGTTAAGTCTTGGTGGACAGGGCCGGCTGATCGTCCAAGGCCAAGCACTTCCAGGTAGCGCATCCGTCGCCCAGTGGAGACCTTTCTAGTAAGATGTGTTCCAATTTCCGAACGGCGAAAAAGCGCACTGCGGTCGTCCCAGGAGAGCCCATTGGGCCTTAGAAAACGGTTCATTTTCTTTTCTTCTATCCTCTTGTGCTCCTTCACTTCCCTTTCGGCATCGCAGCCACAAATCGACGATGCTACGCGCAAGTTATCGCATGACATCTTCAAGCAACTCATCGAGATCAACTCGACGGACTCCGTGGGCAGCGTGACTGCAGCTTCTGAGGCAATGGCGCAAAGGTTTCACGAGGCAGGCTTCGCTGAATCTGACATTCAGATCCTCGGCCCCAATGATCGCAAGAAGAATTTGGTCGTACGGCTTCGCGGAACAGGAAAACGCATGCCCGTCCTGCTGATCGGTCATCTGGATGTTGTCGAGGCCAGACCCGAGGACTGGACCACCAACCCTTTCACTTTCGTGGAAAAGGACGGCTTCTACTATGGCCGCGGCACGCAGGACATGAAGAGCGGTGACGCAATCATGGTCACCACATTGATCCGCTTCAAGAAAGAAAACTACATGCCGGACCGCGACATTATCCTCGCGCTGACTGCGGATGAGGAGGGCGGCCGATGGAATGGCGTTGATTGGTTGCTGAAGAACCACCGCGATTTGATTGACGCCGAATTCGTCTTTAACCACGACGGTGGGGGAATTGTCGTTGACCACGGCAAGCCGATCATGATGGCCGTGAATGCCACCGAAAAGCTCTATGCCGATTTTCACCTTTCCGTGACGAACCCAGGAGGCCACAGCTCACTACCCAGGCCGGACAACGCCATCTATGCTCTGGTTGATGGATTGGAGCGATTGCAACATTATCAGTTTCCTTTTGAGTTGAACGAGGTAACGCGCGCTACTTATGAGCGGCTGGCCAGCGTGGAAACAGGGGAGCGCGCCGCCGACATAGAAGCAATCCTAAAAAGTCCACCCGATGCGGCTGCGATTGGCCGGCTCTCAGAAGACCCTATCGACAACTCCACTACCCACACCACCTGCGTGGCCACTCGTCTCAGTGCTGGGCACGCTAACAACGCCCTGCCACAACGCGCCGAGGCGAATGTGAACTGTCGCATCTTGCCCGGACATTCGGCCGAAGAGGTGCGATTGGAATTGCTCAAAGTAATTGGGGATCCAAAGATCACCGTGCAATACCTGGACGAGTTTGGGAACGCCTACGACAGCGCGCCCGATCGGAAAAGCTTCGCGCCTCCACCCCTGCCCCGCGACGTGTTCCTACCACTCGAGAAAATCACAGCGGAGATGTGGCCCGGGACGCCGGTCATACCTATTATGAGCACCAGCGCGTCCGACAGCTTCTACACCATGAGGGCGGGCCTGCCTACCTATGTAATTGCAGGGATCGCCATCGACCGCGACGACATCCGCGCCCACGGCCGGGATGAGAGGCTTGGCATCGAGTCCTACTACAAGGGAGTGGATTTCTACTACCGCTACCTGAAGGCTGTTACGTCAGAGTAGTTCTAAAAACCTCTAGGCTTCACGCGTTTCGTGTTTCTGCCGGGCCGAGGGGTTTGGCATTTCACATGGCCACTGCTAGAAGTGCCTGCGAAGCCGATACGGGAAATGGAAACGCCGTGGCTCGGCATCAGCCACGGCGTCTATGTGATCCAAATGCATTCACGACTACTGAACAACCTGGATCGCTTCTTCGATGTGATGGTGCGCCTTATCAATATGCTCCAAGGCGCGCTGCTGCAATCCCTGAGCAAAGGCGTTGTCTTCCTCTCGGGCAACGTCGTTGTGAGCTTTGTTGACCAGTTCCAGAGATTTATGCAGACGACCCCGCCAGTCCAGGCTTGCGTCAACGGGCATGTGATCGTTCAAGTCCTTGCCGTCGTCAATCGAAGCTTTCTTGATTTCATTGATGGCGTCGTCGATCTCATGGACGGCCTTCTTCTCTTGGTCCCTGAGTTCCCCGCCGTCGGGCCGCTGTAAGTGAGCACGAGCGTCGCGAAGATCAGCTAGTGCGTGTAAATAGGCGGGATGGGAAGGCCCCGGCGCGGGTTTTGCAGAGCTGTAAGCAGACGTGAACAACAACAGAGAGACTACAGGAATTAGCTTATTCGTATTGGTACATTTCATCGGGTTGCTCTCCTCCGTGACGATGTCCTTTCACCTAGACATCGGCTCCACCCGGCCGACAGGGATGTGAGCAGAATGCCCGGTAAGTCCCGAGTGTAGGGGCGAGAAATCAACGAAGGGACCTGGCATCAGGTTCAGGTGTTTCCAATCAGCAACCACAAAGGCGAGTACAGGGCCCGCGACTTCCAGTAACCGACTTGACGCGCCCATCACCCTGTGCACGCAAAGAAATCTGCCGCCCTCGCGACGTTCGATTCACGCCGAACGAGTTCGCGAAGTGCGATCGTTGGCGCATTTATCGGAGAATTGAAGAATCGCTTGAATGTACGATAGGTAAATGGCTTAGGGCACAACCCACATACGGCAATGCAAGATAAGGTTGACGCATGCTGGATCGCCCGGATAAACCGTGGAGCATGACTTGGGCGCCCGGCTGCCATTTTCGGGGATCGAGGCCGTGAAGGCTTACCCAAATCCACTAGGGAGGAGCTGATGAGGACGAACTATGCGGCGGTAGTGGTCTGCGCGATTCTGTACTGGCTACTCGGGTACCTTTGGTTTGACCTCCTGTTTAGCAAGCCTTGGATGGCGCTCGAGAATATATCGGCAGCGCAAACCAGTATGGCAAATCCGGCCTGGATCGGGCCGTTGATCGTGACGTTTTTCCTCAACCTGCTGATCGCGTTTGTTCTCGCGCAGGTTTGCATATGGCGCAACGCCAACACAGCCTCGCGCGGGGCGGCGATCGGCATTCTGCTGTGGCTCGGAATTGTTGGACCGATCGTCTATACGACATATATGTACGAAATGCGATCGAAACAGCTCTTCGCGCTCAACGAATTTTATCCACTTGTTGGTCTCTGCCTAATGGGAGCGATTCTCGGAGCGTGGAAGAAGCAGGCGACCTCAGCCAATGCCTGACGGGACGTGCATGCGGCAAAAAACGGCAGCCCGTACGTCACCCATTCGCTTTGAGTCATCTCTGCACCGATGCAAGGCGATGACCTAACTGCGATGGGATAATGGCACTTGTCAGTGACGCTGCTCTCAAGCAGTATGCCCGCGAGAGCAATGAGCCGCTTGTGGCCGTTCGATTAGAAGTAGGAGGAAACGGGATGAAACGCGAAGACACAAGAGTGCTGTCAGCAACGGGCGCAGTAATGGGATGGGGTCTCCACACCAACAATTGGCCAAATTCTCTTTTCGATAGCTTCAGCGAAGGGGTCAAGCAGTTTTGGAACTGGCCGCTATTTCAAATAGGGACAGTCCCGGTGACTCCGATTTTTCTCGTTAAATGCGCGGCGTTTGTGACGGCACTCGCTTTCGTGGTTCGGCTGAGCAAGAAGTTTCTTGGCGAGCGGATCCTGGCCCACACAAAGATTGAAGTAGGCCAACGGTACGCGATTGTCAGGGCGTTCGGTTATCTCATTTTTCTTCTCGGCCTTACGATCGGTCTCGAGTCCGCCGGATTGAACTTGCGGAGCCTACTCGTCGTCGGCGGGGCGCTCGGGATTGGAATCGGATTCGGATTGCAAAACATCGTGGCCAATTTTGTCGCCGGACTCGTGATTCTCTGGGAACAGCCGGTGAAATTGGGAGATGTCATCGAGGTCAGCGGAACGATAGGAGAGGTGGTTAAAATTGGCCCGCGAGGAACATGGGTTCGGACATTTGACAACGAGATCATCATCGTGCCCAACTCCGAATTTACCAATAATAAGGTCACCAACTGGACGGCCAATGACAAAACTGTGCGCTTCTCAATTCCTGTTGGTGTGGCGTGTGATTCAGACCTGGTTGGGGTCCGTGATTTGCTGGAGGAAATTGCGTCGCGTAATCCTGAAGTGTTAAGCGATCCGCCCCCTCGTGCCTTCCTGCGTGCGTTTGGAGACAGCACGATGAACTTTGACTTGCGAGTTTCGAGTCAGAGTGTCGCGCAACACCCTTGGAAGCTTCAAAGCGATCTGATGATTGACATTGCACGCATCTTCAAGGAAAGAAAGATCGAGATGCCATTCCCTCAGCGGGACATTCACGTGCGTTCCGACTCCTCTCCCTTCGTAGCCGCCAGCTCCGGTGGGCGGTCCTGACAAGTGGGCCGTCATCGAGAACGGCATTCCACAACCGTTGGTCGGGAGCGCGTTTTCGGTCAACCGACTCGGCAGGACATGCGTGAGGGCAGAGGAACACCCTTCCAAACCCCCTGTAAACACTGACAGATGTCATGCTTCCCGCCAAGCTTTAAAGAGGAAGAAGGAGGGTCACTATGCCACACAAGATATCGGTCGCATGCTTGCTCACATTCCTGCTGTTCATTTCCTTTTTTCTGACTGTCCGGGCCGATGATACCGCCAAAGATCAAGAGACTCTTGGGAATGCCGCTACGGTGTTACAGGCGATGCTGGATGCCAAGAGTGTTCCGGAAAGCCTGCTGACGGACGCTGACTGCGTAATCGTTCTCCCTAGCGTGAAGAAGGGCGCGTTTATCGTGGGCGGAACAGGAGGGCGCGGCCCGATGAGCTGTCGAGGTGGCAAGAATTTTAGCGGAAGATGGTCACCGCCCGCTATGTACAGCATCGGTGGTGCTAGCGTCGGTCTGCAGGTGGGCGGATCGGCTACGGACTTCGTACTCCTGATCATGGCCGAGAGAGCGGTGGACAAGGTACTGGAAGGCAAGACTAAGGTCGGAAGTGACATGACTGCCGCGGCCGGTCCCAGCGGTGCCACCTCGACGGGCTCGGTGGGAGGAGCTGACATTCTGACCTATGGTCGGGCCAAGGGACTATTCGCCGGCATGTCACTCAGCGGTGCGTCGCTCTCACCCGACAGTGATGCGAATGAGCGGCTATATGGCAAAGGCATCAGTGCGCGGGATATCGTGCTCGGGGGCAAAGTCAAGACCCCGTCCGGGGGCGATCGTTTGGTTTCGCTGCTGAACGCCAAGGTGCCAAAGCGCAGCGCAAAGTGAAGAGGTATTCGATTCGTTCGACTGGGCCGGACAAACCTTGGGTGGTAGGCTGCACGAACTTAGAGAAGGTTATCGCCTCTTTGACCTTGAGATGGTGGTCGCCCTCGGGGTGGCCACCTTTTCATTCGGATGACGCTTCGGTTTGGAGGCTCTTTTTGCGAGGGTATCAGACAATTCATACGCTTCGCGAAGCCAGTCGGTGAGCGGCTCCTCCACCTCGTCCCGGTGCCTGACCTGAATGACGTGAGCGAGTTTGGATTTTGAGGCGCGATCGACGCGTCGCACCTGCGGAGCCTTAAGCGTGCGACCAAGGAACACACAGAGTTCGAGAAAGTTCCTTTTTGGACGCACGAAGAAATAGCAGGACTCCCGAGAGAACATGATGGACTTATGGGAAGCATAGATCCGTTGATCCCCGAAAGAAACGGCAGTCTCGCGCACTCTCTCCCAGGCGTCACGCAGATCCTCTGAGAGATCCCGGGTGAGAACCTCCTCGGTGGTCATCCAGCAGTCATGCTTCTCTCCCTGCTCAACCCACTGCTTACAATGGAAGCACGTTCGACCGACCATAGGTCTCTAAACTGCCGGCCGAGGGCGTGAATTCTTCCTTGAGGCCGGACTTCGATCCGTCGTGCGCATTCCAGAAAGAGCGCGCGCTAAGGAGCGCCTGCCCGGCTCCGGGTCGCCTGTGATCAGATACGCGAGAACGGCTCCCTGAAAGAGTTGAAGCACGTCCTCTACGGCCTGCTGATCGGGCAGAAACTTCGTGAGCAACTGCACCCATTGCCGCTGTTGTTCTTCGTAAAAGGCCCTCGCTCTTGCCGAGCCATTCCACGCGCGTCGAGACAGATCCATGACAAGCAGCAAAACTCCTTTTGCTTGAGGAGCCGTTGTCCGCTCCCATAGTGCCATCAACACGTTCGCAAGGGAGACGCCAGCGGGGAATGATTCGGGCAGAAACTGTGCCCGCAGTCTTTCCTCAAGAAGTGCCATAGCGCTTTCTTCCAGACTTTCGCGGTCGCCGAAGTAGTGAACCAGCATGCGCTTGCTAGTTCCGGCGCCGGCTGCCAACTGGTCGAGGCTGAGCTCGATCGTCCCGGCCTTGATAAACGTGGCCAGACATCGCTCCACGAGCTCTCCGCGACGAATTTTTCTTTGCAGTTGCAGGCCTTTGTACCATGTGGTACATCTGGGCTGCGTACCACCTGGTACATCTTAATGCTAAAAGGAGGGATCTCATGAAGGAACAAGAGGTGGCTCTCTTGCTGGTTCTCGGCTCGATCCTTTGGCTCCTGGGGACCTTCTACTACGCGAATTACGGTCGAGCGATCCTCGAGACCACCCGCCTGCGCTATTGGTGCGCCTTTGCCCTGTCGGCGATTGCTTCAGCGGCTCTTTGCGTTGTTATCCTTCGGTGGCGAGGCATAGCCTCCGCGAATTGGACAACGGCAATGCTTCTGTTAGCAATTCCGGGAATGATCGGAGAAGCTGTGGTGCTCTCCAACCTGTCAAGGTTCATGCCCAAGCTGCACGCCGCTTCCGGAGGCAAATATGCAGCCTTTCTGTTTGGCACCTATGCGTTCGTGCTCGTACTGGCCGAGGTGATCACCCTAGGGAGGACACCATAGGCTCAAGGCTCCGCTCAGCTGAGTTGCGCTCTGCTTCCATGTTAGTCGTTCTTGCGCGCGTATCCATCGGCGGCGCTGCCCTCTCCATTGCGGTTCTGCACGGCTTCGAAGGACTCCTCTGGGCTGTCGCGTTTCAAGTCCTCGGAGCACTTCCCGATCGGCGGATCGCCATGCTGTACTCGCTGAACGCCATGACCTCATATGGTCATGTGAACATGGAGTTGGCCCATCAATGGCAGCTATTGGGAGCACTGGAGGAATGGCTGGATTCTTTTGGGCATGTCGACCGCGTTTCTCTTTACCCTGGTGCAAGAGGTTGGTCGCAGAGTCCTGATCGAATCGCCAGCAATCCGGTTGGGTCTGACAGCTAGGCGGGCCTCGATGAGGGCAGGAATCGGAGTCTTGCCGCCAACTTCCGATAGACAAACCTGCCAAGAGGCATGTCTGCTTTGACCTGCAGAAGCGAGCGATCAAACCGAATCTAATGGCTGTGCTTTCAATAGGGTATGGAGAGGTGCAGACACAGATGGTTGCACCGGCTTCGGAGCATCGCGAAGTTTCGAAACTGGGTTGCGAGTTGTCCGGTAAGTCTATCGTTAGGCCTCGAGGGCCCTTCCCACCGTAGTTCTTCTCTGTGACGCAGGACACCATTCGATGGGCACCACGTCACCGCAGATTCGTATTGTCGACGGTATACGTAACTCGAAGGGAGTGAAAATTCAATGTTGCCGACGACGATTGCCATCTGGGCGGTGGTCACGATAATTCTGATTGCGCTATCGATTCACCGTTCCATTTTCATCATGCGCGAGCAGGATACGATTTTCGTTTCACAAGGGGAGCGTTCAACGAAGAACGAATACGCGACAATCATGCAACGACTTAGGCGCTTGGAATTTATCCTCAAGATCTTCTCCTTCGCATCCGGTGCTTTGACCCTGTTGATGGCCGTAATGTGGCTCTACGAACGGCTATATGGCTAGTGAGTCCCGACGGCTTGAGGGCGAAATCGAATACCTGATTTCCGCTGACTCCCCGGCACCAGTTGACTTCGGAAAGCCGCTCTCGTTCCAGCCAAAAGCAGTGACAGGACTGACCGGCTGAATCCTGCCAGCATCCGTTGAATCGTCGATGTGATTTTCTGGGGCTAGGCCCTATCGGCCGCCAGTTCCCGGAGATCCACTAGGGGCTGGCGCGGCGGGTGGAGGGATGGGGACGCTTCCGTCGAGTGCGAACGTATAGAGACGGCCCTTGCCTGCACGTCCCGCGAGAACGGAGACATATTGCTTGCCATCAACCATGTAGGAGATGGGATTCGCGAATCCTTGCGCAAGCTTCGCACTCCAGAGCTTTTGACCTTTATCGGCGCTGAAGGCTTCGAATTCCCCAGCGTTGGAAGCAGCAAAAACTAGATTGCCCGCCGTCGTCATTGTGCCACCACCATTGGTTGTTGGAACCCGCCAGCGTTCCGTCTCCGTCACAGGATCCCATGCAAACAGAAATCCCCCTGCCGATGGAGTTGGCGGAGGAGGCGGTGGAGGCGGTGCCCCATTGGCATCGGCGGTGCCCCTAGGAGACCGGAAAACGATTCCCCAGTTGTATGCTCCGAGCTCAGGCTTGAATTCTGGCGCCTGTACATAGACAAAGCTGCTGGCGGCTCCGGGAGTGACGTACACCAGGCCGGTTTGTGGGTTATACGACATACCCTGCCAAACGTGCCCGCCACCCGGACCTGGCCAGATGGTTACGCCGGTGGTTCCGTAATGCGCTTCGGGATTGATGATCGGACGGCCCGTCTTGGGGTCGAGGCCCTTTGCCCAGGTGATTTTCTGCAGAGCCGCGCCGGAGATGAATTTTCCGGTCTTGCGGTCGAGGACGTAGAAATAGCCGTTTTTGGGCGCTTGCATGAGCACGTGGCGGACTTTCCCGTCAATTTTCAAATCGCCGAGGACCAGGTCGGCAATGGAATCGTAGTCCCATTCATCGCCGGGGGTCGTCTGGAAATACCAGACGAATTTTCCCGTGTCCGGCTTCAGGGCGATGATCGAACAGATATACAAATCGTCCTTGCCCAGCGCGCTGCGATACTTCTGGACCCACGGGCCGCCCTGTCCGGTTCCGAAGTAGAGCAGGTCGAGCTGGGGATCGTAGGAAATTGAATTCCACGGATTACCGCCCCCACCTAATTTCCACCATTGGCCCGACCACGTTTTCGAGGCGGCCTCCATTGCTTTGTTCTCGAATGGTTTCGATGGATCGCCCGGCACGGTGTAGAAGCGCCATATCAACTTGCCGGTCTCTGCGTCGTAAGCGGAGATATAACCGCGAACCGCGAACTCTCCACCTCCGTTTCCGATAATCACCTTGCCTTTGACGATGAGTGGAGCACCTGTGATGCTATAGTCCGCATTCTTGTCGGCGGTCTGAACTTCCCAATCTACCTTGCCCGTTTCCGCGTCGAGCGCGACCAGCCTTGCATCCAATGTGCCGACGTAGACTCTGCCTTGATACACCGCGACGCCCCGATTACCCGGACCGCAGCAGAGACTCGGTCCTGTGCGGACTTTGTTCGGATTTCCAGCCGATCCAGCTGGAAAGTTCTGATGGCCGATTTGTGGATCCCAGCGCCACTTCTCTTTTCCCGTGCGGGCGTCAACTGCAAACACCACGCCCCAAGTCAAAGTGCCGTAGAGGGTCCCGTTTGACATGATCGGAGAGGCTTCGAGTGTGCCAGGGAGGGAATCGGTGTCGTAATACCAGGCGAGGCCCAGCCGGTCTAAATTTGAGGCATTTATCTGTTTAAGCGGACTGTAGCGTGTTTGCCAGTAATTGCCGGCATTCATCAGCCACTCGTCGCCCGTCTTGCCAGCGTTCAGCAGAGCCTTGTCATCCACGCGATGGGCTTGCTGCGCCGAAGCGATCCAAGCTGCAAGACCGACCAACAACGCCGTTGAAGTCCACTTGCTTATGTTTTGCATGCTCATGTCTCGCCATTCCCGGCACGTCAATCATCGCGTTCCGGAGTCCTGATCCGGCCACGCCTTCTTGCTCGCGGTTTATAACCGATACTGCAGCTTTCCCGCAAGGGCAGCTAACCCCCGAGTGGGTCGGCAAACCCGCCTTTACTTTTGATGGAGCGAAGCAAGAAAAAAGTTAGCCATTTCGCGAATGCGGGCAGCGCAGACCGAGTCGACCACAGGTGATTGCAGCGCGAGGCGAAAATATTGCGCCGCATTGGCGTTTCGGTCAAGCTCGGCGTTCAGATTACCGAGAAGTAGCAGAAAAATAGGATTGCTCGGGTATCGCACGACGAGGGGCTCAGCCACCGAAAGCGCCTGCTCGTATTTTTGATCGTACTGCCGGAGGGCTCTCGCAAGGATGAAGCGGGCATCGACGGCCATAAGAACCCCTTGGTCCATTCCCACTCGCAATTGCTTGACTCCATTTTCCTTACTCCCACCTGGAATGCCCATAAAAATGCGAAGCAGCTTCACGATGGGAGACAGCGTATCTACATAATAGTTGTAAATCCCGAGGACAGCAGAGGCATCTGCCATTTGCGGGTCAAGTTCAAGGGCGCGAAGCATTTCCGCCCGCCCTTTCACCCCAACGCGGGCAACGTTACGGTTTTCGCTGCGCAAAGCATAGATTCTCGCTTTAAGGTCATAACCGATTCCAGCGTATACGTGCATTTCGGCGGTCTCGGCTTTGGACAGCCTAACCTCGGCCACATGGATCTCTTTGTCCGTAATCCCCAGAAAAACCTCGTCTTCCGGCTCTTTGCCCTGCTTCCAGGCCTCCACCATGCCGTACTTGACTTCGCAGGCTGCGCAATATCGCTTCCACCATAACGCTTCCGCTTCTAGGAAGTATCCGAGCGGATGATCGGGCTGGGCCTGCTGGAGGCCACGTGCGATTAAAATCGCCGCATCGGGGGCATCGGTATAAATCTTGTCCAAAGCTTGCCTGGCTTCGGAGGGAAGTGAGATGTCATGGGCAGGGGCTGGAGATGCGAGCAGCAGGGCGAATAAAACAGCCGTGAAGACGACAGAATGCCCATGCCGCATGGTAGTCGGTTCGCTTTGCGGGTTGTCACACATTGTCTTGCTGAATCCATCAGCCACGTATGGCTTCGAAGTCACACTTGGGGAATGTCAAGGCCTTGGGTTTCTTTCAGGCTGGGACCCCCGATGTCTTTGCGGGAAGACCGACGCGCTTTAGCAGGTCTTGGAAACGAGGGTTGTCCCGCAAACCATCCATGCTCGGATCTATATGAAGATAGATAAACCAGTGCGAGTGCTCTTCGTAGGATTTTTCCAAGTATTCAATGGCCCGATCGTATTCTCCCAAGCCGATATAAATTCCAGCGAAGAAGTAAGGTGCGACGTATTTGTGCTTCGCCAGTTTTGTCAGATCATCGAGCAGTTGCAGTGCTTCCTTTGCCCTTCCGGACTCTCCATAGCTATGTGCCAGGGCCGCGCGCATCAAGGGACTACCGCCTGAGAGATTCACCCCCTTCTCGCCCTCTGTGATGGCCAATTCGTAGCGGCCCGTTTTCCGATAGAGGAGTCCCAGAATCCAGTACGTGACGGGGTAGTTCGGATCCAATTCGATAGTTCGCAGAAGCTGCTCGACAGCTTCGTCGTATTGCCGAGCCATGTAGGAGGCCCATCCGATTGCGACGTTGATAATGAGGGACAATGGATCGAGCTCTTGGCTGTTTTTCATCTTGGCGATGGCTTCTAGCTGGCGGCCCATGGTCATCACATATTCAGCGTGCCAATGATTGGCGGTGGGATAGGTAGGACTGAGTTCGAGGCTGCGTTGGAATTCTGTCTGAGCCTCTTGCCACTTCCAATCGAAAAGCCACAGCACAGCTGCCAGAGGCGTATGGGCTTCCCCGAGATCGGGTTCAAGCTGCAGGGCGGTCATTGCAGCCACTTTGCCTTTCGGGAACGCGTCCTTCGGCGGCAGATAGCTGTTCCATCCCAGAAGCACGTAGGAATCAGCCAAACCCGTGTAGGCAAGAGCGTAGCTGGGGTCCCTCACGACCGCTTGCTGAAAGTACTCGATCGCCTTGTAAAACCCTTCTTCGGTCCATCTGCTCCAGTGATGTCGACCCTTCAGGTAGAGCCGGTAAGCCTCGGCGTCATCCGTATGGCGTCTGGTTAGTCGTTTTTTTTCTGCCCGGGTTAGCTGCAAGCGCAGTTTTCCCGATATCTCGTTGGAAATTTCGTCTTGGATCGCAAAGATATCGCCAGGCTTGCGATCGTATTGCGCGCCCCATAATTGAGTCCCTGTCGCTACATCGACTAATTCGACCCCGATGCGCAAGGAGCCACCACTTTGCATCATTCTTCCGGTGAGCACGGCGCGCACGTTAAGATCGCGGCCGACGGCTTGAGGGTCAATCTCCCGGCCCTTGTAACGAAAAACCGTGCTTTGCGCCATCACTCGCAGTTTTGGTACCGTCGCCAGGATATTGATCAGGCTC
>Ga0187769_10000072_pt1 | contig 48946 bp, 39 predicted proteins | sample 0116_SJ02_MP02_1_FD_133140 | JGI IMG/M metagenome (GOLD analysis project Ga0187769, IMG submission 133140) | Tropical peat soil microbial communities from peatlands in Department of Meta, Colombia - 0116_SJ02_MP02_10_MG | ecosystem: Environmental > Terrestrial > Soil > Wetlands > Peat | place...
CATGCTCACTCGGCATTGGCTCAGTCTGGCCGGTGTCGCGCTCGTCACCACCGCGGGTCTTTCCTGGCTCTTCATCCTGCCTATACAGCTTCGGGGACACGTCGAAAACCCTTACATTGGAATCGTCGTTTTCCTCATTCTGCCGGCAGCATTCTTCGCAGGCCTCGCGCTAATCCCCATCGGTCTCTACCTGGCCAAGCGCCGGATCCGCAAGGCCCTGGCCGAGCCCGAGTTTGACCGCAAAGCCGCACTGTTACGCCTGGCGTGGTTTTTCGGGGTAACCACATTTATAAACGTGCTGATCGGCACTCAGGTCACCTTCCGGGCCGTCGCGCACATGGAAACGCCGCAGTTTTGCGGAGAATCCTGCCACAGCATGACCCCGGAGTTTGCCGCTTACTTGAATTCGCCGCACGCCAAAGTCGAATGCGTGGAATGTCACGTCGCCCCGGGAGCGAGCGGCTGGCTGGCCAGCAAGACGGCTGGAATCCGGCAGTTGGTCGAAACTGTGTTGAATACCTATCCCCGGCCGATTCCTTCGGCCTTAGAAAGTGGCCGGCTCGTCCCGGCTAGCGAGACTTGCGAGAATTGCCACTGGCCGCAGAAGTTCGGGTCCATAAGGTTGCGGCTAATCACAAACTATGCCCAAGACGAAGAAAACACGCGCACGGTGACCGTGCTGCTCATGCTGGTGGGCGGCAGCAAGTTTGCGGGCATCCACGGGAAACATTTCGGGCCAGGTGTGCATATTCGCTATGCCGCGACCGACCCCAAGCGCCAAACTATTCCGTGGGTGGAGTGCCGGGACACCTCCAGTGGGAGGGCCATCACTTTCATCAGCTCCGGTTCCACCGCGGAAGCGGCCAAGGGCCTGCCGAAATACGAGATGCAGTGTGTGGACTGTCACAATCGGCCGACCCACACGTTTGAGTCGCCGGAGCGCGGAATGAACAGCGCGCTCGCGTTGGGGGAAGTTCCCGTCACGCTGCCGTTTATCCGGAAGCAAGGCGTGGAACTCTTGAAGCGGACGTACAGCAGCAATCAAGAGGCAGGAGAAAAGCTGCCAGCCGCGCTCATGAATTTCTACCAGAAGAACTATCCGGAAGTGTACGCAAAACAAGCTCAGGAGATTCAACAGGCTGGGCAGGCGATTCTCGCGATTTACAACCGTAACGTGTTCCCCGATCTCAAGGTCGGCTGGGGATCGTATCCCAACAACCTGGGTCATACGGACTTTCCAGGCTGCTTCCGTTGTCACGACGGTTCGCACACCAGCACGGGCGGCGAGAGCATCACTCAGGAGTGCGACACCTGCCATCATCCATTGGCCATAGATGAAGCGTCACCGGAAATCCTAACAACGCTGGGCTTGGCTGAGCGGCTATCGAAGATGCAGAAGCAATGACCCCCAGCTTCCGGGCCGAATTATCTCAACTCAGCTTGAGGAGGAGTGCACGAGCCAATCGGCGCCCGGCAGCCGCCGGTTTTATGAAGGCTTCTTCCCGAGCGATTCCCGGGCCTTCTTGCGTTCCGCTTTCACCTCGGTAGTTATCGGATATAATATTTATACGTATTAGTACCATCCGCTACCATTTCGGTGCCGATCCCAGCGGCGGCGATCATTTCTACGCTGTCGGTCCTAACACTGGGATCCAGCCCCTGTCTGGCCGCTTCCTTTCGCAGTTGCTGCACGCACCCGGGCACCGCAATGTATGCGGCAAAGGCAAACGAGATCTTGTTTAAATCGCACATCGGCTCAGTCGCGAAGTACTGGTCGACCATGAAGCGGATGTACTTCACCCCGGCGTTGATATTGGGCTCGATCTGATGAATGTCCCCGACCTTCATGTGCTCGCCTGTGGCGGGCATGAGTTGCATGATACCAATGGCCCCAACGGGGCTCTTGGCGTCGTGGTGCAGGGCGGACTCCTGGTAACTCTGAGCCAACATCAGCAGATAATTTATTCCGTACTTCTCCCCATACTTCCGGAAGATTGCCGCCGTTTGCTCGAATCGTTGCCTCGCCGCCGACGAGTTCGCATCTCGCAGCAATTGAGCCGAACCTGTGTACTTTCGGATGAGCATATAGCCGAACGCCGTTCCCTGCCGACGCGTGTTGGCGAAGTCATTGATCGCCGCCACAAGCCCGGGCGTATTCTTGCGCACGGCCCATGCAAACTCACCTCCGGTGTTCACGGTAATCCCGGGGTGGAGCTGCAGTGTGGTGAAAACCCTGCTTCACAACTGCACGGCATAGTCGTCCACAATTATCGTCGACAGCAGGCTCGCGTTCACCATTTCCAACAGGTCTTCGTCTTCCAGGTCCTCGGGAACGGCGCGGAGCTTCATGGCGGCCCTTTTTTCCTTCTTCCAAGGCTCGTTCAGGCGCTCAACATGCTCCCAATAGCTGGAAGACTTGCGCAGGAAGACCTCTTTGCCGGCCAGGTCGTCAATCGAAGCCAGCGCGGGAGATTCCGGTCCGGTGACGGCAATTTCATTGATTCCCGTGGCCGTAGAATCCGAAAAGTCCACAATTTTTTGACGCTCCGGCGTACTGGTCAATCCCGCGATGGCGATATCCGCGGCGCCATCCGTAAGGCGCGAAAACAATTGGCTCCGTGGCACGGGAACGAACACCACGTGCACGCGGAGGTTTTTAGTTTTTTGGGGAAATTTCTGATTGGTGTACGTCTCAAAAGCCCTGCCCGCTTCGTAAGAAGTTCCCAGTAACATGTTGTTAAACATGTAGTATACAAGCTTAGAATAAGTAACTAGGGCGGTAGCAATCCGTCGTTGAACCATGCCGTCCGAATTGCCCGTCCATTTGTTGAATTGTGTTGGGGGGCGGCGTCACTTTAAGTACGGGTCATCGACCCCGGAATGCTGAGGCGCAGGTGTGGACTGAACTCCCCGTTGCGGACCCATCCACTGTGGATCCGTGAGATTCCACCCGCCGCCCAACGCCATGTAGAGTTGCACGATCACGACGCGGCGGTTCAACTCCGTTACTGCGAGTGAATTCTCCGCCGGATACAATTGGAGCTGGGCCTCGAGAACCTCAAAGTAGCTCGCCTTTCCGGCCGTATACCGCAGCAGAGCCAGCTTGACGGATTCCTGGTAGGCGTGCACGGCGCGAGCCTGTTCCGCGCGAATGCTCTCGAATTTCTCGCGCGCAATGAGCGCGTTCGAAACGTCCTGAAAAGCGAGCTGAGCCGACTGCTGGTATTGCAACTTCGATTGCTCCCAAAAGTCTACAGCCTGCCGTTTCTGGGCCCGCAGCAAGCCGCCCTCGTAGATCGGTCCGACGACGTTGCCGGCAATGCTCCATATGGTTGCCTGACCGGAGGAAAGCAGGCTGAGCGGAGAACTCCCGCGGCCAAAAAATGAGGTGAGGCCGAATTGAGGGAAGAAGTTGGCCGTGGCCACGCCCACTTGGGCGTTGGCCGAACGCAGCTGCTGCTCGGCCTGCAGTATGTCCGGACGGCGCTCCAGAAGCTGAGATGGGAGGCCGGCAGGAATTTGTGGTGGAACAATTTGTTCCAGAAGTGTGGCCGTGTGCGGTATGGGATTTGGGTTGTCCCCCAGCAGCACGCTTATGGCGTTTTCCTGGATTGCGATCTGGCGCTCGAGTTCGGGAATGCTTGAGGCAGAGGTGGCCAAGGCCGCCTCCGCTCGCGAGGTGTCCAAGGCCGACGAGACTCCGCCCTCGAGTCGCTGCGTGAAAAGACTCAACGTCTGGGTAAAGGATTCCGTCGTCCGCTTGGCGATATCCAGTTGCAGCTCCAGATCCAAGAGTTGAAAGTAGTCTTCGGCAACCTCGCTCACCAGTGAAAGCATGACGCCTCGGCGGGCTTGCTCAGTTGCAAGATACTGTCCGCGGGCCGCCTCATTCAGGCGCCGGAGCCGACCCCAAACATCCGCCTGCCAGGCTACGCTGGTCAATCCCAGGAAGGATCCCCGTTCCTGGCCTCCATTGGGCGCGACCGTCCCCGTGAACTCGTTCTTGCCATAGCCACTGCCAACGGAATATGTCAGGAAGGGAAAGTATTGTGCACGGGCCTGCAAGGCGATCTGGCGCGCCTGCTCCACGCGCGTCACGGCCACGCGCAGGTCGTAATTATTGGCCAGCGCAGTTCCGATCAACTGCTGCAGACACGGGTCCTTGAAAACTTCCCACCACGGCAAATCCGCGAAGGATGCCTGCTGCGCTGCGCCTTCCGCGCCGCGAAAGTCTGTGGGAACGACCACAGCAGGGCGCTTGTAGTTCGGACCCACCGCGCAACTGGAAAGCAGAAGCAACGCGGAGACGCAAAAACACAGCAGGCGCCGCCCGGTTCCGCTTTGACAGTATATTTCTTCCGCACAGCGCGCTGGCGAAACCCACTTTACGAGGCCGAGCTTATGGTGCCGCTGGCCGGAGGCTGCCGAGTTGCCGTCCATGAATCTCATGGAAGTCCGGTTTCCCTCATCTTGCTGGCCTCGAATTGGCCAGACTAATCGTCGCCGCCATGCGCGCCTCCCAGCTCTGAAGCGGGACTGCGGCCGATTGCCAGGGCCTCGTGCTTGGCACCACCCAGCTTTTCTACGAGGTAGAACAAAGCGGGTATGATGAATATGGCGATGCCGCTGGCGGCACTCATGCCGCCTATTACCGCCGTGCCCATGACTTGCCGGGACACGGCTCCTGCGCCCGATGCTCTCCAGAGCGGGAGGCAACCCAGGAGAAAAGCGAACGAGGTCATGAGAATGGGGCGCAGACGTAACTTGGCTCCTTCCAATGCAGCATCGACGAGAGGCTTCCCCTTCTCGAACTCGAGTTTGGCAAATTCCACAATCAAAATGGCATTCTTGGCGGCCAATCCAATCAGCATGACCAGGCCAATCTGTGCGTAAACATTGTCCTCAAGGCCCAAGTTTGCGTAGTCGTGGAAAACAAGCAGCCCGATAACTCGACGCGCAAGAAGAACGGCAAACGCGCCGAACACAGCCACGGGAGTGCTCAACAGCACGCTGAACGGCAGTGTCCAGCTCTCATAAAGAGCGGCCAGCACGAGAAACACGAACAAGACGGAAAATCCGAAGATCACCGCAGGCGGGATGCCCTGCTGCGCTTTTTGTTCCTGGAATGACATCCCCATATAGTCGAAGCCCATTTCCGGAGGCATCGTCTTGGCGAACACCTCTTCCAACGCTCTCATGGCTTGTTCAGAGCTGAAGCCCGGCTTAGTGATGCCATTAATTTGGACACAATTATACATGTTGTAATGCATCGTGAATTCGGGGCCGAGCCTCGGCTGGATCGAAGTGACTGTGGAGAGCGGGACCATTTGCCCGTTATTATTGCGAACGTAGAATCGGCCGACATTCTCTGCCTGGGTGCGGAAGTCGCCTTCGGCCTGGACATAGACCTGCCAGGTGCGCCCGAAACGGTTGAAAAAGTTGATGAATGCCCCACCCATGAAGGCTTGAAGGGTCTGGTAGACATCAGAAAGCGACAAACCTTGCTTCAACACTTTGTCGCGATCTACATTCACGGAAAGCTGAGGAACACTTGGCAGCGCGGTGGAAAAAATGGTCGCGAATTCGGGCCGTTTCCGCGCTTCGGCCATGAACTTCTCTTGATTCTCGCGCAAGAAGTCCAGTCCCTTTGCCGTTCGATCTTCCAGGATGAATGTAGCGCCGCCGGAAGCCCCTACACCCGGAATGGCGGGTGGGGGAAACGCCAGCGCCGTGCCCGGGGCAACCTCCCGCAGGGCAGTCAGTAAGTGAATCTTGATGGGCCAGTATTGTTCGTCCTCGGCCTTGCGCTCTTTCCACTCTTTCAGAGTCACCCAGAAAAATGCGCTGTAGGTATTCTGCACGCTGCTCAGCATGTTGAATCCTGCGACTGTGGTCACGTGCGCGATTCCGGGGGTTTTCATCAATATGTTCTCGACGCCCTGCGCGGCCGCGCTGGTGCGCTGGAGCGACGAAGAATTGGGCAACTGCAATGCCGCAAAGATATATCCTTGGTCTTCGTCCGGCAGAAAGCTCTTTGGCAACTTGCTCCCGAGGAAGCCAGCCAATACCGTGAAGCCAGCGAGCAAGATCAAGGTCAGGCCCATTTTGCGAATCATGATGCCGCACCAGCTCACATACCCGTCGGTGGCACGGCCGAAGACGCGGTTGAACCAAGCAAAGAATTTGCCGAGTGGCCCTCGGGCTTCCTTCTTGGGCCGCAGCAATAGCGCGCCCAGCGCGGGGCTCAGCGTGAGCGCGTTAAATGCAGAAATGATTACGGAGACGGCGATAGTGACGGCAAACTGCTGATAGAGGCGCCCAGTGATGCCCGGAATAAAGGCCGTGGGGATGAATACTGCGGAGAGCACCACCGCGATGCCGACCACGGGGCCGGAAACTTCTTCCATGGCCTTAAACGCAGCATCCCTGGGTGATAACCCGTGCTCTATGTGGTGTTCGATTGCCTCCACGACGACGATGGCATCATCCACAACCAAGCCGATAGCAAGGACCAAGCCGAAAAGTGAAAGCGTATTAATGGAAAAGCCCAGCAAAGGAAACACGGCAAAAGTGCCGATGAGGGACACCGGAACGGCCAGCAGCGGGATCAAGGTGGCCCGCCAGCCCTGGAGGAACAGAAAGACTACGATGATGACTAGAAAAATTGCTTCGACCAGGGTGTGAACAATTTCGTTGATACCTTCAGTGACTGGCAACGTCGTGTCGAGAGCGGTGGCGTAATCTAAGCCAGGCGGAAAGCTTTTTTTCGCATTTTCCATCAGCTTGGCCGCACCCTTTGCCGCAGCAATCGCGTTCGATCCCGGAAGCTGGTAAATGGCGACGATTGCGGCTGGCTTGCCATCCAGCCGGCCCAGCAGGTTGTAATACTGGGCTCCCAGATCAACCCGGGCCACGTCCTTCAACCGAACGATGGAGCCGTCGGGATTTGCGCGCACCACAATCTGCCCAAACTGGTCCTCCGTGACCAATCGTCCCTGCGCGATGACCGCCAGCGTAAATTCCTGACCTGGGGGCACAGGTTCCCCCCCGACCTGTCCCGAGGGATTGACCGTGTTTTGCGCCTTCACTGCGTTGATGATCTCCGGCACCGTAATCTGGAGTTTGGCCAACTGGTCCGGGTTCACCCAAAAGCGCATGGCATACTGGCCGGCACCGAAAATGGTGACGCTGGCAATGCCGTAGGACCGCGTGAGCGGGCTAAGAAGGTTGATATAGGCGTAGTTGGCCAGAAACTGTGCATCGTATCTGCCGTCCGGAGAGTACAGGTCAAAGAGCATGAGCGGGGCCGCAGTGGACTTCTGCACCGTGACGCCCTGGGCGTTTACCTCGGCAGGGAGCTGCGAAGCGGCCTGTGACTGGCGCATCTGGGTGAGTACTAAATCGGTATTCGGATCGGTCTTGATGTCGAAATCCACGGTCAATTGCGTCCCCCCGTTGTTGGGGTTAATGGAATACATGTATTCCATGTTGTCCACGCCGCTCATCTGCTGCTCAATGGGCGTGGCCACGGACTGATCCAGGGTCACCGCATCCGCGCCGGGGTACATCGCCTTCACCTGGATTTGAGGGTCTGAAATATTCGGGAAAAGGGCGGTGGGCAGAGCAAAGATGGACGCTCCCCCCACGATCACCATGATGATGGAGATCACCATGGACATGACGGGATGATTGATGAAGAATCTGGCCATGGCCCGAGATTATTGCCCACCCGTTCCTTTTGGCTGTTTGTCGGCCGCTGGAGGAGCTTCCTTAAAGGTCGTCGGTGTGACCTGCGCGCCGTCTTTTACCGCCTGTATGCCCTCGGCGACTACACGGTCGCCCGGTTTGAGACCCTCATCCACAACCCACCAGGATCCAACCTTCGGCCCCATCTTTACCGAGTGAATGGTGGCCTTGTTATCGCGATCCACAGTAGCAACCATGTAGCCGCCCTGGATTTCGCTGACGGCGCGTTGGGGCACGAGGAGCGCGCCAAGCTGGATCCGAGTGACTGTGCTCACGCTGCCGAAACCGCCCGGCCGGAGGATGTTGCCTGGATTGGGGAATTGGATTTGCACCAGGATGGCACCGGTCCGCACATCTACCTGGCGGTTAATTGCGTAAAAGACTCCCTTGTGCGGATATTCAGTTCCATCGGCGAGTTTGAGCTGCCACTCTAATTTCCGAAGCCCTTCAACATCACTCAGTCCCTGCTGGAGGCTCGCGCGTATGGCTCTCAAATATTCCTGCTCGCTGGGTGTGAAACTGACCAGAATCGGATCCACGGTGGAGATCGTGGTGAGCGTTCCGCTCTGGGGACCAACGTAATCGCCGACTTGTGCCGTAGAGATCGCAGTGACTCCGTCAATGGGCGAAACAATTTGCGCGAAGCCAAGATTCAGTTTGGCGGACTCCACCGCGGCCCGCGCTGTTTCGATGGCTGCCTTTGATTGTTCCACCTGAGCCTTCGCAGCCAGGTTGGCCTGAACGGCATCATCCAATTCCTGCTGGCTAATGGCGTTTACTTTTGCTAGGGGCGTATAACGATCTACGTCCAATTGAGCCTTGCCTAGCTGGGCCTGAGCCCGCTGGAGATTGGCCTTGGCTTGTTCCAGATTACCCGTGGCCTGATCCAGAGCTGCCTGGAAGGGCCGCGGGTCAATCTCAAAGAGGGGCGCGCCTTTCTTTACGAAGGCGCCATTCGTATAGTTTTGCTTGAGCAGAATCCCGGTGACCTGGGCGCGGATTTGTGCGTTGACGAACCCGTCGAGTGTGGCCACCCAGTCCCGGGTGATCGGCACGTCTTTCTGCGCGACTTCGACAACCTCTACGCTCGGCGGGCCCGCCGGGGGCGGCTCCATTTTCCCGCAGTTCGCGCACCAAAACGTGGCAACGAGAGCGAACCCTGACGCAATTGCTGGTCGCTTGGTCTGCATCACACATGCTCCGATCAGTGCAATCTTGTGGAGTCCGCGGGAATCGCGACGTATCCTCCCAACATCCCGCCCTCGCCCAAGGCCATGCCGGGAAGCCATTCGGGAACTTCCCGGCAGAGTGGGAACCCCGTGCTTAACCACTGGGCATGCGGTGGCGAGGCCGCAGCATCGCCCTCAGGCACTACCCAGTCTCCTTATCCGCGAGGAGATTACGGAGCAGGTGAATTCAAGAACACTGTCAACACTGACAGGGGAGGGCCTGGGGCGCAAAACGTAAGTGCCTCAGGCTCAGAAGCTCCTGAATACCCGGATGGCAGACGACCTTGCTCGGGCTCTGCTATGCGATCAAGTCGCGGAACTTTCAAGAGCGGCCTTCGCGGGGCGCGTGCTGCTAAGAATCACGGTGCCAAGGATGCCTGCGATAACAGAGGCCGATAGCGTGCCGATCTTGGATATGTCCAGCAGAGTTCCATCGCCGAAGGCCAGGCTGGCGACAAACAGTGACATCGTGAACCCAATGCCGCATAACCAGCCAGCGCCAAGTATCTGGCGCCAGGTGACTCCCGACGGCGGCGAAGCGATCTGCAACTTGGCGCCGAGCCAGGCCGCCCCAGCGATTCCCGCTGGCTTTCCGAAAAGCAACCCGAGCGCCACGCCGAGGGCGATTGGATGGCGTGCGGCATCCAGCAAATCACCCAGGAAGTGCACCCCTGCGTTGGCCAGGGCAAAGAGCGGCATGATGAGAAAACTCACCCAGGGCTGCAGGCGATGTTCAATCCTATGCAGTGGAGATTGAACGAGCGCGCACTGTAACTCGAGCCCATGGATGGCTTCGTGCTCCTCCGGCGAATGCTCTGCAGCCGAGTCCAGCTCATCCAAGAGCCCTCTGCTGCGTTCCAGGAACCTGGCCCGCTCGATTGGTGTTGTGGCGGGGATGGTAAATGCCATCAGCACTCCTGCGATAGTGGCATGGACGCCGGACATGAGTACCGCTGCCCAAACAAAAATGCTCAGCACCGCGTAGGCAGACGGGCTGCGCACACCGGCCCAATTGGCGAGGCAGGAAAGCGCCAGTCCGGCAAACGCAACCCCCAGGCTGACCACTGAAATCGTCTCCGTGTAGAAAAAGGAGATCACGAGCACGCACAGAATGTCGTCTACGATGGCCAGCGCCGCGACGAATACCTTCAGCGTGGCGGGGACTCGGTCGCCGAGGAGCGCCAGAACCCCCAGAGCGAAGGCGATGTCCGTAGCCATGGGTATTCCCCAGCCGCGCACGGCTTCGGTGCCCGAATTCACCACGAAGTAGAGGAGGGCCGGAATCGCGCTGCCGCCAATGGCGGCGATAATCGGAAAGCCAGCGCGTTTCAGGGACGAGAGCTCACCGATTAAGATTTCACGTTTGATCTCCAGGCCAACCAGGAAGAAAAAGATGGCCATCAGCCCATCATTTATCCAGAAGTGACGGGTTTCCGAGAGGAAGGCGCGGCCGAAGCCGATTGCAAGGGGTTTGTGCCAGAAGTGGGCGTAGCCCTCTTCCCAAGGGGAATTGGCCCAGACCAGCGCGAGGAGCGTGCACGCCAGTAGGAGGATTCCCCCCGAAGCTTCCAACCGTACGAATCGCGCAAACGGCGAGGTGATCCGCTCAATGGGCAGTAACGAAGTATGTGTCCTGGACTCCTGCCCGGCCAATGCGTTGTCCTCGGTTCGTCTCTGTCGCGAAGCCTGTTGCTCTGCTGGGCTCAGGGGGCGCCCGGCTGGTGCCATCTTGTAAGTCTGGCCGCTCGACCCGCGCAGTCTGTCGCTCGATAAAGCCTGCCGGTTACTTGCCGATCTTCTGGCCGATAACCTCTCCGGACACAACGATTTCGACGCGGCGATTCTTCTGCCTGCCCGCTGAAGTATCGTTGTCAGCCACCGGAGAGGACTTGCCGAAGCCTTGCGAGGTTACACTCGTTTCCGTCAGTCCCTGCTGGATTAGATAGCCGCGCACCGCATCGGCCCGGTTTGCCGAGAGTTTCTGATTCAGCTCATCGCTTCCGGTGCTGTCCGTGTATCCTTCGACGGCAAGGTTGAGACCGGAATGCGCCAACACGATGCCTGAGAGTTTGGCCAGCTTTTCCCTGGCTTCGGGGCGGAGATTGTATTTGCCGGTGTCAAAAAGAACATCCCCCATATTAACTACGAGGCCCCGAGGTGTGTCCCGAGTTTCCAGTACGCGATTGAATTGGTCGAGCAATTGAGCGCGCAGGTCCGCCGCGGCCTTTCGCGCTCTTTCCGCTTCTGCGTTCGCTGCTTCCTCCTTCGCCCTGAGCGCGTCTGACTCCGCCTTGGCCTTGGCTGCGGCCGCGTCCGCCTCGGCCTTGGCCTTGGCTGCGGCCGCATCCGCCTCGGCCTTCATTTGCGCTTCGCGGGCAGCCGCCAATTCCGCCTGGCGCTGGGCCTCCGCGTCGGCTTTTCGTTTGGCTTCTGCGGCTTCTGCCGCGGCCTTTGCTTCCGCTTCCGCCTTTGCTTGGGCCGCAGCAGCCTCCCGTTCTGCGGCGATGCGTGCTTGATCCTGACGTTGTGCGGCCAGTGCGCGCGCATCTTCGGCAAACTGGGCTGTCTGACGGGCGAGCGAGATAATCACCTTCTTGTCCGCTTTTGCCGCGAGAGCGTTTTCCGCTTTTTGAAGGCTGGCGGCAGCCTTGGTGAAAATCTCCGGAGCATCCTTTTCTGCTGCGCGTGACTTCGCGATCTCCACCGCGTTGCGGGCCTCATACATTTGCAGAGGGACACGGTCGAGGTCCAACGTCATTCCCAGCGGATTGCCCAGCTTCTCGTACTGCGCACGCTTCATCAGCTTGAAGTCATTGATCGGAAAAATCTGTCCCTTGGTATTTTTCCGGGTGTCGTTTTCCAAGACCATGACTTCGCTGGGGATGCGCACCGCAAAATATGGCTCGGCAGTGACGACCAGGCAGAATGTCTGTGCCGGTGTGGTGACTTTCAGCTTTCCCTCCCCGTTCTTGTCCGCTAGAATCTCACCCGTGTTCCCGGTGCGGCCATCCGGCGTGACTACCCAAAGCACATAGGTTAGGAACTCGCTGCCAAATTTCGAGGGCGGCGCCAAATTTCTGACTACGACCTCAATGCTCGTGGCACCAGTCTTGGCCTCGACCTTGGCCTCACCGCCGGCATCGGGCAAAAGATCGGTTCCAATCAGGTCGACTTTCGTGCTGCCGCCGCTTACTTTGTAGCCGATCGCCTTGACGGACTTTGTGACTAAGTTGGATTCAGGAACGTCGAGCTGGGACTGAGCGTGAGGCGCCCAAGCTGCCAGGCAGAGTGCAAGGCTAGCCGCTAGAATCTTAATGCTCTTGCGCACGGCATCTCCTCTCGGTGAGCAATCGAGCTTGACTACCAGATAGATTGACAGAAGCTAATTCCGGCATCCCACTGTCATAATTAACAGCCCTGTTACGACAAGGCGCAGGTGTCAGCCTACTTGCCGGATGGGTGAGTCGATCGTACCGGCAAGGCTGGGGAAAAACATTTAGGAGCGCCGGCGCCGCAGTGATAGCGCCATATGGACGGGCGACCAGTCGCGGACCAGCTCATATCCAGAGAGTCGCGTCTGCCCCGCACCGAGCCAGACCTGCCCTTGCATATTGACCGAAGGGACGGGACCGGGGAGACCATCCTGCGGGAGCAAGCCCCTTCCAAGCGGCCAGAAGGCCTGTCAAAATTGCCAGTTTAAGGGGCCATTGGTTTGCCTTCACGATGGGCCTCGAAATGGGGGACGCGTGGCACTTCCCAGGGTCATACTTGCGGATGATCATACGATTCTGGTCGAAGCTTTTCGCAAGCTCCTGGAGCCTCACTGCGAGATCGTAGGCACAGTTGCCGATGGCCGAGCGCTTCTTGAGCTCGCTGCCGCACTTCGGCCAAGCATCGTGCTTCTGGACATCGGCATGCCGCTGATGAACGGTCTTGAAGCCGGCCAGCGATTGAAGGAGCAGATGCCAGGGGTAAAGCTGATCTTCCTGACCATGAATGAAGATCCGGAATTGGCCATGGAGGCGATGCGATGCGGCGCATCAGGCTATCTCCTGAAGAGTTCCGCGGCTTCGGAATTGATCGCCGCGATTCAGATGGCTCTCAAGGGGAAGTCCTACATCACACCGCGACTTGCGCGGGAAATGCAAAAGGCGTTTATCAATAATCCCGGAGCAAAGAAACGTGCCGAAATTCTGTCTCCCCGGCAGCGCGAAGTGGTCCAACTGCTGGCTGAAGGTAAGACCATGAAGCAGATTGCCGGGATTTTAAACGTAACACCTCGGACCGTTGCGTTTCACAAGTACCGTGTCATGGAAATTCTGCACCTTGACAGCACCGCGCAAATCATTCAGTTTGCAATCAAATCGCGGATCCTTATCCCTTAACTCCCCCCGCGCTCTTGAGCGTGCTGGAAAGGATAAAGACATAGAAGCAGCTCTGAGGCGGCTCCTGCGGGGGGGCTTCCAAGGGACCGGCATTGGGGTAGCAGAGCCGTATAGATAACGGCGACCCTAGCCGGTGCTCCAGTGCGGCCGCAACTGTCAATTAGAAAAGCGGGGCAAGTCCACAATCTCATGACTTTGACCGGTGGCATGGCGCGTTTTCTCGGGAAAGCAATTGTGTGTTCCTTGGAGAGAATTGCGGCTCGGGCCGTTGGGACCTTCCCTCTGGATTGTTCGTCAGGAGATGCAATGCCAGGCAAGCCACAGAGATTGCTCAGGCGTGCAAACCTCACGGCTCCAAACTACGCACACCACGTAATTTGCGGGGCTGGCGCGGTTAAGGGGCCCTGTAATAAGTAACAGTGACGCATGCAGCTAGTTTGTGGGATGGTCCACGCGGATCGTTAGGTCAGGGGACCGCGCACGCCCTTGGCAGCGGGAAACCGATCAAAGTGGCTCCGCGCGCTTCTGCGGTGAGTGGGTGAGTGCGCCTTTTTCCAATTCCTAAAGGAGATCTGAGACATGAGAGCCATAAGAAATGGGCAAGCTCCCAGGATCGCTGCTTTCCTTGGCTGCGCGCTCCTGCTGGCAATCTTGGCCGGCGGCCAGGACAAACCCAAACCCGAGGTGATCCAGGCGACAGCACAGGGGCAGGTGCGGGCATCGGGGAAAATGTTTAGTGTTACCATTAACATCGAATCCTACTCAACTCCCGACGACCAGAAGACATTGATCGATGCATTTCAGAGCGGCGGACACGACGGTTTGGTCAAGGCCTTGCGTAAAATGAAGGCGAGAGGAAGAGTTGCCATCACCGGGACGGTAGGCTACCAGATTGCTTACATTCGGACATTTTCGAACGAGGATGGTCGGACAATTCGCCTGATCACGGATCGGCCGATCTACTTTGCGGAGGCCCATCAGGGCGGCCGCTCGACGGACTACGACCTCTCCGGCATTGAGCTCAACATCGCCACAGATCCTAAAAAGAGCGCAGGAAACCTGGTGATTGGGGGCAAATTCAAAGTTGACAAGAACCAGCAGATCACCTTTGAAAGCTATGGTTCCGGTCCGTGGCGCCTTGTGAATATCCAAGAGCGCTAGCTGGCTGCGCTCCCCTTAACGCAAACGTTCGAGGAAAGCCAAGCGGCATAGCCAGCCCATCCCAGGCGACAAGAGAAGCGCGTACTATGGAGTTGCGACGAGTTCCCGAGGGGGGCGGACCGGAGGAGACTCGGGGGACCGAGAATCAGTGTGCGGGGCGGACGGCGGTCCCTGTTGATGACGCCCGGTCAGAACACACGAGGGCGAAAACGGCTCGCGCAGCTATTCGCGGTTCACGATTCTACTGCTAGGCCTCCGACCCCCGCTTGGCCCGCCAGAACTCCCGAAGCCGGAAGCTTAGCGGCCTGGTGCGGGCAGAGAGGCGGGCTGTTGTAGCCGGAATTCAAGGAGGGTTTCCGCGGGGACGTTCACACTCTTTCCCTTTTGAGAAACTGCCGCCACTGTTCCGGCGGTTGCGCCAATCGCTGCTCCCATGCCGGCATTTCCCGCCATGGCGCCGATGGCCGCCCCGAGTCCTGCGCCGCCGAGAACGCGCTTGGCAGTTCTCCCGCCGCTGCTGCTGCCTTTTACCTGGTAGTCGCTGCTGAGAACCGGATAAGCTGTCCCAGCGATCACGATCTCTGTGAGTTCAAGTTGCAACTCGGATGACCCTGCTGCGCGGCCAGCCTGTTTCGCCTGAGCGAGCCGGCCGTAAACGGTTGTCCCTTTGGGTGCCACCACTTGGCCTCCGGCCACCAGATTGGTTTCCAGTGCCGCCGTAAAGCGGGCCCCCACGGAGACCTTACTGGAGTCCACAGTGTCCACCATTCGCACAAGCAGCGAGGTGCCGGCCGGGACGGTCACCATCTTGTTCTGCGGGGCGGGAGAAGGATGTGCGGAAGCGGCGATCCCGTAGGAGGCGATCGCTACGAGCAGGAGCGCGGTGACAACCCTTCGTGAGCCGTGCATCTTTATTCTCCTCTTCTTTCGCGTCAGGAGCCCACCACGGGCAGCGACGAAGCAATCTGCAAGTCAATGAGCAGGAGCAGCTGGTGCTCGACCTGAACGAAACGCGCCGCAGTGATCGCTCCCAATTCCTGCTTCATCCGGTCGTAGTATTTCCCGAGGAGCTCGTCGCGCTGCTTCTGGAACCCCATGGCGTTGTGGATCAGCTCGTCCGCCTTCTGATCCGTCAACTGCGTGTAGGCTTTCGAATACTCGAGGATGTTCGCCACTCGGAGGTCGTTTACCTTGTCTAATTCGGCCTCGTATTCCTTGTAGATTGGCCAAAACTTGGCTGCGTCATCCGTATCGAGCTGCATGACTGCACCCAAGACCTTGGCCTTTTCGGCTCGCACGTCTTTTCGCAGGAGATCGATATACTCCTTGAGGTTCAAATCCTTGGGCGAGGAAGCTTTCGCTGCCTTGGCCGGCGGCTTATCCCCCGGAGCCGCAGCCTGCGCCATGACCGCGGGCGCCGCGGCCAGCAACGCCAGTATCGCAAGACCCGTTCCAACTCTCTTTGTCATTCTCTACCTCCGTGAAGCAATTCCGCGTGGGGATCGTGGCCCGCCCCGGATGGGCAGTAGCCCAATGGTGCTGAACGGTCGCTGGTCTTTCCTGGCTTGCCCGTTCGGATTGCGGTGCGAATCCAGCTACACTGACGATTCCCTCGGCCTCCGGCTCGAAGCAAGCGGACCCAGCACGATCCACGCACGCCGCTGAACTTACGCGTGGGCCGGATTTCCGAATACTGTCAATACTGCCAGTGCTGAGCCACAAAGCCGCAGGTCGCGAAAGCGGGAATCGGAGGAAAGGGAAAGATTGTGAGGTTCTGGTTTTTCAAGCTGCGATTGAGAGGCCGGAGTGGCTGAACCGCCTCAGGGGCGAGTTCAAGAATCCCGTGAAAGCAGCTTAGGAATTGCGGCCCGCGCTTCCCTTCTTTATCAGCCGCAATTCACGTCGCGGAATGACTAGTTCAGCTAACCCACAATCCAGGCAAACCAGGAGCTCGCGGCACACATAGACGGGAGCAGATTTTAGGTACGTCATCTCCGGAAAGCTGGCGGTGAGCTCACCCTCTATCGCGCGCAAGTTCAGTGACTTACACGCCTTGCACTGCCACTTAGCTCCGGAACCACTGGATGCACGCGGACTTGCCTTTTTCATCGGCGTGATCGCGTCCCTAAACGTCGCTTGCCGTCCCCAAGAAACTATACCATGTCGTCGCCGCCCGAGGCTATTTGGCACAGGTATTGCTACTGGCACTCTTGACAGTATCCTACGGCAGGCGCCGCCACTATCCTCGGAAAGTGTTATGACTAGGTTAAGCTCGCTTGCCCTAACGATGAGGGCGATGGCTTCCGAGAGAAACCCTTCACCTCATCCTGTATATAGACCGGGTGGAGAATTGACGAGTATAAAAATCATTTTGGCGGATGATCACCCCGGGTTTCCGCAGTTGGTAGAGGGCTTGCTAGGAAAATCGTTTGATGTGGTGGGAAGGCTTTCAGACGGCGAGGCTCTAGTTGAAGCCGCCGCGCGGTTGAAGCCCGATCTGATCATCACGGATATTTCCATGCCGGTTCTCAACGGCCTGGAGGCTGCCGAACGATTGCGGAATCAGGGCTGCAGCTCGAAGATCATCTTCTTGACAGTTCACTCGGATGCTGACTTTGTCCGCAGATGTATCGCGTTGGGCGCCAACGGGTACGTGGTCAAGTCGCGTCTGGCCACGGATCTCTTGCCGGCCATCGAACAGGCGCTGGCTGGAAAGATCTATGTGTCCCCGCCAGTCCGGGATTTTCTCTGACGAGAGCTCGAGAGGCTGGTCCGTCATCGAACGGAGTTATGGTTTCTCAAGGAATCGCCGTCCGTTCGGGCTTGGCCGACTCCCGCTTCCTGCGCGCAATTCCGAGTGTTGATGTGAAGTCCATCTTAGCAGTTGCAACTCCCCGGAGATACCTCGCCGGTACGGTGATCGTGAATCAAGGCCTTCCCGCCGATTACTGGTTCCTGCTTACCCACGGGCGCGGGCAATATTTCTTTATCAGCCAGGGCGGCAGAAAAATTCCGCTGATGTGGTTCCCCCGGAGAAATGCTCAGAGCGCATGAACTCCTGAGCCTGCGGGGCGATAACTGCGAGCTCCAGTCCAAGAGGTATACCCCCGTGAGGAAGCGGTGGCACACGCGAGCTGCTTGCCTTGCCGACCCGAACGAACTGCACGTCTCTGCCCGGTGACCAACCACCGTTGAGACGGTCAGCCCCCTGTGACTTTTGCCAGTGTGCACTGCTCCCGGCGCGCTTTAGTGTCTGTGGAAGAAAGCCCATTGCTGCTTGAACTGTCTCATGGAGAGCTTTCGCCTACTTTCCGGTACAGACATCTGCGAGCGCGCTCAGAATCTTGCCCATTCAAGAAGTCTGGCCCGAACTCCGACGTCCGGCGCCTCTTCAAAATGAAGATCTCCTGGACGCGCGGCAACGTGCTCAATGCGGTCGTCGTCGCAATTCTCCTCGCCGCGCTCCCGGGCGCTCTCCGAAGAATCATCGAGACCGGAGATTTGTATCTCTTCAGCCGGCACTTTCTTGAGGATATGCTGGCGCGACTCTCGGGCCCGGGGCGGCTGCGCTTCATCTTGCAGCCGGCGGCAGCCATTTTCCTCGGCGGCCGCGACGGCATCAAGGATGCCCACGCGGGAAACGCGCCCTTTCTCTGGACACTGCTGCGTCGAAGCCAAGGATGGCGGGAACAATTGGCGTACGCGTTCGACTCCACTCGGGGGCTCGTCTCGGCTGCCATCCTCCTGGATGTAATCTCACAGTTTCTAATTTTCCGCGAGATCCATCCTGGCGCTGCACTGATTGTGGGGCCGGTTCTGATCGCCCTCCCGTATGCGGTGGCCAGGGCCCTTGCAAATCGATTCTCGAAAGGGCGAGGCCCATAGGGTGCCGCTGTCCGCTGACCGGCGTAGTTTTCCTGCAGGACAAACATGTGCGGAGACGCCCATCCGGCCAGGCGGAATCTCAGAGCTTGCCGCTTGGAAATTTCTCTGGCCCGTCGTGAGTGAGGGATTCCCCGGCTCTTGCCAGGTCCCGGTCAGAATCTAGGGCGATTGCGAATGCGGCAAACTATCAAAATAAACTGGTTGCCTCCAATGCGGGGTGAGCGACTCGGTGCCTCGTGGCCGAGGTCTGGAGAGCCCGCCTCTCACGAGGAGTCGCATACATTATCCGCGCGCATCGCGCGCCGGAGACCTCACTGTCATTTTTGCCAGTAGGTCGGAAAGGAGTGGGCCACTATCTTCAAACTACAACGAGCCACCAAAGGAGTGAGGAAATGTCCATCCCCATGCGCATTTTGTTGAACCGGCTGACTTCAGTGCTGTGCTCCGCCCTGTTGATCCCTTTCAGTGCGCTCTCAGCCGTTCCGGAACTGGCCCAGCCCTGGTCGCAGGCTTCCGATCAGAGCGCCCCCAAGATTCCCAATGATCAGATTGATTCCTTAGTGGCGCCGATTGCACTCTACCCGGACCCTCTTCTTGCACAGGTGCTCGCGGCTTCCACGTACCCTCTCGAGCTCGTCCAACTTCAGCAATGGCTGGGGCAGCACAAGGATCTAAAGGATCAGGCCCTGGCGGACGCCGTTGAGAAGCATGACTGGGACCCAAGCATCCAGGCCTTGGCCGCCCTCCCAGATGTGGTGAAACGGCTGACGGACGACATCAAGTGGACTACGGACCTCGGGAACGCTTTCCTGGCGCAGCAATCCGACGTAATGGACGCTGTACAGCGCATGCGCGCCAAGGCCCAGAGCCAGGGCAACCTGAACTCCACCGAGCAGATGAAGGTAGAAACCAAGGTAGTAGAAAGCAAGCAGGTGATCGTCATCGAGCAGGCCAATCCACAGGTGGTTTACGTTCCCAGCTATAACCCGGTGGTTGTTTATGGCCCGCCGGTCTATCCCTATCCGCCCATCTACTACCCACCCCCTGGCTACTACGCCGCAGGATTGGCTATTTCATTCGGCGTCGGCGTAGCTATGGGGGCGTTTTGGAGCGGAGGCTGGGGTTGGGGCTGCGGTTGGGGCAGCAACAATAAAGTCACCATAAACAATAACAACAATTTTAATCGCAATGTGAATATCAGCGGCGGAAACCGAAACAACTTGAATGGCGGCAATCGCCCCTCGCAGCAGCCAGGACGCGGAGGGAGTGGCGGCAACAACTGGCAACACAATCCGCAGCACCGCGGCGGGACTCCTTATTCGAACAAAACCACGGCCGACAGGTTTGGCGGCACCACTCGTGGATCCACCCAGGCCGCGCGTCAGGAAAGCGCGCGGCAAAGCGTAGGTCGTCAGCAATCATCTGGACAGCAAGTTGGAGCCTCAAATCGAGGCAACGCTGGGGCTGGACAGGCTGGCAACCGTGGCGCCGGTGGCGGTCAGGCTGGCAACCGCGGCGCCGGAGGAGCAATCGGTGCAGGCCAGGGTGGCGGTCGCACCGGCACAGGGGGAACGGGCGTTGGCCAGGGTGGCAACCGGGGCGGTGCAGGCGGCGCTGGCAGTGCGGATCGTATTGGCAACCGCAGTGTTTCTTCCAGCGGCGGTAGCGGATCGGCTCCCCGGGGTGGCGGCGCTGGGGGTTTGGGCGGTAGTGGTGCCGCCGCTAGCGGAGGCGGTGCGCGAGCGAGCAGCGCACGCGGCACCTCCAGCATGGGCGGCGGCGGTGGCGGACGGAAGAGGTAAGCGTGCCCTGACCAAGGAGAATCGCATGACCACAAAGACCTCGAACGGTTTCGTCTGGTTCACGATTTTCGCCATCGTGGCCATTGGCTTTCCCATCCTGTTGACGGTCACCCTGGGCGCTCAGCCACAACCACAGGTGGCGCAGAAGGCATTTGCCACGCCCAAGGAGGCCGCCGACGCTCTTATCCAGGCGGCCGACGAGTTTAGCGTGCCGTCCCTGCTGGAAATTCTCGGCCCGGATGGCAAGGATCTCGTTGCCTCAGAAGACACGGTGCAGGACAAACAACGCGCCGCTCAATTCGTTGCCAAAGCCAAGGAGAAAGAGGGAATCGTTACAGATCCACAGAATAAGTCTTTGGCCATCCTCACCGTCGGCAACGACGATTGGCCACTCCCGATTCCCATCATCAAGAAGCACGGAAAGTGGTATTTCGACTCCAAGGCCGGTCGCGATGAGATTCTGAACCGGCGCATTGGAGCAAATGAACTCTCCGCCATCACCATCTGCCGAGGCTACGTCGAGGCTCAAGAAGAGTACGCACGGATGATTCACGACGACTCCGGAGTGAATCAGTACGCGCAGCGAATCATTAGTACCCCGGGTAAGCACGACGGCCTAGCCTGGCAAAACGCGGACGGCACCTGGGGTGGCCCCGTAGGCGAGGCCGTGGCCAGGGCACTCGAGCAGGGCTATACGAACCGCGCGGAGCCTTTCCATGGTTACTTCTTTAAGGTCTTGAAGGGGCAGGGCCCCTCCGCACGATTGGGCCAACTGGACTACGTGATCAATGGCGCGATGATTGGCGGCTTCGCGCTGGTGGCTTGGCCGGCTGAATACCGAGTGACCGGAGTTCAGACCTTCGTCGTCAGCTACGACGGGGTGGTTTATCAGAAGGATCTGGGTCCTGACACAACAAAGATCGCCCCAGCGATGGAGCGCTACGACCCTGACCCGAGCTGGCAGGAAACGGATGACGATTGGCAATAAGCAACCTCCCGCGGTCTCCCGAAGCAGGAGGAAGATGGATTAGGAGACGAGGAAAATGAGATGACTAACCTTTTTGGCAGTGGCTTTGCTGAGCCTTGGGGCAATTCCTGCGGTCGCGCAGGACGTTCGATACGACTTCGACAAGGATAAGAACTTCTCCGCCTACAAAAAGTACAAATGGGTGCCGATCAAAGGGGCCGATCAGGTCGACGAATTGACCATGAAGCAGATCACCGCCGCGATCGATGTGGAACTTGCCAACAAGGGGCTGACGAAAACCGATGGGGATATCGCTGACCTTTACATTGGTGTCCAGACCGCCGTAGGTACGGAGAAGCAATTCACTTCGTACAACACGGGTTGGGGCTACGGCCCGGGCTGGGGACCGTCCTGGTATGGGTACGGCGGCATGACCTCTTCGACGACCTACGGCTCTACGTCCACGATCTACGTCGGCCAATTGGATCTGAGCATGTATGATGCTGCCCAGAAGCAACTCGTGTGGCGCGGAACCGCGACGAAGACGTTGGATCCCAAGGCCAAGCCCGACAAGAAGCAGAAGAATATCACCAAAGCAGTCGCCAAGCTTCTGAAGAATTATCCGCCGAAGAAATAGCCCGGCGCCCGGGGCCAGCGAGGCGTATTCTCAGGGGATTTCCATGGTGTCGCTCGTGCAGAGGCCGGCGACTCAGGTTTGGCCTTGGAAATCGGCCCTGATGGCCGTGTTTACACTCGCTGCCCTTCTGACTGGTTGCGACAATTCATGCTTCACTTTCATATCCAACCCGGGTGGGGGAACTGGGAAAGCCGCTTTCTCTTCACCGTGCCCGGCTCCAGCCCCGCACGGTTCGGTCCAGATCGCCGCCCAGCTACCCTCGCAGTGTCGGATACAAACTTTCTGCCTTGCAGCGCGGCTTCGATTGCAGCCAGGAGATCGCTAGCTGCCCGGGGCTTTAGGACGTAACCAATTCCCCCCCGCGCTGAGCTCCTCCTGAATGATTTCCGCAGATGATTCCTGACTGACGAAGACGATCTTCGGCCTGGGAGTGAGGTGGCTGATCTGGCGGGCTACTTCGATGCCATTGAGCCGCGGAAGGCCGATGTCGAGAAGGATCGAGTCTGGGCGCAACTCTTTGGCCTTCTGCACGGCATCCAGGCCGTCTCGCGCCTCGCAAGCCACGTGCAGATGGGTCTCTCCCCTGATCACCGACTTAATGAAATCGCGGAACGGCTGAAAGCCCTCAACGACAAGGATCTGCGTTATGGGAGGCAATGATGTTGCGGTGGCTACTAAGCCCGCTTCTCCTTTCACCACGGCCACACGCGGTGCTCGGGGGCCGTCGTCGCGGACCTCCGCGCTGATAATTCGATTGCGACACCCACTATCTCTGTTGCTTTCGCCGGGAAAAAACCGGCAATGGAAGTAGATATGAAGCCCAGCACGTCTTTTACTCTAAACCTGTGCGGCCGCGCAAGGCCTTGTGCGCAACGGCGCAGAAATCATTGGCACGTCCCATCGTCAACGAACTGGCCGTTCGAAGCCAGCGCGGCCAGCGAGCGCGCGCAAGTGAGAATGCTCTTGTCGAGCGGATCATTGTCCAACGCATCCGTTCCCAGATACGTTTGTGATTTATTCGCTTCTACAAAGCGGTCGGAGAGCTTCTTCATGTTGTTAAATTCGATGGTCAGAAGTTGCAAGGCATTGCGGTCTGAATCCGTAGACGCGGCTACACCCACCAATCGGAGACTCTGCTGCGCCTGATCACGATATGTAGTCGTCCACTGCTCTGTCACCGGATAGCCTTGCTTGACTGCATTCTTTAATGCCGTTCTCCACTCTCTGATGACTGCCATTTCTTCGATTCCCGCTCTGAGGAACTGCTTGGAGAACTCGGATGCGCTGGCTGGGCTCGTCGGCGCGTTGCCGCTCGGCAAAGTTAAGACAATCTGGCTTCCGCTAAAGCTCAGTGAGCCGTTGGTCAACCGCGCCAATCCGTCGATCTCGGCATAGGCGCGGCCGCTCAATTCCATCACAGGAAGTTCTCCGGGGTAGCCGGCAATCACTAGGGTGCGATTCTGGGGAGCAGACGGCATGCTACCCAGCGCGGGCAGGACTAGAATCACCGCCATCATCAACGTAAGAAAGGGCTTCCGGGCCATTGGAGAACTCACCATCGACGCAGTGCCGGAGCACGGAGCGGCTGATTCCCCCCCTTCCACCCCGGCGCAACGTCCCTATTCGCGCGGGCAAACGGTTAAGCTTTCGGTCGCGCGGCTTCAAATCCGACGATTCCGTGATACACCGCTCGATCAAAGAACTGGTCAAGGGTTTGCACAAGTTCGAGGTGGCCGAACACCTCGAAGGCCCCTTCGGGAAACGCCTCCGTCTGCAATAATCCCCAGAGCTGCTGTCTTCCTAGGGCCAGCGACCAGACCCAATGGCTCACGGGAATGCCCATCTGGGCCAGACGCTCTCCAACTTGTTTGTACCGCAGTTCAATATCGGCTTCGGTCTTGTTCAGCAGCCAGCCGCCCAGATCCCCGTAAATCTCCTTGGCCCTTTGCAGAAGCTCGGGGGAATCAATCCGCCGCATTTCGGTAGTGCGTTCTGATTTCAGGACACTCTCCAGTAGATTTTTTGAAAGCCGGTCCGAATTTGATTCGATTACCTTGACCAATCTCGCTGCGATGGTGGCCATTTTGCCGTTTGACCTCTGCCGACAGACCGGATTGCTAGCTTCAGTTGTAAGGCGTTGGCGACATTCCGCACCAAGCGGGCCGCTTTCCGAGTGAGATTAGACCGCTGGGCTGCCCGGCGGAACTGTAAGATCTGACAGGCGTGTAAATCCGCGTGCATCGGACTACCTGGGTCTTGTTCACTCGTCCGCAGGTTCCCGCGGACTGGGCCATCTCACATTTCCGATCCACGCGACAGACCCGCCGCGGTAACTGTCAAAAATGGCAGTTTCCGGCCGCCGGTTACGGCTCCAATCTTCTCGGGTGCGCGAGATCGCCTGCTATATCGAAAGGATTACGCCCGGCCTCATGAAGTTGGTGCGCTACCGGCGCAGCGACCTGCCTCGGGATGTTTTTGCGGGGCTTTCGGTCGCCGCGGTGGCGTTGCCAGTCGGCGTGGCCTACGCGCAACTCGCGGGTTTCAACCCAGCGGTGGGGCTCTACTCGAGCATCCTCCCGTTGGCGGCCTACGCCATCTTTGGAACTTCGCGGCAATTGATCATTGGGCCCGATGCCGCCACCTGCGCATTGGTGACCGCCGCGGCAACACCGCTGGCCGGGGGTGATCCAGAGCTCTACTCATCGCTTTCCATGACATTGGCTTTATTGGCTGGCATCATCTGTATCGGGGCCAGTTTTATCAGACTGGGAACCCTCGCAGATTTTCTTTCCAAGCCGATTCTCGTCGGCTTTCTGAATGGAATTGCGCTGAGCATACTGCTGGGCCAGATTGGTAAGATCTTCGGCTTCCCGATTACAACGGGTGGTATCGTCCCTCGGCTCATCGAATTTGCGAGAAAACTGCCGCTCACGCACTGGCCCACCCTGGCGGTGGGTCTCGGGACCTTCCTGGTGCTTTTTCTTGTTCCGCGCGTGCTGCGAACAGTGCCCGCCGCGCTCGTAGCAGTGGTGCTTGCGGCGGCCTTGGTATGGGCGTTCCGTCTTGATCTATCTGGGGTCGATATCGTGGGACCAGTGCCTGCCGGGCTTCCCCGAGTTCGTTTTCCCCATTTTCCCCTTTCCCTGGCTCCCAGTCTTTTCGAAGAAGCCGCAGGGCTGGCCCTGGTCACCTTTTCGAGCATGATGCTGACTTCGCGCAGCTTCGCATCCAAGAATCGGTACGAGATTGACGTGGACCGGGAGTTCGCGGCCCTGGGAGCTGCCAATATCGCATCCGCGATTTCCCAGGGTTTTGCGGTGAGCGGCGCGGATTCGCGCACTGCCATGAACGACGCGGCCGGGGGGCGCACACAAGTCGCGGGACTGGTTGCGGCCGCAGTGATCGGCGCCGTTCTGGTCTTTTTCACGAGGGCGCTTCACTATGTTCCCGTCGCAGCACTGGGCGCCATACTGGTGAAAGCTGCATTTTCACTCCTCGACCTGGCCACTCTGAAGAGCATTTGTAAGATCGACCGGCAAGAGTTTGCTCTGTCCCTTCTCGCCACTCTGGGTGTCGTGGCCGTGGGCGCGGTCCATGCCATTCTGATTGTGGTGATTCTGGCTATCCTGCGCTTCGTAAAGCTGGTTTCTCGCCCTCTGGTCGAAATCCTGGGAAGAGTGCAAGGCATGCCGGGTTTCCATTCTATTGAGCGGCATCCGAATGCCGTCACCTCACCCGGGCTCCTTCTGCTTCGATTTAACGCACCGGTGGTTTTCTTTAATGCACCCTACTTCAAACAGAAGCTGATCGCCGCGGCGGAGGCCGCCGGGCCGTCCTTGAAGTGGGTGGTGCTCGATTTGCTCCCGATTACCATGGTAGACGCCACCGGGCTCTATACCGCCGAAGAAGTGGCGGAAACCCTGCGCGCGCGTGGCGTTACCTTGGCCGGAGCAGGCAGGCAGACTGAGTGGCGCCAATGGGCTGAAGCCCGCAGGCGCGATTCTCGCAAGGACAAGATTCCCATCTTTGCAACGATTAAGGATGCGATCCGGACTTATCGAAACAAGGAGAACACTACCCCGGCCGGTTCTGATCTCCAGAAATCTGCTTGAAGGGGCCCAAATGCGAATTTCGGCCAGGCGTCGCAGGTTTGCATTTGTCCAATCACCCGGAGAGCGCCGGAACGCCTGTAAGTTTTGCCAGGTGTGTGCGCCCGGTATCTCCAATAGAAGGAAATGAGGACGACGGAACCACCCTTGCTTCGGGGCCGTATGCAGGCGAAGCCCCGGAAACGGCGGGCGGCACGCTTTGAAGAACATCACAAAGGGCGGAAATAAAAGAACGGGTCGGCTGTCCGCGCTCGATTCAAGCAAGAGCACCTGAACCCAGCTGATGGCCGCGCACGGCCCAAGAGCATGCGGAGGGGAGTATCTCCATGGCAGCGGAGGAAGGCCGCAACGGCCAGAAGCGGTTGAAGCGCAAGAAATACGAAAAGGAACTCACCCGGCTCCAATCGGAACTCTGCAAGCTCCAAGACTGGGTCAAATACAAAGGCCTTCGAGTCATGATCGTGTTCGAAGGGCGCGACGCGGCCGGTAAAGGCGGTACCATTCGCGCCATCACCGAGCGCGTGAGCCCGCGTGTCTTTCGCCTCGTTGCGCTTCCCGCGCCCTCCGACCGCGAGAAAACCCAAATGTATCTGCAGCGCTATATGCAACATTTTCCGGCCGCCGGAGAAATCGTGATCTTTGACCGGAGCTGGTATAACCGCGCCGGCGTGGAACACGTCATGGGTTTCTGCAATAAAGAGCAATACAAGTCGTTTCTGAAGCTTTGCCCCGTCGTCGAGAAGTACGTCGTGGATGCCGGGATTATTCTCATCAAGTACTGGATGGAGGTGGGACAGAAAGAGCAGAAGCGCCGGTTCGAAGCGCGCATCCAAGATCCTCTCCGCCAGTGGAAGCTCAGCCCCATGGACTTGGAATCGTTCCGCCGGTGGTATGAATACTCACGAGCGCGAGACGCCATGCTGGCCGCCACTGATACCCGGCATGCGCCTTGGTACATCGTGCGTTCGGATGACAAGAAGCGGGCCAGGCTCAACTGTATTTCTCACCTGTTGAGCCGGATTCCCTATGGCAAGATTCCACGAGAAAAGGTAAGGCTCCCCAAGCGCAAAACCAAAAACGGATATGATGACCAGGCGACGATCAGCCGGCGGCATTTCGTCCCAGAAAAATACTGAGAGCCTTGGATCGGCGTTTGCCTACTCCTGGCGTGTAACTCCCAGGCCCTGCCGGTCTTCCACGGAAGCCTCGCGCTTGTCCTCCGCGGTCTCAAAAGATCGGGCGATGGTCGCATCCAGCCGCTTCTGGTGGCGCCGCAGTGGCTTGTGGCGTTCTTCGGGCAGCCACTCAAGTAAATCTCTCACCAGGGCTTTCATTCGCCGCATCACCTGTACGCTACTCGCACCGCAGACACGAATCTCATCGAATGCCAGGGCAACAAAATCCTCCCAGGTAGGGTGCGGAGTCACCAGACGCAGGTGGCCCTCGTTATCGTAAACGGCCCCAATCTCCAATCGCCGCTGTCCCAGCCGGCGCAAGAGGTCTTCGATTTGGTCGAGGGCTTGCACCGCCGTCGTAGGATCATTCACCGCAGGTGAGAGTGCTTTGATAGCAATATCCACCAGGAGCCGAATTGCGTATTTGGGGTCCTGGTCAAAAGTCCGTTCTGGGCCCAGCAGAAATGCTGCTTTCAGCACCCGCTCCTCGACGCTCTTCTTTGCGTCCCGCAAGTAGAGGATTGGCGCCCCCTCCACGACCGTATCCCCTACGGGCGAGATGACTTCCACCATCCCTCCTGCTGCGGTGGACAGTGTCTCGAGCTTCACCTCGTCAATGGCCTGGATTCTTAGGGGCCGTCCCCGATGAAGCAAAGTCTGGCTCACCGGCAGCGTTTTGTACTCCTCTGGCTGTGCCACAGTGGCCGGCGCCTCCAGCGGAGGATACATCGTCTCAACTACGTCCCGTCCCTGTGCTCCCGTGAATTCCAGCATCCGGTGAATTTGGAGCAGGGAGATTCTCTCCACCAGAGCGATAAACATCCCTACGCTTGCCAGGAGCAGGAGCAGCACGATCAATGTGCTGATCAGAGGCACTCTGCCTGTTTCATTGCGATCCACCCAGGCGATGCTAGCCAGAGAATATAGAAAAGTAGCCGTAAATACCCCCAGGGCGTGCCACATCACACGGTCGCGCGCAATCCACAAAGACAGACGCGGCGAATAAGCCATGGCGCTGAACTGAACCAGGACGAAGGCCATAGCAAAGACCACGCCTGTCAAGGTAATCATCCCCGTTCCCACTGCACTGAAGAGCACCAAAGCCGACCCGGCACTCATGCCGGACCGCATCCCAGATAACCAGTTGTGCTCAAATCTCGGCAAGATCATCCCCAGAATGAGAGCCGAAATCGCATAAAGGCTCGGGACATGCCAATTCGCAAGCCATCGGCCGTGGGATTCAGGGCGCAAGGCCAGTAGGCGCAAGTTCACGAATTGCTCGCGGCTGAACGGAAAGGTCATAGAGATCGCGCCTTGCGTCGAGTTCCTCTCGGTTTCTGGGGATCGGGCGCGGGAGGCAGTGGCTGCCTACATGCCGGGCTAATTTCCCCTTTGTCCAGAGTTACTAGGACCTGGCACTCGATATGTCGACAACTTGTTCGCGAGTCATGCGCGCGGCAAGCTCGTCCTTGGAAACCTCCAACAAATCCTTCGCCGTCATTCGCGCAAACAAATCAAGCAACCGTGCGATGAGCCCTGTCCATCCTGTTTGGTGGCTGGCGCCCAGCCCGGCGCCGTTATCTCCGTGGAAGTACTCGTAAAACAGAATGTAATCCTTCCAGTGCGGATCATCTTGAAATTTCCTGCCTCCACCGTAGATGGGGCGCTGACCGCTCGCATCGCGGAGAAAAATGCTCGACAGTCTGCGTGCAATTTCCTTGGCCACCTCGAAGAGGGTCATGTACTTTCCTGATCTCGTGGGACATTCAACCCGGAAGTCATCCCCGTAAAACTGATAAAGATTCAGCAGCGCCCGAATCAATAACCCATTGACCGGCATCCAGACCGGCCCTCGCCAATTGGAGTTGCCGCCGAACATGCCCGTGTTCGACTCCGCCGGCAGATACTGGACTTTGTATTCCTGTCCTCCCAACTCAAAGACAAAGGGATGCTCCAGGTGATACCTCGAAAGCGAGCGGATGCCGTAGGGCCCCAGAAACTCGTCCTCGTCCAGCATATAACTCAGGATCTGTTGCATCTTCTGCTTGTTGCATACTGCGAAGAGCCGACGGCCGGCGTGACCGACAAATCCTTCATCCGCCGGAGCAATATGCTTGAGTAACTCCGGATGGCGTTTCACGAACAACTTGATGAGTTCGATCAGCCGGGGTCGATTCTTGGCGATCCCCGGTTCGAAGACGGTGGAAGCACACAAGGGGAGTAATCCCACCATAGAACGGACTTTCAACCGCATGGAGTCTCCATTGGGCAGATGGAGCAGGTCGTAGAAGAAGCCGTCCTTGGCGTCCCACATCTCGTCGTGATGCTCTCCGATCCGGTCCATCGCGTAGGTAATCCACAAAAATTGCTCGAGGAACCGGAAGGCGATCTCTTCATACATGGGGTCATACTCGGTGAGAACCAGCGCGATCTCCAGCATATTCTGGCAGTAGAATGCCATCCAGGCCGTACCATCCGCCTGGTCAAGGTGTCCGCCCGTAGGGAGTTGTGCACTGCGGTCAAACACCCCGATATTGTCCAAGCCCAAAAATCCCCCAGCAAATACGTTTCTGCCCTGCGGGTCCTTGCGGTTGACCCACCAATTGAAATTCAGCATCAGACCCTGAAACGAGCGTTCCAGAAAGCGCAGGTCCGCGCGTCCGAGTTCCTTCTCAATTTTGTAGAGAAACAAGGTGGCCCAGGCGTGCACGGGTGGATTCACATCGCTGAAATTCCACTCATAGGCAGGAATCTGGCCGTTTGGATGCGAATAGAGAGACCGCAGCATCAGGAGGAGTTGTTCCTTGGCAAAGTCAAAGTCCACTAGCGAAAGAGCGATCGTATGAAAGGCTAAATCCCACGCCGCATACCACGGATATTCCCATTTGTCCGGCATGGAAATAATGTCGCTATTCAGCATGTGGAACCACTCGCCATTTCTGGGCGCTCGATGCGTGTCGCCCAGTAGCGGATGCGCGTGGTGCTCGCTAAGCCATTTATCGAGGTCAAAGTAGTAGTACTGTTTGCTCCAAAGCATCCCCGCGAGCGCCTGACGGTGCACGCGTCGCTGATCTTCGTTGAGCGACGCGGGGGTAATCCGGTCATAGAATTCGTCCGCATCCGCAAGGCGGGCCGCCATAACCTGGTCAAATGTGCCGAACGCATCGGCGGGAGGACTCCCGCTCAACCGCAGGCGCACCGCTCGGCTGCCGCCAGCCGGTACCTCCAGGCGATAATGCGCGGCGGCCTTGGTCCCTGTCCGGGACGGATTCACCGCCTCTCGCCTGCCGGAGATGATGTAGTCGTGGAAAGCGTCTTTTACATAGGGTGATGGATTCGGCTGGCCCCACAGTCGGCTGGCGCTGGACTCATTCTCGGTGAAAAGCAGTTCCGGATTTTCCTCGCAGCGGAGCGTCCGCTTTCCAAGCTGCGCATGCGAAGCCAGAATCGTTCCCTGCTCGATCTGATGAAGCTCCGGCTTTGCCAGGCCTTCCACCCACGACCAGGTATTGCGGAACCAAAGTGTCGGAAGCAGATGTAGCTCCGCCTTCTCTAGCCCGAGGTTGTGCACGGTGATTCGAATCAGGATGTCTTCTGGATCCTCCTTGGCATATTCGACGAATATATCGAAATAGCGGTCAGCGTCGAACACGCCGGTATCGAGCAGCTCATACTCCAACTCTTCACGTGACCGGTGCACGTTCGTCTCGACAAGGTCTCGATACGGATATTCCTGCTGCGGATATTTATAGAGGTACTTCATGTAGGAGTGTGTGGGCGTGCTGTCGAGATAAAAGTAATACTCTTTTACGTCTTCTCCGTGGTTGCCCTGGCTGTTGGTCACCCCGAATAAACGTTCCTTCAGGATCGGGTCCCGGCGGTTCCAGAGAGCGATGGCGAAGCACAATTGCTGCATGTCGTCGGAGATCCCGGCGATACCGTCCTCGCCCCACCGATACGCCCGTGAGCGCGCCTGGTCGTGGCTGAAGTAGCTCCAGGCATTTCCGTCCTCGCTGTAATCTTCTCGGACTGTGCCCCACTGCCTTTCACTGAGGTACGGTCCCCATTTTTTCCAGGGGATGCCGCGCTCACGGGCATCGTTCAATCGTCTCTGTTCGTTCGTCTGTGGATAGTCCGTGGGAAATTTCCGGCTGGGTGCCATGGGAATTTCCTCCCTGCTTCCAGGAACTGAGGAGTCCCGCCGCTGTGCCGGGAAACCGCAGTCTGCGACCCTGCCGACAATCGCCGGCCGGGCTGCGCCGTTGAAGGGTGCACTGTATTCATGCCGCCGGCATTTTGCTGTCCCCGAGGGAGGAGGAGAACTGTCAGTTCTTACAGGTGGCGAGCCGGGATAGCTAGCCCTAGCCTTCTGAAAGTGAGACTGTTAGCCGCGCTTGGGCGCGGGCTCTTGCTCCTTTTCTGCCTGCGCCTCGCACCCTGTAACTGCCTTGCGCAGGACTTCTCTCCCCGCGCGTAAATCATCGCGCCCATTCACTCCAATGCGATTACGTTGACGTACCCCTTCTTCGACGGAAGCATCGACTTTCCCGGCAACGTGCCCATTACCGGATCGACTGCGACGGCCCATCTTTCCACCATTTCGTTGTACCACTCATTCAAATTTTTCGGACGGTTGGCGAATTTCACAGCATATCTGCCATATGGAGTGGCGAACTTCAGTGGCAATGTGGGCAGCACAGCAACTTCCGCATACCGCTCCGGGCTTTCGCCGGCCTAGTAGTTTTGACAGTTCCGCGTTCCCATCCTCACTCGTAGTTTTGTTCTGAGGCTGAGCGCTTCTGGCGCGCTGCAGTCGTCGGGCGGCCGGTCTGAAGGCGCGACGGGCCTTGACTGCCGGGGTCTTGCTGCGATGAACTTTTGATCGAGAGCCTATGTGAGCGTTTGTTTTATCAACCGCCAGTTGGCCCGAACCGCTCCTCTCGGGAGGTCGCCGGCTCTATTGCGCTTGACCAGGCTTCTTGTCCTACTGTTCATCGCTCTGTGGGTCACAATTGTTGCTGGCTGGAGATTTGTGCTACCTACTCCCGCATTGGCCGCTTCCAATTCGCGGCTTGTTTCCAGGATGGCTCCCGCCGATCCGAGTCCACCGGACGCGTTCCCGTCAAGCGGAGAGGAAGCGGACCACAGTCTTCCGCCCAATGCCGTGGAAATTGGCCGCGTCTTTGGATTCCCCGTCACCAATTCGATGGTCGTGAGTTGGCTTGTGGCCTTGGGCCTGATCGATCTTTCGCAGTTCGCTACTCGGAACATGAAGGCTGTCCCGGATGGAGCACAGAACTTCCTGGAGTGGCTGGTGGGCGGCCTTTATGCCTTCATCGAGGGAATCATTGGGCCGCGGCTGACCAAGCGGACGTTTTGGTTTTTCGCGACGATTTTTATTTTCATCCTCGCCGCGAATTGGTTTGGGCTGCTTCCCGGCGTCGGCTCGATCGGATGGGGCCACCAGACGGCCCAAGGTTTCAAAATTGATCAGCCGCTCCTCCGCGGCGCCAATGCCGACGTCAACATGACGCTGGCCATGGCGCTCGTCTTTTTCGCCCTCTGGATTTATTGGTCTCTGGCGGAAATCGGCTGGAAGGGATTTCTCAAGGAGCTGTTCGGTCCCAAGGGAGAAAGCACGGGCTTCATGAAGTGGATGATGATCGCAGTATTTTTCGCGGCCGGATGCCTGGAAGTAATTTCCATTCTGTTCCGGCCCGTGTCACTTACCTTCCGCCTATACGGAAACATTTTCGCTGGCGAGAATATGCTGGAGGCGATGGCCAAGATGGTCCCAGGATTCGGCTGGCTGTTGCCGGTCCCGTTTTATTTTCTGGAGTTGCTGATGGGCTTGGTCCAGGCAATGGTTTTCATGCTGTTAACCGCCGTCTTCACTTTTCTGATGTGCCAGCATGAAGAACCGCCGGGCTACGCGCACATTTGACGGCAAGATCTGGCCGCCAAGCCGATCCGTTGGAGCGGGGGCATTGGCGAGAAAGGGTGCTGATATTCAATGACCGGAAACCTGCACGTAGGTCTCGCTGCGCTGGGGGCAGCCATCGGCGTTGGGCTGATCGGAATGGGGGCCTCGGCTGCCGTGGGCCGCAATCCGAATGCTTCCACGAAGATTATGGTCCAGTCGATTCTCTCCATCGCTTTCGCGGAAGCAATCGTCTTCTACGCTCTCTTCCTCGTGAAGTAGGAAGAAAATGTCGCGCTCAGCGCGGTTGCGGCAACGCGCCGGTGCGACGTGAGGGTAATACCGTGGCGATATTGGCCTTTCTGGTAGAAGCGCACTCCGGTGGCCGGGTCGAGGCTATTACCAGGACGTTCGGAGTGGACTGGCAGCATCTGGGCGCGCAGATCATCAGTTTTTGCATTCTTTGTGCCGTCCTTCACCGCTGGGCCTATCAACCTATCCTGAAAATGCTGGACGAGAGACGCCAGCAGATCGCCCTGGGCCAAGCCAACGCGGAAAGGATCAAGGCGGAACTGGACAAAACCGAACGAATGCGCCGCGAAGTGCTGCAAAAAGCCAACGCCGAAGCGGCCAGACTGGTTAAGGACGCTCATGCGGCGGCTGCCCGGGTGCAAGAGCGCGAATCACAGAAGGCCATCGCCGCCGCTCAGCAGATGATTGCCAAGGCCCAAGAGGCCGCCGCTCAGGAGCATATACGCATGCTGGCCCAGGTGAAGCAAGAGCTCGGCCGGCTGATCGTGCAAACCGCGGCCACGGTCACTGGGAAGATTCTTACGGCCGAGGACCAGCGGCGGCTGGCGGAGGAGACAGTCAGGCAGTTGCCGTCCTAACCGGGTAGTGGAGCGATCCGGATGAAAGCCACGAAAAGAACCCAACAGGAAGCCCGGCGCTTGGTCCGCCTCTGTCGCACGAATGGCTCGCTCGATGACGGCCGCATCCGCCAGGTAGTCGAGCGCGTCATCGAGGCCAAAGACCGGGGTTATTTGGCCTTGCTATCCGAATTCGAGCGCCTGGTGCGGCTCGACCGCGCCGAGCACACCGCCGAAGTTGCAACTGCGGCGCCACTGCCCGACGATTTGCAAGCTACCGTCCGGAAGCGTTTGCAAGAGACATACGGGCAAGGAATCGAAGTGCGGTTCAGCGAAATGCCTGAGTTGATTGGTGGCATGCGCATTCAGGTGGGCTGCGACGTTTACGACGGCAGCGTGCGATCAAAGCTGGCCGCGCTAGAGGATAGCTTCCAGAGGTGATCGTGCACATGGGAAGTCTGGAGCCCGGGCCACACACGCGGTGATTCTGGCAGCCATCAGGCGGGAGTCGAGGCAACATGAGCGACCTACTCCATGAAATTCAAGTTCAAATCTCAGGGATGAAGACTGCGGCCGCCCGGCAAAACGTCGGCGTCATCCGTGAAATTGGTGATGGCGTAGCCAAGGTGGAAGGCCTCGCGGACGCCATGCTGAACGAAATGCTTGACCTAGGCCACGGCATCACCGGGCTGGCGTTGGAGCTCGATGAAACGGAAGTCGGCGTCATCATTCTCGGCGACTACACAAAGCTGGAAGAGGGCGACGAGGTTCGCGCCACCGGAAGGCTGCTGGAGGTTCCTGTCGGCAAGGGTTTGCTCGGCCGCGTTGTGAACACCCTCGGAGAACCCCTCGACGGCAAGGGGCCGATCAAATGCGACGCCAACTATCCTGTGGAGAAGATTGCTCCAGGAATCATCCGCCGGAAACCGGTCGGCCAGCCCGTGCAGACTGGCATTATGTCCATTGACGCCATGATTCCCATAGGCCGCGGCCAACGAGAATTGATTATCGGCGACCGTTCTACGGGCAAGACCACTATCTGCATTGACACGATCCTCAGCCAGGCGCGATTGAATCAGGCGGCGGAGGCTACCGGCGACAAGGAGTATCGCCCTCTGTACTCCATTTACGTGGCCATCGGACAGAAGCAATCCAACATCGCGCGCATCATTGCCGTCCTCGACGAAGCGGGGGCCTTGCCCTACACCATCGTGGTCGCTTCTCCGGCCTCCGATTCCGCAACAAGCCAGTACCTGGCTCCCTTTGCCGGTGCGGCCATGGGCGAGTGGTTCATGGATAACGGGATGGACGCTCTGATCATTTATGACGATCTATCCAAGCACGCCGTCGCCTATCGGCAGGTCTCACTGGTCTTGAAGCGGCCCTCGGGCCGCGAAGCCTATCCCGGAGACGTCTTTTACCTGCACAGCCGGCTCTTGGAGCGCGCGGCGCGAGTAGGAGAAAAGTTCGGGAACGGTTCGCTCACAGCGCTGCCCATTATCGAGACCCAGGCTGGCGATGTCTCCGCTTACATCCCGACAAACGTCATTTCCATCACCGACGGACAGATTTATTTGGAGACGGATTTGTTCTACCAGGGCATTCGCCCGGCCATTTCGGTCGGCCTATCGGTATCCCGCGTCGGCTCCGCCGCCCAGCTCAAAGCAATGAAGCAGGTCGCCGGCCAATTGAAGGGAGATCTCGCCCAGTTCCGGGAGCTGGCGGCGTTCGCGCAATTTGGTTCGGAGCTGGACGCAAAGACGCAAGTCAAGATTGACCGCGGAAAGCGCATTACGGAGATCTTCAAACAGCCCCAATACAGCCCCATTCCCGTCGAGGTGCAGGTGGCAGTCATCTGGACCGTGCAGAACGGATACCTGGACGATGTCCCGGTGGATAGGGTCAAGGAATTCCAGGCTAAGCTCACGGAATTCCTGACCACCCACAGAGAGGAGCTGCTTCACAGAATCGCCAAGGAAAAGCAGTTGAGCCCAACGCTCATCGAGGAATTGAAGGCCGTGGTAACCCAGTTCAAAGAGGGCTGGAAATGAAGCGGGTCCCGTACTCGCGCCCCAGATTCGATGAAACGTTCGTGATGCTTGGCAAACTCCGCGTTGCCACAGAATCGTTCCGTCTCATTAGGGATTTTCGTCTATGAACAGCCCGCGCGAATTGCGAAGGCGGATCCGCTCCGTCAGTGGCACCGCCCAGATTACCAGGGCGATGCAAATGGTGGCCGCGTCCAAGATGCGCAAAGCTCAGGAGGCGGCGCTGGCCGGACGTCCCTTCGTGCACATGCTGTATTTGATCCGCCGCGAAGCTACCAGCCACATGGGCGATTTCAGTCACCCGCTGCTCGAGGTCCGCCAGGTTCGCAAGCGGGCGGTCATTTTGATCGCCGCGGACAAAGGCCTTTGCGGGCCCCTGAACAGCAATTTGTTTCGGCTGGCTGCCGAGTTCCATCCCGAGTCCACGGTTTTCATCGCCGCCGGCCGCAAGGCAGCGCAGTTTATCGCTCGTACCCACCGGCAACTGGCCGCCGAGTTCGAGTATGGCGACACACCCACCTTTCCGGAGGCCAGAGTCATTGCCGGGTTCGCCCGCGACCTCTTCCTGAAGCGTGAGGTGGACGGGGTCCAGGTGATTGGCACGCGGTTCGTAAACACGCTCACTCAGCAACCGTTATCTCTGCAATTCCTGCCCATTGGCGAAATCAACGGATTAAAGATTCCCGGCATCGAACCGGAGGCGGAGCCCTCTCCAGACGACACGGAGTTTGTGTTTGAACCCAGCCCAGAGGTGCTCTTCGGTTATGTTCTTCCGGCCTATCTCAACATTTTCATGTATCAGGCCTTGCTGAACGCCAAGGCCAGCGAGCAGAGCGCTCGTATGGTGTCCATGAAAAACGCCACGGACAATGCGGAGAGTTTGATCAAGGATCTGACGCTTGAATACAACAAGCTCCGCCAGGGCAACATTACCCGGGAACTTCTTGAAATCGCTGGAGGCCAGGCGAATTAGCCAGAGCTGAGTCAGAATCGAGGCGAGAACATGAATAAGGGAAAAATCGTCAAGATCTCCGGCCCGGTAGTGGATCTCGAGTTTCCGGACGCGCTCCCCGCTATCTACAACGCCTTGACCGCCGAATTCAAGGTCAAGGACCAGCCGGTCAAGCTCATCTTGGAGGTTCAGCAACACCTCGGCGATCAGTTGGTCCGATCCATTTCCATGTCCGGCACCGAAGGGCTTAAGCGCGGCTACGAGGTCACGGATAATGGCAGCCCCATTTCCATGCCCGTGGGCGAGGGGGTCATGGGGCGCATCTTCGACGTTACCGGAAACCCGGTGGATGAGCGCGGGCCAGTAAAGGCGGAGAAATACTATCCGATTCACCGTCCGCCCCCCCCGCTCGCAGATCAATCCACCTCTCCGCAGGTGCTACCCACTGGAATCAAGGTCATTGACCTGATCTGTCCTTTCCTGAAGGGTGGAAAAGTCGGAGCGTTCGGTGGAGCGGGCGTCGGTAAGACGGTAGTGATTATGGAATTGATCAATAACATAGCCAAGCTCCACGGTGGTGTATCCGTGTTCGCAGGTGTAGGCGAGAGGACGCGCGAGGGAAATGATCTCTATCACGAGATGACTGCGGCCGGGGTGATCAAGCAGGACGATCTGGGAGCCTCCAAGATTGCCTTGGTCTACGGCCAGATGAACGAGCCGCCCGGCGCCCGGCTCCGTGTGGCACTCTCGGGTCTCGCTATTACGGAATACTTCCGCGACGAAAAGAACCAGGACGTTTTGTTGTTCATTGACAATATCTTCCGGTTTTCGCAAGCCGGCGCCGAAGTATCGGCGCTTCTTGGTCGCACGGCCAGCGCCGTGGGATACCAGCCGACCCTTGCCGCAGAAATGGGCGCGTTGCAAGAACGAATTACCTCCACCAAGAAGGGCTCCATCACCTCTTTCCAGGCAGTGTACGTGCCCGCGGACGATTTGACGGATCCCGCGCCGGCCACCACATTTGCGCATCTGGACGCCACCATCGTATTGGAGCGCTCTATCGCCGAACTGGGCATCTACCCGGCCGTGGATCCCTTGGCATCCACATCCCGGGCGTTGGCGCCGGAGGTCGTGGGCCAGGAACACTACGACGTGGCCCGCGGAGTCCAGCGCGTGCTCCAGCGCTATAAGGACCTTCAGGACATCATCGCTATCCTGGGAATGGACGAGCTTTCTCCGGAAGACAAACTCGCGGTGGCCCGGGCGAGAAAGATCCAGCGCTTTCTCAGCCAGCCGTTCAGCGTGGCCCAGGTGTTCACTGGAAGGGAAGGCAAGCAGGTGCCCGTTCCTGAGACGGTGCGCGGATTCAAGGAGATCCTGGAAGGGAAGCACGACGATGTGCCGGAGAGCAATTTCTACATGAAAGGCCCCATCGAGGAAGCGCTGCAGGCCGAGGAAACGGCGCCGGGCGGCTCTCCCACTTCCAAGAAGGCATAAATGGCGGACACACTGAGGCTGGAAATCGTAACTCCGGTGGCGAAGGTCTTCTCGGAAGAGGTGGAATCCGTCACGCTCGATGGCGATGACGGCCAGATGACCATTCTACCCGAGCACGTCCGGCTGATGACGCGCCTGGTGCCGGGCGAGATGATGGTCCACCACGACGGCCGCGACCAATTCCTTGCTGTCGGTGAGGGACTGGTCACCGTGACGGCGCGGCGTGTAGCCATTCTGACGGATATGGCCATCCCCGCTGAGAACATCGACGAAGCAAAGGCCGAGGAGGCGCGCCAGCGCGCCGTTGCGCGCTTGCGCGAAAAGCTCTCAGCGGAAGAGGTTGCTTCGGTCAATGCGGCCCTCGCGCACTCCCTGGCGCAACTTCGCGTGAAACGACGCCACCGGCCCTAGATTTACGCGGGATCTGGCTCATTCATCCTGTGGGCGGATAGACCTTCCCCGCCGGGATGGGCACCGGCGCCTTGATCTTCGCATTGAGACCTTTTCCTATGCCTCACGTGTTTTGGAGCGGGAGGGCCTGCGGAGAAAGAAGGACGAATGGCCCCGAAAGAGAATCCCGAGGGTGAGCGGCAGTACGGGAAGACGTGATGATTATCACCCCTTTTATTTCGGAAGAGATGATCGTGTTTGTAGGAGCAAGGCTTTCAGAGACCGATGCGCCAGAGTTCGAGTCATGGAAAGAGGAGTCACTGGGGCGAAGCGAACTGGAGCAGAGGGGGCTCTTTCCGCTTGGCTATTTATCTGAGTGATTTTTGGCAGCAGTGCCGCATTTCCGCGAACTCTTCAAGATACGGCGTGGAAAGTACTGGATACGGGAATCTCGGAACGCAACACCGGCGCGCGAGCGGTCGCCGTGGGAGCACTCGGAGTCTTGCAAGGTAATCCTCGGGCGGTCGAACATGCCGAAGAAGCATTGCAGGACAGGAAACCTGCCGTGCCAGTTGCGGCAGCAACGGCACTCGGCCAAATGATTGCAATATCGGTAATTACTTCCTTTAAACAAACACTCATGGACAAAGACAGTCTGGTGTCCTTTGCAGCGGCGGATTCCCTTATCGCCCTCGAAGATCCTACCGGCTACGAAATGTATTTCGAGGAACTGACTGGGGAACAGAAGATTCAAGAGGGATTGATTGCTGAAAAAAAAGAGGATGATCGCCGATTCCAGGGAGCGAAATCTTCTCGTGCTTGGCAGCGCCGCCGGATTTGCTCCTTATGCAGGGTATGGCTGAATGGCTTGGAAACAGTTGTCGGCGGACTACGTTTCACCCGTACGGGTGAGAGCCCTTAAGAAACCTGCGCAGGACCCGGACCCTGGAATTGGACAGGGACTGGTCAGGGCGACTTTGGACAAACACGAGAAGGTGCGCTCCGCAGCATTGGTCGCCATCGCACGTTACGGCGACACCAGTCTGGCATGTGAGATCCTACCGCACCTGGCAGACAAGAAGGCCGCTGTAAGATACGCATCGGCGGCGGCCCTCCTTCGCTTGTCGGCCCTGGCCCATATCGATTGTCCGCATTCGAACCCGCACGAAGCGGCTGGCCCCTGACTTTCCTGAAGATCTCACGCCGTCCATACCCGGGGCTGGACCACCCGGCTGGAGCACCCTCTCAGACCTAAGCTCTCGTGAATTCATTCCGAATTCGGGCAGCGGCGGGTTGAAGGTGCCCGTACCACTGAGCGGCAGAGGGCTCAGGATCGGTCTCGAGCAACCCGCCTCCCGGTCTAGGTCGCACATTGCCTGGAAATCGGCATATCTCAACAACGCAGCCCTTGCGATTGATGCACCCCACTTGGTTCAACCCCTTCACGGGCCTTTCTTAAGCCAGTCCCCAAGCAACCAGAGACGGTGTGCCCTAATCCTATGGGGCTGGCATTTCTGACACTCCCGCTGTGAATCCCCGCCCCCCACTGTTGAGCTGAACAAATGGTTGGTTGTCCCTCGCATACAATCAACCGATGGGCTCGGGAGCCCGAACGCCCCTCCCGAGCCCATGACTCACCGCGAGGGCCAATTCGATCAAGGCATCTATCTCGTTTAGCAGCAGCCCTGTAGGTGGCAGGGACAGAGAACCGCAGCTGTTAAAAGTGACAGTTCCCCCAAGCGCGCCCTTCTCCCATTCTAGTTTCGAGGCACAGCGCTTCCTTCTCGGGGGCTCACTCTAGCTTGCTCCTGGAAGCGAATTCATCGACGACTCGCCGACATCTCTCTCTGTTGAGGAGTCCCGGTGCGCGCGACCGGGAGGGTACATGGGGATGTTTAGATGGGTTTGCTGTCAAATCTGAGAATCCGCCCCAGGTTGCTCATCGCACTCGCTCCTCTGGCACTGTTCGCCGTGGTTGCGGGGATTTACGCGTCCTTCGAGGCCTCACGGATTGACGCTCAATACAGCGTGTTGATTGCCAGGTACGAGTATACCTTGCGGCGCTTGGGCGATTCGCGCAGCAGGGAGATCCTGTTTGGCTTGCTTCTTTACAAAGATATCGCGGAGTTGAATCCGGACAGAATGCGCGCCATTGAAGGCGATCTGGATAGCACTTATCTTGATTTCAAAGCAAGCATCGCCGAAGCGGAAAAAACCAGCCCGCTCCGAGTGCCTGACATCCTTGCGGCAGAGGCCTTGTTTGACCAGGCAGTGGCCGGAGCCCGCCCTGTCCGCGCAGCAACTTCAGTGGGCGACAACGACAAGGCGATGAATCTGATGCGCTCGAAAGTGGATCCCGAACTGGATCAGGCGCGGCAAGCCATGGTGCCCATCATCGACGAAATGAGGACATCAGTGGACCGCCAATCGGAAGGCCTGACAGAGAGAACCCATCGCTCGATTCTCATCACTTGGCTCGTGATTGGTTCAGGACTGGTCATATCAATCGTCATCACCCTGGCGTTTGTTCGGAAACAGGTCGTCGAGGAACTGGACACCCTGAACGCCAGCATCCAAAACTTAGCCAGTGGACTGCTGGATCGGCCCATTCCCTTCACAGATTATGCGAGCGAAATCGGCGAAATGAGCCGCGCATTGCAAACTCTCCAGCGCGCAGCCCGGGAACGCGAGACGCAAGCGTGGATCAAGTCCGAGGTAGCCGCCTCCATGGAGAAGGTGAAGTCGGCCGAGAATTTCCCGGCTTTTGCAGTCGCGCTGCTTTCGCGGTTGTCGGAATCCATGCCATTGCTCTATGGCGCACTCTATCTCGCCGACGAGGCACAGGCTCGTTATTCCCTGGTGGGCGGATTTGCGATTGGTGCGCTCAAGGCGCCCCGGGAATTCGGCCTGGGCGAAGGATTGGTGGGGCAAGCCGCCCTGGATCGTCGCTTACTCCAGGTAGATGCGGGCGCAGAGAATCCTGCCCTCCGCGTATCCGCGGGTCTCGTAACCGTCGAACCTCGCACCCTTGTTTTTGTACCGGTAAACGACCTTTCCGATGTCGTGGCCGTAATTGAGCTAGCGCCCGCCTCCACCCTCTCGGACCGGCAGCGCGGCCTCCTCGAGGCGCTCGTTCCCTTGCTCGCCGCAAACGTGCGAATCCTCGCCGGCAATATCAAGACCAGAGTTCTTCTGCAGCAAACTCAGACGCAGGCTGCCACTCTCGCTGCATCCGAAAGCCAGCTTCTCGCACGCAAAGAACAGCTCGAGTCCATCAACCGCGCGCTGGGGGCATCTGAAGAGCAGCTTCGTCGCGCCAAGGAGGTCGCCGAAGAAGCGACCCGCGCCAAGTCCGATTTCCTCGCCAAAATGAGCCACGAAATCCGTACCCCAATGAATGCCATCATTGGAATGTCCCACCTCGCTCTCAAGACTCCCTTGAATCCCCGCCAGCGGGACTATGTGGGAAAGATTCAGCAGTCCGGCCACCACCTGCTGGGAATCATCAACGACATTCTGGACTTTTCGAAGATCGAGGCGGGAAAGCTCTCCGTGGAAACGACGGACTTGGACCTGGAGAAGGTTTTCGAAACCGTCAGCACGCTGATATCCGAGAAGGCCTCCGTCAAGGGCTTGGAGCTCATCTTTGACATCGAGCCGGCTCTCTCCACCCCGCTCCGTGGTGATCCGCTTCGCCTGGGACAGGTTCTAATTAATTTCTGCAATAACGCGGTCAAGTTCACAGAGAAAGGCGAAATCGTGGTGAAAGCCCAGGTGCAAGAACAGAACGAAGCGAGCATGCTGGTCCGGTTTTCGGTCTGCGATACCGGGATCGGACTGACGGAAGAGCAAATGGGGCGGCTCTTCCGCGCCTTCGAGCAAGCGGACGTGTCCACCACGCGCCAGTATGGCGGCACAGGTTTGGGCCTGGCCATCTCGAAGAGGCTAGCGGAGTTGATGGGGGGAGAAGTGGGCGTAGAAAGCCAGCCGGGCAAAGGAAGCACCTTTTGGTTTACCGCCCGTCTTGAAAAAGGCACCGCGAGTTCCCGCAGGAAGCTCCCGCAACCGGACTTGCGTGGAAGGCGCGTCTTGGTGATCGACGATAACTCGCAGGCGCGCGCTGTGCTTTCTGAAATGCTGACGAGTATGACTTTTGTCGCCGATCAAGCGGCCTCAGGACGGGAGGGTGTAGAAATGGTGCGCGGCGCGCTTGGGTCCAAACAACCGTATGAGATCGCTTTCGTAGACTGGCAGATGCCGGGCCTCGATGGTATTGAAACGGGCCGCCAAATTCGCGCTCTCGCTGGCCGCTCGCCAAGCCCGCATCTACTGATGGTGACCGCCTATGGCCGCGAAGAAGTGATGAAACAGGCCGAGGCAAATGGATTCGAGGCCGTATTGATCAAGCCTGTGAGCCCCTCTGTGTTATTCGACGCGAGTATTCGCGTCCTGAGCGGCGATGCGGGGCCGGCAGAAACTCCAGCGCACGCGCTGCCGGGCCATGCCGAGCAGCTCGATCGTGTTCGTGGAGCGCGCGTACTCCTGGTCGACGACAACGAGATCAACCGCGAAGTTGCTGCTGGCTTGCTCGAAGATGCCCAGGTCTCTCTCGATTTTGCCACCAACGGCCAGGAAGCCGTCCGAATGATTGAAGAGCATCCCTACGACATCGTGTTCATGGATGTGCAGATGCCGGTCATGGACGGTTTCGAAGCGACTAAGGCAATCCGCTCCGATCCCAGATTCACCGCTTTGCCCATCGTCGCCATGACGGCCAATGCAATGGCTGGCGATCGGGAGAAATGCATCGAAGCGGGAATGAACGACCATCTCGCCAAGCCGATTGATCCCGACCGGCTCTTCTCAACACTCGCCCACTGGGTGAAGCCGCGGCAGGCGAAATCCCCGCCACCCCGAGCAAATCGGGTAGATACCACCAGTGGTTCAGCGCTGCCGAAGATAGAAGGGATCGATCAGGAGAGCGCGTTAAAGCGAGTTGGCGGAAATGAACGCCTGTATCGCGACTTACTCTCGCAGTTCGTAAGAACACAAGCGGAGGCAGCGGCGCAAATCTCCGGCGCGCTGAGCCGCGGAGATCGTCCCCTGGCGGAAAGAATTGCCCACACGACAAAGGGTGTAGCCGCGAATCTTGGCATGATCGCCGTTTCCGCATCCGCGCAAGAGCTGGAGAAATTGCTGCGCTCCGGGAGCGGTTCCACTGAGGCCCTGGTTGCTGACTTCGCACTTCACCTGTCCCAGCAGACCAATGCAATCCAGCAGGCGCTGCAAGACGAGGCAACCGGGCGCTCTCAAGTACAAGACGAGGTTCCATTTGCGGCCGAAGCCGTGCTTGCCGGGATTTCGCGATTGCGGAGCCTGTTGGAGGCCAGTGACGGCGGAGCAACAGAAGCAGCCGCCAGCCTGGCGGAGATCCTGCGCGGCAGAGTTGATTCCCCGCGCATCGAAGCCCTTCACTCTGCGGTCTGTGACTTCGACTTCCAAGGCGCACTCATTCGCTTGGACAAAATCGCCCGGGAATGCGGGCTGGTAAAGGATGTCACATAGCCATGAAATCGCCGGAACCAAAGACCGTGCTGCTCGTAGACGATGCGCCGTCCAATCTCCAGGCGGCCAATTCCATTCTGAAAGACGACTATAAGGTCCGCATCGCCACCAGCGGCGCGAAGGCTCTGGAATTGACCAGCGCAAAACCAGCGCCCGATCTGATTCTTCTGGACGTGGTGATGCCCGAGATGGATGGATACGAGGTGTGCGCCACCCTTAAATCGAACCCCGAAACGCGCGACATCCCTGTAATTTTCCTGACCGGACAAACGGAAGAATCAGACGAAACGCGCGGTTTCGAAGTCGGAGCTGTGGATTATATCCACAAGCCTTTTTCACCCGCAGTGGTCAAAGCGCGTGTGCGAACACACTTGATGTTGCGCGAGGTACGGGAACAACTGGCCCGGCAACTAGCAACGATCAATAACGAACTGGAAATGGCCCGGCAAATTCAGCTCTCGATATTGCCGAGCGGTGCTCCCCGGATCGCCGGTTTGGAGATTGTCCCGCGCTATGTGCCCATGAGTGCCGTTGCCGGCGATTTCTATGATTTTATCGCCGTGGACGAAATCCACCTGGGCGTGCTGATCGCAGATGTCTCCGGCCACGGCCTGCCTGCGGCGCTGATTGCCTCCATGTTGCAGGTAGCTCTTGCAGCGCAGGTCAGCCACGCTGCGGACCCTGGTCGCGTTCTTTCAGGACTGAACCAGTCTCTTTGCGGCAAATTCCAGACCAATTTTGTTACCGCAGCCTATCTTTTTGTGGACGCGGAGAAACGCATCATCCATTACGCCGGCGCGGGGCATCCTCCCATGCTGTTCTGGAGCCGTTCTGCAGCCGCGGTACGGGAAGTCTGCGAAAACGGTCTGGTCCTCGGCCAGTTTCCAGAGACCACCTACGATTCTGTGGTGTTCCAGGCAGGATTGGGCGATTCCTGTCTGCTCTATACGGACGGAGTTGTCGAAGCGCGAAATCCATCCAGCGAGCAGTTCGGGACCGCGCGATTGCGCGCTTTCCTTGAAAGCAACGCAAGCCTGCCCGGCGGACCTCTTGCGGACAAGCTGCTTGACGCCCTGTGGCAGTGGTCGGAACTAGGAATGGGTCAAAGCCAGAGCGACGACATCACACTACTGGCCCTGCGGTTCACCTGATCGCTTTCATCGATATCTTGCGCATTGCGATGCCGTGAGAGGTGCCAGTTGCCCTGAATGTGCCGGAGGCTGCCTAAAACTCGTACAGCGAGCCGGCTGCCCGTTTTAGCCCACGATCGCGGGCGAGAATGTCGAGATGAAGTGAAGTCCAGTCTGCCAGCAGCAGCCGCTCGCTCCCTTCCCCTTCATAGGTTTTGAGATAGCCGCTGCAGGAGGCACAATAATCGATGCGAAGCCCGCCTTGGCCCTCCACAGTTACTACTGCGAGGCGGTCATCGTCATGGGTCTCACAGTACGGGCATCCCGTTCGCCGGTACCGCCACCTAGTGCCGCAGCAACCGCACGAAAGGAGCCGCAGGCGGCCTGGATCTGTGCCTACCAATTGAGCCATGGCAGGCGGAGCACCGCAGGTGGGACAGTAGTTCCGCATCCAGAGAGCCTCGTCCCGCCAATTTCCGAATGCCGCAGCGATTGGGCTTAGATGCCAGGCCAGCGCCTTCCAGCCCAGACATCGCAACATGCCTGGTGACGCGGACGCGAACTCCCCAGCGCCGAGCAACCACGCCACAGCGCGTCTCCGTGTATCAGAACCGCTTTTCAGTTCTGCGTCCAGGGCCCGGCATTCTTGAGCTAGACCTTCCGGCAAAGTCAACGAAGCGATCCGGTCGACCAGCGCAGCCACAACCGTGCCGGCGACTTCGTAGTCGATCCCTGGAACCAGGCTCATTAGAAGCGGCACACCTGCAAGATAGTCTTCCTTGTAGTCGTCCCAGTTGGGCGCGCAGGCTCCAGAGATCGGTAGGCTGGCAGTAGCGGACTCGATTTGCTCGTGAAAATGAGCCAGCGCTTGAAGGAAAGGGTGCTCCGAAAGCCAAGCTTCCCGGGTCATTGAATCACCTCCCCGTGTACGGCATTCTCTTTGGGAAGGATCGGCATCAGGCGGACACAGAGGCCGAACAGAAAAACAGTCGCGGCGATGAGACCGACGGACACTCCCCATTCAAATATCGTCGGAGAATAGGCTTCTGGAGCAATTTGAGGCATGGGCCCCTTCAGATTCATGGCCAGAATAACGACGTCTACGCGATTCAGGATTATGCCCAGGCTGGTGAGCAGTGCCCCCAGGAACAGAACCGGCGGCCGAGTCCGCAGAGCATTGCTGCACAGCAATGCGAGCGGCACTGCGCCTCCCAAGACAACCTCTGCCGCAAAAAGAGTTCCCAATCCGCCGGAGAAAGCCGCGGCGATCTGGCCGCGGACAACCATTTTTCCCAGGCGGAACACCAGATAGACCAGGAGCGACCAGAAAGTGATGCTTCCCATCGCCGCGACCTGTTCGATGGGAAGTCGCCGGTTCCACGCCTTCGCAATCCACATTTCAACAAGAATGACCAGGCCTGTCCCTGCTGCGATCGAGGAGAGGAAGAACGAAATGGGCAGTACGGGAGACCACCATTGGGCCGCGACCTTGTCCGGCATCAACAGGAATAGCGACCCGAGCGAGCTCTGGTGCATGGTGGAGAGCGTTACGGCAGCAATTGCCAGCATGATCGGTTCGGCTTTTTTCCCTCGGCTGCGGAACGCCCACGCCAGGAAGGAGAAAAGCACAGCCGCAATCGCGGTAAACACAAGGCTGCGCGAGAGCAGGAAGACGAAGAGCGACACTGCAAACGCTACGTAGGCGCCTGACCAGCGGTCCCAAAGCTCCTTGGCCTTCGTCAGCCCGCGCCACTCAAAGGCGACCGGAAGGAATTCCATGAGCAGAACCGTGACATAGAGGCCGACGCACCAGGAGACCTCGAACATTGCAGATGCCTCGGGCGACTGCAAGGCAAGCTGATAGGCCTGCCACGGCAGGCCGAGGTCGGTAACCAGCGTGACCATTACGAAAGAGTAGCTCAAGAAACCCATGAGCACAGCGGCTCTCCCCATCGAATACAGATCCTTGCGTTGGAAGACGTAAATCGCGCCGGCAGCGGCGAATGCCCCAGCGGCTACCGCAATCCATACCAGATCGAAGGCGATCCAGAGTCCCCAGGCGTACGTATCGGAAAGGTGTGTACCGCCGCCGAGGCCCAAGGCGAATCGGGCCACCAGCGAAATTCCGCCGAAGGCGATCAGTAACAGCAGGAACCAGTTAAATGGGGTCCACAACTTCTCGTTGAGGACGGCAAAGTCAGCGTGACGCTCCTGGGTGTCGGGTCCGCCAGCCACCGCCGGCTTCCTGCGTTTGAGGAAGGAATAGATGCCGCCGAGCAGCGTGCCTATCGCCAGCACAGCGGGAGGAACGGCGTGAATCGCTGCCTTCGAAACTGCGGGATATGGCTGCGAGCCCACACCGGAAAACCCGATTTTGTCAAACGGCACTGCGGAAAGAACCAACACACTTGTGCCACCTGCTTCCTTCTCTCCGTAGATGTGGTCGATATACTTCTCAGGGCGTTTGGAAATTCGGTTGCGGGCTTCTTGGAGCATCTCTTCCCGGTCTCCAAATTTCAGGCAGTCCGCCGGGCAAGCCTTTACGCAAGCCGGCACCCCGATCTTTTCGCGGTACCTCTTCCTCTGCTCCTCTGTCAGCGCCTGGCCATTTCGGGAAAGTGGAATTGGCTGGTCAGACCGGTCGGCGCAGTGCGTGCATTTCCGGATCTTTGGAGCAAGTGAGTCCCACTCTGCTGTCGGCACGCCCCACGGGCACGCCCAAACGCAATAACGGCAGCCAATGCATTTTCCGGCATCGTAGCCGACAGCTCCATCCGGCTGCCTCTTCAGCGCCGTGGTAGGGCATGCGGAAGCGCACGCCGGCTCCAAGCAATGCAAGCACCGCTTCATGCTGAATACGTAGTTCAGCCCTCCGGCAGCCTGATCGTTTGCTATTTCATGAAACGAGATGAGCGTGTATGTCTTTGCGCCGAGTGTTGCCGGGTTCTGAAAATCCAGCCCGCCCAGTTGCAGCTCCGTCTTTTCTCCATCGCGATCGTTCCACTGCTTGCAAGCCACCTGACATGCGCGGCAGCCGATGCACTTGGTCGTGTCGATCAGTGTCGTCCTGGTGAACGTGCCGCTCGCCGGCTGCTTCATGCTCTTCCCCTCGGGGCCCTCGACGCGGTTTCGGCAGCAGCGCGCACTTTAACAATATTTACCAGGCACGCCTTAGTTTCCTGGGTCCCCGCTACAGGATCAACCGCATCGATCGTTAGGTGGTTCACGCTTGGTCCGGTTGAGAGTCCTCTGTAACCCCAGTTGTAGGGCATCCAGACCACCGTCACCTCTTGTCCATCGATCTTGAGCGTCTGCATTCTGGGGGTGACCATGGCCTTCACCTGAAGTTCGCCGCGGGCTGAGGAAACCTCAACCCAGTCGCCTGTTTTCACGGCCTGCTTTTGCGCCAGGGCCGTGGGCAGCTCAATCACAAGTTCAGGAACCAGTTCATTGAGCCACGGGATGTTCCGCGTCGTCGA
>Ga0187769_10000073_pt1 | contig 48855 bp, 54 predicted proteins | sample 0116_SJ02_MP02_1_FD_133140 | JGI IMG/M metagenome (GOLD analysis project Ga0187769, IMG submission 133140) | Tropical peat soil microbial communities from peatlands in Department of Meta, Colombia - 0116_SJ02_MP02_10_MG | ecosystem: Environmental > Terrestrial > Soil > Wetlands > Peat | place...
AATCGCTTCGACTCAATTCGCAAAGATCAAGCAAAACATGGAAACGAAAAACACACCGGTTGTCTGACACGAACCGAATAGGCTGGTGTTTTTGCCAATCAAGGGCAGGGAGGCCACACGAAAATACTACAAGAGTCTTTTCAAAACTTTCCCAGACTTCGAGTTCAGAATTCTAAACATGGTAGCAAAGGGGACATGGTGGCGATCGAAGCACTCTGGTGGGCACTTTCAAGGGCCCTTTGCAAACTCCCCAAAGGCGCTATACCTCCTGCGGGTCGTCGCTTTGAGTTGAAATTCGCCGAAATCGATTCAATCAACACCGATGGCCTCGCTACAGAAGTGAGCTACTATTGAGACACAGCAGACTACTTCCAGCAACTCGGACTGAAGGCGTGACATCACGGGACTTGAACTACTGTCATGACCCTCCAGAAGGGATTCGCTAAGAAAATTAAGCTCGTCCAGTCGGAATCGAATCCCACCGGGTATTTGGGCCCGATTCTGCACAGTAAACTGTGCGGGCCGCACCGGGCCCGTAGTCGATTGACCCTCCGACGAGCCCTGTTTGGGCAGGGCGGGGTGGTCCTCGCTACTCCTTTCCGTCCAGCTTCCTTTTGATCTCGTCTTGCTCCTTCAGAACTGCGTCCACCTTACGATTGATTTCTTGTAACTTTTGATAGAAATAGTTCAACCACCAGATTGCCAAGGCCAGCGGTACGATGAACTCGAGCAGAGAGAAGGCTGAAACAAGATCAATCCCGATTTGCATTTCTATCCCTAGCATGGCCGCCCGTCTTCGGTTGCGTTTGCTATTTAGTTCATGCCTTAGTTTGACGAAATGAAGGGATAAGAATCACGCTGGAAGCCTGACTCTGTTGACAAGACTTCGTTTGCTTGGGGTGGTTGCCGCATTGGCTGCTTACCCGTTCATCATAGCCTCGATTGCCCTCTCCCCCTGGTTCAACATCTACAACAATGCCCTTAGCGACCTCGGGAACACGGTCACGAACGGGCAGGTTGGCTACGTCTATGACACGGGACTCGTGATCGCAGGTGCCCTGGTGCTCATCTTTGCGGTCCTGCTCTCCCATAGATCGCGTGACAGGAGGACGCTTGTTTGGACGGTTCCTCTGATGGTTGCGGCCTTCGACCTCGCTATGGTGGGTGTCTTCTCGGAAAACACCGGACACATACACGGAGTTGTCTCTGAGATATTCTTCCTGACGATTGTCGTAGCCATGCTCGCCTACAGTTATGTTTCCTGGCCCCTCGGATCCCCACGCATCGGTGCAGTCGCACTGGCTTTCGGGATCCTGTCGGCTTTCATCTGGTTCAACGGTTGGCCCTGGAGCGGAGTCGCAATCCAAGAATCTGTAACTTCCGGTATGACGGCGGTCTGGCTGTTGCTTGTCGCGTCTAAGTGTTAGGCAAGGGAATCCTTACAACGCGATGAAGCGACGAGGGTTCAATGATTGCGCGAATCTGGAAGGGGGTCACCAAGAGGGAAGACACGAAGAGGTATCTCGCATACCTGAAGGCCACCGGGTTGAAGGACTACGCCGCGACCAGAGGCAACCTGGGAACCTATGTGCTGACCCGACGAGTGGGTCCAAACACAGAGTTTCTCCTATTGTCCCTCTGGAAATCCATGGAAGACATCAAGGGATTCGCGGGGGAGGAAGTTGAGAGAGCAGTCTACTATCCAGCGGACGGGGGTTTCCTTCTGGATATGGCCCCGAAGGTAGACCAGTACGAAATCGCCGTAGCCCCCGGGTGCAAGACCGAGGATCCCACGCGGCGACGCTACGTTAGGTTTTAGGGATATTTTTGATTAATCGCACAACACCCCAAGCGGACCGTGGGTGGCCGTAGTTCTTTCCGAGTCCTCCGGGTTGGACAGGCATGAGGGCGTTTCTTTCCGATCTCGACGCCACCCATGACTTGGCGCACGTCAGGAGGGGGGTATCAAGGAGATACGAAATCGCTGCACTGTCGAGCAGACTGGATGGTAAGCCGATTCTCTTCGAGAAAATCGGGGAGTCTGACGGATACAGGGTTGCCACCGGTGTCTGTGGAACGAGGGCACTGCTCGCCAGAGCGTTGGGGGTGGACCCGGGTGACCTTCTACCTACAGTCCTAGACAGCATAGAGAAGCCCAAACCGTTCCGAACAGTGGATAACGCTTCGTGCCAAGAGGTGATTGAGGACGAGGTAGACCTGTACAGGCTGCCTATCCTGACCCATTGCGAGAGGGACGGCGGGCCCTACGTCACGGCAGGCATTGCGGTTGCGCACGACAGAGAGTACGGCTACAACGCAAGCTATCACAGGCTGATGCTGCTAGGAAAGGACAGGGTCACTGCGAGGATCCTCCCTCGCCACCTGGACGAGTTCATCAAAAGAGGGAACCGTGAGGTTGGTATCGCCATTGGGAACCATCCCGCCTTCTTGTTCGCGTCTGCTGTTTCCTGCGAGATTGGGGAGAGCGAGCTTGCGATTGCGAACGCGTTGAAGGAAATGAGCTACGTAAAGTGCATGACTGTCGATTCGTTGGTCCCCGCCGATTGCGAGATCGTCCTCGAGGGGATGGTCACAGACGAGTTTGTCGACGAAGGGCCGTTCCCGGACATCGTCGGCGCCTACGACATCGTGAGGAAACAAAGGGTGATCAGAATCAGCAGAGTGACTCATCGTAAGAACCCGATCTATCAGGCTATCCTCCCCGGCGGAATCGAACACATGTTCCTGATGGGAACTCCAAGAGAGGCGACGATGTTCAGGGAGGTCAGTAAGGTGTGCGAGTGCCTTGACGTCCGACTTACCGCAGGGGGGTCGTCATGGCTCAATGGGGTTGTGAAGATTAGGAAGAAGAGGGAAGAAGACGCGAGAAACGCGCTGGAGGCGGCCTTCAGGGGGCACCCGAGCCTCAAACAAGCCGTGGTCGTTGACGAGGACATAGACATCGGGGACCCGAACGCGGTGGAATGGGCCATGGCAACGAGAACACAGATGGACAAGGACCTCACGCTGAAGCCGGGGGAGCTTGGGTCGTCCCTCGACCCCTCCGCGGACCAGGTCACCAGGAAGACATGCAAGGTGGCTGTCGACGCCACCATCCCGTTCGGAGCCAATAAAGACGGGTTCCTAAAGTCGATAATTCCTGGAGCGGAAGAAATCAGGGTGGAAGATTATCTGGAGTAGGGTCGGTTGCACCTAACGAAAGAGGAGGAAGCGATGCTCGCCGGGGAGCAGGGACATGCGACCCGGAAAGCGATGCAGATTCTAGTTGCACTTGGAAAGATCTACGACGCCGAACGGCTCGTGAAGGTCTCGAGCGTGCAGGTGTCAGGCGTCTCCTACAAGAACCTGGGAGACGCGGGGTTGGAGTTCCTGAGCGAGCTGGCCAAGGATGGGAAAGCACGGGTGAAGACAACGCTAAACCCGGCGGGGATGAGCCTGACCGATTGGCAGTCCCAGGGGATAGATAGCGGGTTCGCTGAAAAGCAGCTTCAGGTGATAGATGTCTATAGGAAGCTCGGGGTCGAAATTACGTGCACTTGCACGCCATACCTTGCGGGCAACGAACCCAGTTTCGGCCAACACATCGCTTGGGGTGAAAGCTCCGCAGTGGCATATGCCAACTCTGTCATCGGGGCCAGGACGAACAGGGAAGGAGGACCCAGCGCCCTGGCGGCGAGTCTCACCGGGCGCACACCCCTCTACGGATTGCACATCAGGGAAAACAGGGTTCCGACGATCGCAGTAGACGTGGAAGCACAACTAAGTCTGCCGGAAGACTTCTCCGCCATGGGATACTTCGTAGGGAGGGAGGCGCAAGACCGCATCCCATACTTCAGGGGAGTTCGACGAGCCGGCCTCGAGGATCTGAAGACCCTTTCGGCTGCGCTGGCGAGCTCAGGAGGAGTCGCAATGTTTCATGTGGAGGGCCTGACCCCTGAGCATGGATTGGGGACGAAGAACATTGAGGCTCTGACCTTCACCAGAAAGGAGTTGGCCGAGACGGATGCCCTCCTGAACGACGAAGGGGAGCCGGACTTCGTCTCGGTAGGCTGCCCACATTGCTCGCTGACGGAGCTGGCGACCCTCGCCAAACTCTTGTCTGGGCGCCAGGTCAGGCGTGAGTTCTGGGTCTGCTGCAGCAGGGAGGTCAAGCGGCAGGGGGACGAAGCGGGCTACTCCAAGTTGATAGAAGCGAGCGGGGCCAAGTTCGCACTAGACACATGCATGGTGGTTGCTCCCGTCGAGGAACTCGGATACAAGGTGGTTTCAACGAACTCGGCAAAGGCGTGCCACTACCTGCGGAACGCAGGTCTGAAGGTCAGATTCATGCCTCTAGAGGAGTGTGTAGTGGAGGCGACGAGAAGCCGTTGAAGCTGAAGGGGCGGGCGATTTTCGATGGGAAGGTCGAGGGCCAGGCTTTGGTTTCCTCTTCCCCGATGTCTTTCTATGGCGGGGTGAACCCTGACACAGGCGAGGTAACTGAACGTGGAAGCGAGCTCGCAGGCCAGTCAGTCAAGGGGAAGGTGCTGGTCTTCCCCCACGGCAAAGGATCCACGGTCGGGTCGTACGTTCTCTACAGGCTTGCCAAGAACGGCGTTGGTCCTAGTGCCATCGTCAACGCAAAGTGCGAGACCATAGTGGCCGTCGGAGCCATAATCTCCGAGATCCCCTGTGTGGACATGGTCGACGTCAGCAAGATCAGACCGGGCGCCAGGGTCAGAGTGGACGGCGCGACCTTGGAGTTTTAGGGGCTCCACCTGATACAGTGGAAGCCTTTCTCCCTGTGGATCCCTCCCATCTCTTCAGGAGATGATGCTCCACTCCCAGCGCGTCGAGAGCCTTCCCAACAACCTGGTCCACCAGAGCTGCGACGGTCTTCGGCTTGTGGTAGAAGGCAGGCATTGCAGGGAGAACTACCGCGCCCGCCCTCGTCACCGTCGCCATGTTTTCGATGTGTATGAGGGAAAGTGGGGTTTCTCTTACAACGAGGACGAGCCTGCGCCTTTCCTTGATTGTCACGTCTGCTGCCCTGAGGAGCAGGTTGTCCGAATAGCCGCTTGCGATGCCGGCCAGGGTCTTCATGCTGCAGGGTATGACCAGCATACCATCCGTCTGGTACGATCCGCTTGCGATCTTAGATGTTATGTCGTCGAGCCTGTGGGCCTCTGTGGCTAGTCTGACGATATCCCCCTTCTTGAAGTCGGTCTCTAGGCGCATCGTCTCCAGAGCAGCGTTCGTGAGGACGAGGTGAGTCTCGATCCCAAGCTCCCGAAGCGCCTGAAGGGCCCTTATTCCGTAGATGACACCGCTGGCACCTGATATGCCGACTACGAGGCGCACGGAGGAATGAGTATTCTCTGGCTGATTTAACCACGCTTCCTAATCCCGAATGCGAGTCTACTTCCAGGTGGCGATTGCCACTGCAGCCAGCATCATTCCCCCGCCGACCGCTATGGAGACGGTTATCGGCTCGTTAAGCAGCAGCGCCCCCCCAATGACGCTCACCACTGGGATAAGGTAGAGCTGGATTGAGAGCCGTGTGACCGCTCCCCGGCTGACCAGCGCGTAGAACATCAGGTACCCGAAAACCGTGCTGAGCAGGCTGAGGTACAGGACGCTTGCCCACCCCAGAGAGGAGAGTGCTGATGCCTGGACGAAGAAGCTCTCCGAGAGGAGCGGAAGCATCATCGCGGTGCCGATGAGCCCAGCCATTATCGTTGTCGACGCCGAACCGTACTTGTGCACTAGCGGTTTACCGAGCACGGTGAACAGCGCATAGCACAGGGCAGTGATGAGGTTCTCGATTATGCCCACGTACGATGAGAGGTCGTTGACAGAGATCGAGCCCGTCGAAAGAACAGCAGTACCCACTATGGCAAGAACCAATCCAATCAGCACCTTCCTCCCAGCTTTTTCGTTCAGGAGAAAATAGGACAGGATGGCGATGAAAATCGGGCCGAACGAAGTCAGGAGCGCCGAGAGGCCGGCTGATAGGGTGGTTTCAGCATAGTACAGGGAGATGTGATACCCTGCCACGTTCGCCAGGGCCACCATCAGGAGCCGGGGGATGTCCCTTCGCTCGAACTTGGCCTTGGGTCTGCCGATTATGGGGAGGAGGATGAGGAACGGGACACTGGCGACGAGCCAGCGGAGCAGCGCGAGATTGACGGGAGTGAGCTCCGTGACCGCCTGCTTTATGGCCACAAAAGCGAGCCCCCAGATAACGCTCAGGACAAGAAGTCCGGAGTACGCAGTGAAGCTCTTCCTCAGCTGTGACATCCCAGCTCAGTTGGCCGCCGTGGCGGCCAACATCCGTTCATTCGAGAGCAGGGTCTTTTTGCGACCGATTCCCAATCCATACCCTCCTAGGCTCCCATCTTTTCTGATTACTCTATGGCATGGTATGATAAGTGGCACCGGGTTAGAAGCGCAGGCGTTGGCGACAGCCCGGACCGCCTTTGGCTCCCCAATCGCGCGCGCCACATCGCTGTATGATCTGGTCTCGCCCAGGGGGATGTCGCGAAGCGCCCTCCACACCTTCAGCTGGAAGCCCGTGCCCCTGACGTCCAACGGGAGCCTTACTTCCTGGCCGCTGAGATGATCGTTCAGCGCGTCAAGGAATCGACGAGCCCTTTGTCCTTTTGAAATTTGAGCCCGAGGGAACTCTTTGCGAAGCGCACCGACCAGCTCGACGTCGTTTCGCCCGGCTTTGACCGAGCACACTCCGTGTTCTGTTGCAGCCACGAGGAGGCGACCGAGGGGAGATTCACCCGTTGCGTATGTTATCGAGGTCCCGGGCGCTCCGTTCCTGTAGGTAGCGGGGGTCATTCCCAGCCGTGTCCTCGAGTCCTCGTAAAGCCAGCTCTGGGCGGAGTATCCCGTGCCTCTGAGGGCATTGACCACGGGTTCCCCCCTTGCCAAACGCGACCTCAGATCGTGGAGGCGGCACTCTTCCAGGTATCTGCGTGGGGACATCCCCATTACCTCTGAGAAAATCTTCTGGAGGTGGAAGGGACTCATCTGGAACCTTCTGCCTAGGCTCTGAAGTGTAATTTTCGATTTGGAATTCTCCCTAATGAAATCACAGATTCGACCGACAAGCTCCGCATTCCTCGAAGAGCCCTTTGATTCAGCGAGCACCCGTTGCATCCCCAATCACTCTGATCCTGACGCCGTTCAGTAAAAAGCCATTTTGTCGGAATCTTGCGATACGCAGGCTCTTCATCGCCGGGCGTCACATGGGAACCGCGAGCGCACCCTTGATGCCTGGGAACTCTGCACTTACAAAAGCCCCCAGAAGGAAAACAAGTACGGTGGTTCCGAAAAGGATCGCGAGGATTTCGACGAAGTCTCTGAAGAACGGTTTCTGCTGAATCACAGTGCTGTACCAGGTCGTGATGGCAAGTATCGCCACGGCCAGAGTCAATGACGAGCCGAGCGCGAGAAGCATGCTAGAGGTAAGAAAGTAAGGCGTAGCCAGGATTATTGCGGTTATGAAGTAAGAAACGCCCGTGTAGACGGCGCTCAGCCTAGCGGAGCCGCTGAACCCTTGCTTCGCCTGGGCAAACGCCGCCGAGGCCATCGCAAGCGACGCCGCACCTCCTGCCACGACCCCCGCGAGGCCCGCTATCTCCGTCTTTTCGAACAGGCCGAGCCATCCGGCATGAATGCCCGATATCTCGACAAGGGCGTCTGCGAGCCCGAGGACGACGAACGCTATGTAGCGGACGGCTGAGCTCTCAACCTTCATGGCGAACGCCTTCTCGTGTTCCTTCTCGTCGGCGACCATCTCGTCGTACGCGGGCTGGTCTGTGGGGGGGATTAGCCGGACGAGCCCCTGATACTCCTTCACGACGTTGGTTTCGTGTCGGTCGAGGTACCTGGTCGCGAATGTGAGACCGAAGAACTTCCTCAGGAAAAGGACCCAAAAGAGCTTGAGCTTCGCGAGCTTCGGTTCCTCTCCAGGGACGTACTTCCTCCAGAACTCGAAGTGTCTGTGCTCGGTTGCCGAGAGGTTCTGAAGGACTTCCCTGAATGGACTGTCGGGGCTGACCGTCTTGGACAGGCGGTCGTAGAGAGTGTAATCTGACCATTCGTCCGACATCCTGACTCTGGCGACGTCCCTCAGAGTCGCGTTGACGGAGGACATTTGACTGGGACGCAGCTTCGAGGGGCGTATTTGAATCCTGATACGAGCACCGTTCTGAATGGGTGTCGTGGGCCTGGGGGCTATTCGAGGTAGAACGCAGGTTTTGTGGGGAGCGCGTCTTTCGACTTGTTCGATGGGTCGTGGATTTCCCTCCCCCCTGCCAACTGGACGACGACGGGGACTCGGAGTTCGCTGGACATGAACTCCGACGCCTCAGACAGGACTTCGAACTCGTCGAACTTGCTGTGGAACAGCAACTTCGTCAGCATATCGTCCCCGATTTCAAAGCCGAGCTTGAAAACTTTGTCTGGCTGGATTTTCAGTGACGCGTACTTCTTCACCACCAAGCCGACGTTTTCGTTCTTCCTCTTGGCGGATACCAACTCGAAGAAGTACTTCCTCGCCATTTCGGAGGAGACATAGATGTTGAGCCGCGTTCTTGGGCCTTTCACGACGTGCAGTACGTTCCGTGCGTCCTCGATCACCCTGTTTAGCACGGCTTCGGCCAGCTCCGCCTCCTCATCCAGAGGGAAGTCCTTGGGCGATGGCCAGTCGGCTTGACACACGAGTCCCTTCCCTCCCAGGTCGTGGTTCAGATCCTCTGCCATGAACGGGGCGAACGGGGACATCATCCTTACCCAGGCGCCGAAGACTTCGGTCAGTGTCTGCTTCCTCGGGCTTTCCGCCCTATGCAGGTAGTATCTGATGTCGTTCCACAAGTCGAGGAACACTGTGGCGGAAGCTCGGCGTATCTTCATCTCCTCCATGGCCTCCGTGGCCGTGACTACCCTCCTGTGAAGCGAGGAGATCAGCCAGGAGTCGAGTTCGCTCTCTGGTCGGGAGGTGGCTGACTTGAGCGTCTTCCTTACGAATGGGATTACCGATTCGACCTTCGCCTTGGCGTCTTGGGCCGTCCTGTCTCTCCAGTCGGCGTCGTCCATACCGTCTGCAGTAAGCGCGAGCCCCAGCCTGAACCCGTCCGCCCCGTACTTCGCCAGTGCGCCCTTCCAGGTGACGAAGTTGCCCTGGGTCTTGCTCATCTTCTTCCCCTCGATGAGAATCATCCCGTTGATGCCGAACCCCCTGGGCCAATCCCTTTCGGGGAAGAGCGCAGCGTGGTGAAAGGCGTAGAATGTCAGGTGGTTAGGTATCAGCTCCTTTGCCGAGTTGCGAAGGTCAACAGGGTACCAGTACTCGAACTCTGCCCGGATTTCCCGGAGACGTTTCTCGGTCGTCCTCGCCGCCTTGGCCACGTTGGCAGGACTCCCCCTCCCGAGGAGGACGTAGTCGAGCACATCGGAATTGAGGTTGTCCGGTCCAATCTTCTCGAGGTTGACGAACTTGCTGATGTTGTAGTAGGCCATGTAGATCGTCGAGTCGCTGAGGGTCTCAACAATCCAGTCCTTGTCCCAGGGGATCTTTGTCCCCATGCCCGATCGCCGGGCACAGGGCCAGTCGTTGAGCCACTCGATGGTGGAGTAGAACCACTGGCGTGCCTCTTCGGGGTAGACGGCGGCCTTCTCTACCACCAGCTTCGCCTTCGTCTTCCAGTCGGGGTTGGAATAGTTCAGGAACCACTGGTTCTCTAGAATCTTCACATAGCATCGGGTCCCGCAGCGGCAGACCACCTTTTCAGGGAGCTCGTACATCTCGCTCAGGCGGGCCGTCTTCGCCATGAGCTCCAGCGCCTTGGCTTTCGCCTCCTCAACCCTCAGGCTGGCGAGCGGTCCGGAGGCCTGAGTGAGGACGCCGTTGTGGAACTCGGCGCTGTACACCTCCTCTGTAGCAGCCTTTAGCCTCGGGTCTGTGGAGTCACTGATTGCGTGGCGCTTGATGGCGTCCTCGGCCGGGACCTGGGAGTAGCCCTTCAACGCGAGTATTGGAATCGGGGCCAGCTTGTCTGCAATCTCCTTGATCTGCCTGGGCACCTGTATTCTTCCATCCTGGATGTCACGGAGGGCCATCAGGTCGTAGGGGGCGTGGGCAGGGACGCTGTAGACAACTCCAGTGGCGAGCGAATCGTCGACGAACTTCCCGGGGAGAATTGGGAGGGACTTGCCCGTCAGGGGGGCCATGGCGAATCTTCCAACCAGGTCGGAGCCTTTGAAGGAGCGCACAGGGTCGACATCGTGCTTCTGCTCCGAGAGCTTCGTTAGGGCGGCGGAACTCACAATCCAGAGTTCGCCATCCACCCGAACTTCGCTGTACTCGGCGTCAGGGTTAATCCAAAGGTTGGTGGCGCCATAGATGGTCTCGGGGCGGAGGGTGGCGGCGACGAGGGCGAACTCACCCAGGTGGAACTTGATCAGGTTGAATTCCTCTGGGGAGACGCCTTCCCCTTCCATCCTGTCGTGGTCTCCGGTGGGGCTCTTGTCGAAGGGGCACCAGACTACCGGATGGGTCCCTTGAACCACGTAGCCCAACTCCCTCAGGTGCAGGTACTGCCACTCGACAAACTTCCTGAAGGCAGGGTCCACCGTCCGGAACTCGCGGCGCCAGTCTATGGAGAATCCTGTGTCCTTTATCACCTGCCGGCTCACTTTGGTGTAGTAAGAGGCAAGGTATTCCGGTTCTACGAACTTCTCGACTTCTTCCTCGGGGACGCCATCGGCGGCGAACGCTCTCCTTGCCGAAAGGTCCCCCTGCTTGAGCCGCTGGCTCATGCCTACGATTGTCTTTCCCGTCCAGTGCCAAGCCCAGGGAAACAGAACGTTGTACCCCTGGAGACGCTTGAAGCGAGCGTAGAACTCCGCCCGGGCTGCGGTGAAGGCGGTGCCCACATGGACGGCTGCGTTCATGTAGGGGAAGGGGACGGTCACGAACACCTTCTTCTTGCCGGCGACAGGATCGGGCTCGAAGACGCGCCTTTCGTTCCATACCTTCAGCCAGTACTTCTCTCTGGGGGACGTCGTCTTACTCTCCCGTCATTCCCACTATGGACGGCATTGAGTTGACTAATTCGGCCACTTTGTCCGCCAACGGGCCACCACCTTGAGCGAAGCTGTCGGACCCTCCACCAGACCCCCCAAGTATTGAAGCGACGCTTCTTATCACCTTGGAGGCTGAATACTTCTCTCTCGCTTTCGAACCCACGAAACAGACGGCGCGAACAGCTCCTTTCACGTTCTGCAAGCCGACATAGATGGTCTCGGGCTTGGATTCGACCAGTTTTTGACCCTGGCTAATGATTCCCTTCTCGTCCAATTCCGACGGTGGGGCAACGGAGACAAGGTACGAATCGAGCGGTCTTGTGACTACCAGGCTCGCTGTCGCTCCAATTCCAGCCGACGTAGATGCATCACGCTGGCCTGAAGAGACCAAATTCTGTAGTCGATCGGTTTCCAATGAAAGCTGGGTCACCTTCTCGTTCAGTCTTCTGATGCCGGCCCGCGAATCCGTGAGATCAGACACCAAGGCGCGAGCGACCTTCGGGAGGTTCTCCCTTTGAGTGCCAAGGACGGTGGACAGCTCCTGAAGCTCAGAATCCATGTTGTGCATGTATTCGATGGCCGCTTCGCCGGCGACGAAGTTGATTCGCTCGACGCCGTCCTGGATGCGCTCGACCTTGGTTATCTTGACGAGTCCGACTTCGCCGGTGGATTTGTTGTGGGTGCCACCGCACGCCTCGATGTCCCACCCTCCGATGTCCACCACCCTGACTAGCTTGCCGGGGACCACGCCTCCCTGGTAGAGCCTGAATCCGTACTTCTCTTCAGCTGCCTGCCTTGGCATGAAGGTGTTCTTCACCCTCAGGTTCTTCCTGACTATCTCGTTAGCCAGGTCCTCTATCTCTTGGACTTCGGTCTCGGTGAGGTGGGCGAAGTGGGTGATGTCAATACGCCCGTAGTCCTCCTCCTTGAAAGCAGAGTGCTGCCAGACCCAGGGCCCCAAGACTTGGCGTGACGAACCGTTGATGATGTGGGTCGCCGTGTGAGTCTGGGTGATTCTTCTCCTCCTCGTCGTGTCGACGTGGCACTGGATGACTGTGCCTACCCTGGGAGCTCTCCCTTCGACTTTGTGGATCACAACGTCCCCATACTTCTCAACGTCCACCACATCGGCTGTCCCGATTGTCCCGTGGTCAGGCTCCTGACCGCCTCCGCGCGGATAGAACACGGTGTGATTGAGGACGACATACCCGCCGGGGAAGACTTTGAGGACCTTCGCCCCAAAATCGAAGTTGGGGTTCTCCTCGTAGTAAAGCAGGTTGGTGGGAGGAAGCTTGGTTATATCGAACTTCGGTTTTGGCTCTTCCAACCTGCGGGTTATGTGCCTCGCCTGGACCTGCTCATAGAAGTCCTCGGGCTTGTCAATCAGGGCACCCGCCTCGGCCAACTGCTCCGGAGTGACGCCGTCAGAATCGTAAAGGCGGATGAGCTCGTCGGTGGGGACGGGCATTCCGGCCAGAGAGAGAGATGAGACGATCTTCGAGACCCGCTCGGATGATGACGCGTACCTTGCCTCCTCGACCTCAAGAATCTTGGTTACGTCGTCCCTATGCTCCTCCAGCTCGGGATACATGGCCGAAAGATGGTCGATGTGCCAGCTGACGACGTCGGCGATTGCGAGAGGGAACCTGTAGTGCCTGATGAAGTTCATTGCCCTTCTAAAGACAATTCGGAGGTTGTAGCCGCCTCCCGAGTTGCTCGGGAGCATCCCGTCCGCTATGGCAAAGAGCAAAGTCCTAGAATGGTCGGCAATGGCGTACATCGCCTCCTTTGGTCCGAGCTGCTCCTCGAGGGCCTTGCCGTCCATGCCAAGATCTCTGGCGATTATCGCACGCTGGCTGGAGAGGGAGCCGAACTCGTCGACGTTCATGGTTCCCGCTAGCCGCGAGTAGGCGAGGAAGAGCTTCCTATCGACCTCGACCTTGCAGAGCTCGTTCATCCGCTTTAGAACGGCGCCGAAATTAGCGTCGTAATTGGTCGGCGTGCCCTGGCTGATCCAGGCCCAGCGCTGCAGGCCAGTGCCCATGTCGACCACCTTCTCTTTCATCTCCTTGTAGTCCGAGACGTCGCCTTCGAAGGCTGTGAAGACGGCGTTACCGAGTTCCAAGCCTCGGACGAAGTACTCCAAGGAGTATCCGAAAGCCCCATAACCGATCCAGACGTCCTCGTTGAAAGTGATTTCTTTCTTATCGATGCCGAACTCTTTGGTCATCAGCTGAAAGTCAAGGTCGATGCACCTGTCCTTCCAGTATCCCTCCTTGTCGGCTATGCTGTGCTGGCCGACCATGACGAACGAAGTGTAGTGCTTCCCGCTGACCCCGACGTTGGGTATATCATTGAACCTCATGCACATCTGTGGGACGACGAGGGGGTTCGCGGGGAGTTGGAAGACCACCTTCCCGGCCTCGACTCGCTGGAAGTCGACTATCGAAGCGACGGTGAAGTAGAGGTCAGGCCTCCAGCGGCTAACGACGGGATATCGCTTCACGCTGGTGTGGTGGTTCCTGACGAAGAAGCGTTCAATTGCCTTCCAGGATTCGACCTCGTCGAACCTCCTGCGTGTCTGGGGGTCGCCGATGAAGGAGTAAGCCGAGCAGGGCTGGTCGTCGCACCTCTTCCTCGCGGGGTCAAGGGTCCAGAAGTAATTCCCGCAGTTCTCGCACTTCTTCCGAACGAAGCCCTCCCGCTTGAAGAGGTCGACCAGGTAGTAGCGTTTGTAGTCGGCCGAGAACCTCGCCCTCAGGGCTTCCTTCTTCTCGTTCAACTTGGATTTTGAGACTCCTCGGCTTGAAGTAGATAAAGGTGGAACGAAGACCTGCCCACGTTGGCCCAGGAAGTAACGATCAGGAGGGCGAAGGAGAGCGAGCTCCCAGTGATCAGGAAAATGTCCATCGAGGAGCTCCCGGCGGAACTGGATGAAGATGAGTTGAAGTTCGTACAAAGGGCCAAAGAGGTGTTCGGGGAGCGGCTCGACGCTATTCTGGCACGGAGCGGGAACGAGTTCTACGTGGCACAGGTGGGGAACGATGAAGGGATGGCGGGCTACGTCTGGTTTGGGGTCGCCCAGAGGCCCTTTAGTGAAATGGAGATCGGGTGGATATACGACATCTTGGTGCTCCCTGAGTACAGAGGCAAGGGGGCAGGGGAGGCGCTCATGAGACACGCACTGAAGTTGAGCAAGGAGAAAGGGTTCGCTCAGACGGGCCTGATGGTGAACGCGAAGAACACGGCCGCCTGGTCGCTCTACGAGAAGCTGGGCTTTCAGACCGAGTATCGGATTATGAACAGAAGAGAGGAATAGGGGGGCTTTTGCTCTCAACAGTTATATACGGAACTGAGACCGCCTGCCTGCGAAATAACATGGAGTACGTTTACGCTGCCCTTCTGCTTCACAAGCTGGGGAAGCCCGTCAACGAAGCGAACCTGATCAGCGTGGTCAAGGCGACGGGTGCCTCGCCTGATGAGGTGCAGATAAAGGCCCTAGCTTCCGCCCTGAGCGAAGTCAACATCGACGAGGCTCTGAAGAACGCGGCTACAATGGCTGCTGCACCGGCGGCAGCTGCTGCGGCTCCAGGAGCACCCGCTGCGAAGGTGGAAGAGAAGCCAAAGGAAGAGGAGAAGAAGGAAGAAGAGGCTCTACAGGGTCTCGCTTCACTCTTCGGCTGATAAAATACAGCCTTTCTTATCCGGTAAGGCCCTTCTTCTTAGCCTCGGCTGTAAGTGCCGCTGCTTCCGCCTCGGCCCTTCCAAAGATCAGGGGTGCCGTTTCCTTGGTTACGAATCCCGCTTCCATGGCCACGCTCACCGCCTCCCTGTACGCTTTCGCGATTATTTCTGGCGCAGTCTCCTTCGTGACGTAGCCTATGAGTATCGAAAGCCCCCTCGCCGAAGTGTAGGCGTCGACCAGGTTCTGCCTGTACTTCTCGAGGTCTATCGCCACCAGATCTCCGGAGTAGATGAGGCCGTCCTCGTAGGCGAGCGCGATTGTCAACCCAGCGCGGATTGGCTTGATGTTGAGTTTTGACAACAGGCTGGCCAGCTTAGGGGTCACCTCTCCCCCCTTCTTCAACGCGACCGAGTCCTTGTTGACCCAGATGCTCCCTCCTTCTATCTTCGTCGAGATGCCCGCTTCCCTGAACTCGCTTAGGACCGGGCCGGCCGGGAGGCTGGTGTTGCCTGCCGGGACGATTATGTCGTTGGGTGCCTTGTCGCCCGCACGGGCATGAAGGTAGACATGGCTCTTGTCGAGGGTGAGGAAGAGCTTGAACGGGTCGTAGGTAGAGAAGATCAGGGCGTTCTGGCCGCTGAGGTGGGACAGAAGCTGGTCTGCGTTCTTGATTCCTGCGTTCTTGAGGCCCAGGATTGCGAGCTTGTTCTTGACCACGTACACCTCCGCGTGGCCTCGGAGAGCCTTCCTAACCGCCATCAACTGGGTCGACCTGACTTTGGACAGGGTGGTGACCGCTAACACCGGGTACTTCTTGGCGAGCTCAGTGACCCTGTCAACGATCTCGGCCTTCTTGGGGTTGTGCTTCCGCTGAACCTGGACGGTCTCGCTCACGCTACTCTACCGCCTGCTTTGCCGGCTTCCCCATCGTCGTCTTGACCATTATCGTCCTGATGTTCTTGTCCCCGTTTGGGAGCTTCTTCGAAACGGCGTTGACCACAGCCACGATGTTGTCTGCAATCTCGGGCTCTGAAAGCTTGCTGTCCCCGACCTTCGCCATAATCCCGAGGGACCCCCTGCTCCTTATCCTGACGGCCGTGCGCATCCTGTTGATCATCGCCTCGATGGGGGAGTTAGGCGGGACCGGAGTCGGGATCTTCCCCTTGGGACCGAGGGCCTGGCCGAGCACCTTGCCTATCCTGGGCATGAGCGCCGTGTCAGCGAGGAAGAAGTCGTAGGACCGGGCGAGCTTCTTTGCGTCTCTCTTGCTCCCTCCATAGTTCTCAAGCTGGGAGGGGTCCATGACCAGGTTGGCCTTTGCGTTCTTTGCCCTCACGGCGAGGTCCCCGGACCCGATGAAGCAGAGCCTTGCCTGCTTCGAAACGGGGTGCGGGAGATAGACTAGCTCGTTTATGTTAAGGTCTGTCTTCTTGGGGTCGACTTCCTTCAGGCTTATCATTACTTCTACGGACTGGGTGAACTTGGTCTCCTTTGCCTGTTGCTTGCCCTTCTTGGCAAGCTCTGCGAGCTGCTGGTTCGAGAGCATCCTCCTTTCACGAATTCCTTGCCGAGCCTTGGAACATCGGATAAAAGCGTTGTGTCCTGATTCTCGACTTTCTGTGTGACGGCGGCGCCTCTATTGGAACTTGGAGTCCCACTTTCCGGCGTCTATCTCTTTCATGAACTCCCTGGGGTCCTTCCCTTCGACCTTGACCCCCATGCTGACGCAGCTCCCGACCACCTCTTTGGCGGCGGACTTGATGCTTGCCGCGTAGGAGCCGGCTATCTTGCTCTTGGCGATACTGATGACCTTGTCCATGGTCAGGTCCCCGGCGAGTTCTGTGTTGGGCTTGGCGGACCCTTTGGGTATCCCCGATTCCTTCGCAATCAGGGCCGAGGTTGTAGGAGTGCCGACGGAGATTACGAACTGCTTGGTCTCCTTGTCGACCTCGACCTTCACCGGCACCCTCATTCCCTTGAAATCCCCTGTTTGCCTGTTGATCTCGTTAACAATGCCGAGGACATTCACGCCGAGAGGACCGAGGGCAGGGCCCAGAGGGGGACCAGCGCTCGCCTCCCCACCCGTTACCAAGACGTTGATGATCTGCTTGTCACCCATTCACAATCACTTCGGTTGCTCTGGCTTCGCCCGCTCCACGAGCTTGGTGAAGCTCGCGTCGATCGTGATGGGCATGGCGAATGCGGTGTCGAGCAGGGTGACCACTACCTCCTGCTTCTCCTTCTCCACTCTCGCTATCTTGGCCCTCATTGTCTTGAAAGGACCAGCGACTATCTCTACCGTGTCGCCCTCGTTCAGCTCCGCGACCATCGACTTCGTCACGAGGTACTTCTCGATGTCTGAGTACTGCATCATGCCTGGAATCTTGCTCCTGACGTGCTTGAACCCCTGAATGCTTTCGTCGACCACCTGGCTGTTGGGTGCCTCGAAGAGGACGTATCCCTTCCAGGTGTCAAGGGCGAGCACCGAATAGATAGGTTTCTTCTTCTGTATCGCCCTGTTGGCCACGAAGGTGGCCACCGTCTTCTCCTGACCTCCGGTGGTCTTCACCGGGAAGATGGAACTGCTCCTCTCTGGCTCACTCAAAACCGACACTTCGGAAACTGCCCGATTTTTGTTGGCCTAATAACCTTTCAGCCAGAACCGCCAAAGGCGAAGGTTCCGATCAGCTTTATGAGAAAGCCGATGGTCCCGACCACAGCGACCCCCAGGGCCACCAGCTTCAGGTAAAGGGTGAACTCATCCCTGTCGCTCTTGTGCGCGAGCTTGAATATCGCGTTCGCTGATTTGAAGAAGTCACGAACCCCCATTTTCGAACCTTTGGGTCGACCCTGAAACTTTGCTTATATGCTTAGTGCCGGCCCAATTCAGTTATTCGTTCGGGAGCCAGTCCAGCGTTAATACGCTGGACGGGGGGACCTGGGCGCCGTGAACCCCCAGGGGGAGCCGGCGACTGTAATCGTGGCTTCCACCACCGACCTGGCCTCGCGGACTCTCGCAGAAGCCCTGGTGGAGGAGGAAGGATTCAAGTCGACCGGTGTCAATCTGTTGGGCCACCCCGTCTTCCAAAAAGACTCCTTCCTTCTGGCCCGGTTCGAAGGGATTATTGTCAGTCCCCCGGCGCTGGACGAATACTTCAATCCCCAGGCGTACATCTTCCTATCGCGCCATAGCGCAGAGTCAGGCATCGCCTCGCTCACTGCTCACACGACGGGGAACTTCTCAGCCGAGGCGAGGTTCGGAGGAGAAGGACGGGAGCTAGGACGGTCAGATCCGTTACTACTGAAGAACTACCTGATCGCCCTATGGAAGCACAAAGCCGAAGTGAAGGAATACGAGATTACGATGGAGGCGACTCACCATGGGCCGACCGCTCTGCAGAAGCCGGTACTCTTCGTGGAGCTGGGGTCGTCTGAGAAGTACTGGGGGGACAAGAAAGCGGCTTCGGTTGTCGGGAGGGCGCTGATGGAAAGCCTGCGGGAGAAGAACATCTGGAGCAAGGTGGCGATCGGGTTCGGAGGGACCCACTACCCGGAAAAGTTCACGAAGCTCCTGATTGAGGGGGACATGGCCTTCGCATTCGTCGCACCCAAATACGCTCTAGGGAACGTCGACGAGAAGATGATCGGACAGATGATCCAACGCTCCACAGCCCCAGTAAGGTATGCGGCCCTGGATTGGAAGGGACTCGGACCTCACAAGGAGAAAATAGTCTCTCTCGTCAAGCAGTACGGTCTGGAAGAGATCAGGACGTAAGCGTAGAGTAGTCTTTCTTGGCCAGCATGAGGAAGCAAAGGAGGGCCTTTTCCGTGTGCATCCTGTTTTCGGCCTCGTCGAAGACCACCGAATGAGGGCCATCTATCACTTCGTCGGTGACCTCGTCTCCCCTGTGGGCAGGAAGGCAGTGCATGAAAATGGAGTCCGATTTTGCATTCGCCATAAGGGCCCCATTGACCTGGTACCGGGGGAGAAATGCCTGCTCCCGGCGGAGCTTCTCCTGCTCCTCGCCCATCGACACGAACGTGTCCGTGATGACGCAGTCTGCGCCTGACACCGCGGCCGAGGGATCATTGATGGTTCTGACGCTCGCCCCCGTGGCATGAGCAATGCCGGATGCAAGGCCGACTATTGTTTGCGGCGACTGGTAACCCTGGGGAGTCGCTGCGACGAACTCGATGCCTGCCAGAGCCGCACCGATCATCCATGAGTTGCAGACGTTGTCTCCATCCCCCACCCAGGCCACCTTCAGCCCCTTTAGCATCCCCCTGTGTTCTCGGAGGGTGAGGAGGTCGGCGAGTATCTGCACGGGGTGATGGATCTCGCTGAGTCCGTTGATAACGGGTACGCTTGCCGACTTCGCCAGACGCTCGAGATCGGAGTGTTTGTTCACCCTCGCCATTATGCAGTGCACGTAGCGGGAGAGCACGCGCCCCGTGTCCTCCACAGTTTCCCCTCGCCCCAACTGTAACTCGTTGGAGCTCAAGCTGACCGGGCTCCCCCCGAGCTCGCTTATCGCGACCTGGAAGCTTACCCTGGTTCTGGTGCTCGGCTTCTCGAAGATCAGGGCGACGCTCTTGCCCGCGAGTGCCTTCGAGCCGAGGGCTTCCGTGCGGTGGAGCTTCAGTCGTTCCGAGAGGTCCAGCACCGATGCCAGGTCTCCGGGCGTAAACTCTGCGAGAGTGAGGAAGTCTTTGCCGTTCAAATCCCGATCCCTGCGCCTAGGGCGTCCAGCTGTCGGATGGCCTCTTTCAATACTTCGATGCTACCAAGGTAGTCCTTGACCTGCACCATCTCCCCATCGGTGTGGCTCGTCCGAGACAGGCCGGGCCCATAGGTGACGCAGGCGGCGCTCTTCTTGTGGGCAAAGGTGTTCATGTCGCCGGTGCCTGTCTTTCGGACCAGGTTCGGTTTGGTCTTCAGCTTGAGAAGGATGGCCCTCTGGAACGCTCGCACAAGGGTCGAGCTGGTGTCCGTCTCGTAGGCCTCGGTGGGCTCGCCCTCCGTGATGTCTATCATGGCACCTTCGTCTGTCTGGCTCGCGAACTCGCGCAGCTCCGCGACGGCCCTGAAGGAAGGAATTGACGGCGGAAGTCGGAGATCGAGCGTGGCTTCGCACATGTTCGGAATGACGTTGTGGTAGGTCCCCGCCCTCACCAACGTGGGGGAGATGGAGACAGACCTGAAATGGTCCCCAGGAATCTCCTTGGAGCGTTCGTACCTCTTCAGCCTGGAGAGAAGGAGGGTGAACTCGTCGAAGGCGCTCCTCTGGGCCCAAGGGGACCCTGCGTGTCCACCCGCAGTCCTTATCGTGACGTGAAGGCTGACCCGGCCTCTGTAGCCTATGGTTATCCTGTTGGCCCCGCTCGGCTCGCCGAACACAGCGTAGTCGAATCTGTCGCCGCTCCGGATCAACTGGTCGATGCCCGCACCCTCCCCCTCCTCCTGCGTGACGCCCGCGAACGTGATACCGATACCAAAATCGGCGGAGGCGGCTCCCGCCAGAAGAAGCGCACATAGAGGGGACTTGGCGTCGGCTGCCCCCCTCCCGTAGACCCGCCCCTGCTTTTGACTCACTGGCAGGTTGCCTGGGACGGTGTCCATGTGGCCGCAGAGAAGCAGCTTCGGCTTCCCCTTTCCGATTTCACCTATCGCGTTCCCTGCTCTGTCGATGTGAACGTTAGAGTACCCCAGAGAACTCATCCTGTCCGCCAGGAAGGACGCGAGCTCCGCTTCCTGGGTCGTGGGGGAATAGATCTTCAGAGAGTCAAGAAGCAGTTTCACGGGACTGCCTGCGATACCCGTCATCTCTTCTGGACATAAACCAGATAATCAATAACCATTCCGGGGACGTCTATACCCGTGGCCGGGACGGTGTTTTTGAACTCTGTCGTGTTGTTCACCTCGTGGACCAGTAACCCATCGGCTCCCTCCATCAGGTCCACTCCCACGAATTCGCCGCCTACCGCCCTTGCGGCCCTCACGGAAAGTTCATCGAGCTCGGGGGTGATTTTGCATGCTTCGGCCTTCCCCCTCTGGCGGTGTTGGTCCTCCACCCTGAGCCTCCCGAGTAGCGGTAGATGGCGGCGACGGTCCTCTCCCGAGGACGGGAGGCCCACTGAAGGCCTGTATGCTGTGGGGAACAACTCTGCAAGTGTTATGGGACCGGGGTACGCTGGTTCGGGTGCGACGCTCGGGCCGTGCGTCACCTTCGGATATCTGGCGGGCATCGACTGTGCTAGGCGGGGGGACTAGGCAGACTGTTGGGGATAGGATTTACAGCACGTAGACTGGTTTGCGATTGTCTTCGGGGTAGGGTTCCTTGGTCTGTGATACGAGTCCCGGATACTTCTTGACTTGGCCGCACCTGAGGCATCGGCAGAGCATGGGCGTGTCGCCATAATCTAGGAGATAATGTTCAGTCCTTAGCCTGCACCGGTCGCAGTCCATCTTCACGATTTGCTCCGCGAGCAAACGGTGGTAACACCTTCATGTCTGTATGCCAACTTGGATAAAACTGTTCTGTAAACTCAGCTGGACATAGGGATTGGACCTACTCGTTATCGGGGGATATCACTTTCACGGCACTCCCTTCTACGATCATTCGAAACCGGTCCTCTGCTTAAAGGCAGCCCACAAGCAGAGTGATTCCTTTGCCCCTCGAGCAACTACCGTTGAATCAACCTAGTATCAGTACGCCTTCCACTGACTTCATCAAGGCTGTCAAGTCTGTTAGGTTCAGTTACACCTCCACCCCTTTGACCAGAGAGCTCCTTGAGACTTTCAGGGATATGGTGAACGATGCCATTCGCATTTGCCTCAGAGAGAAAATCAAGGGAAGGCTCAACCTCAGGAACAGAATCTACAAAGAGTTCCAGGAGAGGTATGGCGTGACCTCCTTCTTCCCTTACTCCGTTGCAGAGATAGCCTGGTCCATTGTCAAGAAGCACAAGAGATGGCAAAGGAAGCCTTTCGCTAAGAGGCTGATGATGAAGATGGAGGCTCGGAACTACACGTTAAACTATTCTATCCTTTCTCTTCCCTTCAAGAGAGGGAAAAGAGTACTTATCCCCCTTCAATATGGAGACTACCAGCGTTCCTTTCTCATGGACACCACCCTGAAAATGGGGTCGGTGACACTGACAGAATCCAATATCTTCATCTCTTTTACGAATGTTACGACTCCGGTCTTGCCCACTTCGAGGGTCGGCGTAGATCTCAACGAGAAGTCGGCTGTCTGCTCAGACGGTACCGGGCATGATCTTTCCGAGGTGGCCAGGCTTCACACCGAATATGGTGCGAGGAGGAGCGATTTCTACAAGAATCATCCGAACGATCAGAAGCTCAAGAAGAAGTACGCCAGTTCGATCAGGGAGAAGGAAAGGGTCAGGCAGCTTCTCCACAGGGCAGCAAAGGAGATTGTGCAGACTGCGAAGTCCAAAAGACAGGCAATAGTCCTCGAGAAGTTGAAAGGCATCAGATACGCGCACAACAAGGGGAACTGGGAAGGTAGAGGGAAGCGCAGGAGGATAGCACAATGGCCCTTCCGTGTCTTGCAGGCGTTCATACTCTACAAGGCAAGCTGGGAGGGAGTACAGGTGGAGTTCGTCAGCGCCGCCTGGACATCCCGGACCTGCAACAAATGTCATCACATCAACAGGAGTCTGAAGCTGACAGAGAGGGAGTGGCGATGCCCAAATTGTGGTACCATTCTCGACCGCGATTTGAATGCGGCGATAAACATCGAGCGTCGCGGAAAGATACCATGTCTGGGTGAGGTTCGCCCAGGAGCGCAGGGCACAGATGAAGCGGTGAAGGGGAACCCGACGACTCCGGTAATCCTCCGAGCAGAAGCCCTGAAGTTGGCTTGACTGGCTGGGCCAGACAAGTCAATAGAACCATAAAACCGCTTCGCTCTGGCAACAGCCTCCTACTGGAGCCTCTTCGCTTCTTCTTCTCCGATGACTTGGCTCAGCACTTCAAGACCTCTGGACATCTGCCCCTCCTCGATGACGAGAGCCGGGAGGAACCGGAATGTGTCCCTCCCAGAATATGCGAAGATTACCCCCTTCGCCTCGGCCGAAAGCAATTGGGAGTGTATGTCCACCCGGGTCTGCATCGCCAACATAAGTCCAAGGCCCCGGACATCCTTGACGAGCTTGTGCTCAGATGCGATCTTGGAGAGACCGGTCTTCATCTTCTCTCCCTTTTCTTTCGCTTGCCCTGGGAGATTGTTCTGTGTGATGAAGTCAAGGGCGGCTGAGGCGGCCGCGCAGGAGAGCGGGTTCCCTGCGAATGTGCTCGTGTGCTCACCTCCCTTCAAGCTCAATGCTACTTCGTCGGTTGTGATGGCAGCTCCAATCGGAAGACCGCCACCGAGGCCCTTGGAGACGGTCATGATGTCGGGGACGACGCCCCAGTGCTCAGAGGCCCACATCTTCCCTGTCCTCCCGAGGCCACTCTGAATCTCGTCCATGATGAGCAGGGCGCCTCTCTGGTCGCATAACTCCCTGACCTGGTTGAAGTAGTCGGAGGGAGGGACGAAGATGCCGCTCTCTCCCTGGACAGGCTCGGCCAAGACTGCGGCTGTGTCGCTGTCGAGGAGCTGTGCGAGCGAGGCCGGGTCACCATACTCCGCGAATTCGAACCCCTCGAGGAGGGGCCCAAAGGGGTCTCTGTACTTCTTGTTCCAGGTGGCTGAGAGAGCCCCGTAGGTCTTGCCGTGGAACGCACCTTTCATTGATATTATCTTCTTCCTGGCCGTGTGTCTTCTGGCGAGCTTGATCGCAGCCTCGACGGATTCAGTGCCGCTGTTTGCCAGGATGGCCTTGTTCAAACCGTTCGGCGCGATTTTGATTAGTCTCTCCATGAATTCCGCTCGGGAGTCGTTGTAGAACGTGCCGTGGCAGGTGATGAGCTTTGCAGCCTGCTCGTTTATTGCCTTCACCACGGCGTCATTGGAGTGGCCCACGAGGGCGACACCGATGCCGGTCATGAAGTCAATGTACTCTTTGCCATCTGCATCCCAGACTAAGGATCCCTTCCCCCTGATAATCGACAGTGGGAACTTCTTGAAGGCCGGCACTCCGAAGGCTTCCTCGGTCTCTTGAATGTGGTTCATTGGGCGCTGATCACCGTGCACGTGTCGTGAGCCAGCGCTCTGGTAAGGGGGCTGGCCCTGGTTCCTGAGCAGATTATCGCTTCGTTTACTCCGGAGTCGACTGATTCAGCAGCGGCCATCACTTTCTTCTGCATTCCGAAACCAATCTTCGGGAGGCGGGACATCGCATCCGAAGGCGTCAGGTGGCTTACCAGTGCCTCGTCCAACTCGAGGCCGTTCACGTTGGTAAGGAACACGACGGCGTCAGCTCCCATCCTTGTCGCTATCGACGAAGCCGCCCTGTCGCCGTCGATGTTGAGCGGTTCCCCTTCGTCCCCCACAGCGACGGGCGACACCACGGGGACATAACCCTGGGAGAGTAGGGTATCAAGAAGAGAGGTGTTGACGCCTGCCACTTTGCCAGTGTAGCCTCCTTCGATTGCGACCTTTCTGCCCCTGCCGTCTATGATCACAAGCTTCGTCTTGCGCTTTCCCTGCATCAGCAGCCCGTCTGCTCCTGCCAGTGAGATGCTCTTCACCCTAACCTTCACTAGGGCAAGGACTAGCCGCTTGGCAAGCAGGCCGCTCATTACCATCTGGTAAATCTCGGCCGTCTCCCTGTCGGTGTACCTGCTCCGGACACCTTCTGGAGAGACGACGAAGCGCTGTTCCTTCCCCAGACGGGTCGCATATTGTGTAACCACGTCCCCGCCCCCATGAACGATCATCAGCTGGTGCGATGGGGCGAGTGCGGCGACATCCTCGACGAGGTTCTGTGGGACTCCGTCCTTCATCAGGCTACCGCCGATTTTCACCACGATTTTCATGCTCTACACCGGGTGCAGAGGCGCCATGGCGATTCCCGTTTTCTCGTCGAAGCCCAGCATGAGGTTCATTGATTGGATAGCATTTCCTGCCGCCCCCTTGATCAGGTTGTCAGTGGCGGAGAGGGCGACCAGACGGCCGGTCCGCTCTTCAATCTCGAAACCGATGTCGCAAAAGTTCGAACCCACCACCAATTTAGGATCGGGGAGACGGAAAGGTCCATGCTTGTCCCTCACCATGCGGATGAAGTAGCTCCCAGCGTACGTCGAACGGTACGCCTTCCAGATGTCGATTGGCTTGATGGGCCCTGATGTGAAAATGTGTGAAGTAATCAGGATACCTCTGACCATGTTCACCGCATGGGCCGACATGGATACCCTGACCCTTTCCCCGGATAGTGAGGTCAGAACCTGCTCGATTTCGGCCGAATGCCTGTGGCCCGCGGGCTTGTACGGCCTGACCACACTGAATCTCTCAGAGAAGTGGGTCGACAGAGCTGGCTTCCCTCCTGCGCCAGAGGACCCCACCTTGGCATCGACTACGATGTGGTCCCTGTCTATGCCGAGCGACTTCTCCTTCAGCAACGGCGCAAGAGCCAGTATGGCGGTGATGGCCATGCACCCTGGCGAGGAAACAAGGGTGGCGCCCTTCACCTGATCCCTGTTGATCTCAGGAATGGAGAAGACGAACCTTTCCAGGAGGTCGGGGCGTGGGTGGTCATATCCATACCAGCTCGGGTACTGTCCTTTGTCGCTCAGGCGGAAATCGGCGCTGAGGTCGATGACCTTGAGGCCCGCGTCAGCCAGCTGGGGGACGATCTTCACCGATTCCCCGTGCGGAAGCGCAGAGAACACGACGTCGCAGGAGCTTGTGAGCTTGGAGGCGTCGGGAGGTGAGAACTGCAGCTCTGTGATCCCTCGGAGGTTCGGGTGCACCTTGAAGATGTACTCCCCTGCGAATTTCCGGGCGGTGGCGGCCATTATCTCGACCTCAGGGTGCTGGAGCAGGAGGCGTAGCAGCTCCCCACCGATGTATCCTGAGGCGGCCAGAACTCCTACCCGGACCATGTTATCTTCTAGCGACCTGTGAAACGTACTTGATGAGCTGGGCGGGGATGTCCGTGGCTACCGCAGACTGAGCTCCCTTGAACTCCACGGTGTTGTTCACTTCGTGGACAAGGTAACCCGACTCCGGCTCCATGGCATCCACCCCGAGGATGCCTCCGCCGACCGCCTCTGCTGCCTTCAGTATGACCTCCTTTAGCTCGGCGTCCGGTCTGAACGCCTTCGACACGGCACCCCTAGCCACGTTTGTCCTCCACTCCCCCGGCGGGGCAATCCTGTGAACGCAGGCGATGATGTTTTCCCCCGCCACAATGGCCCTGATGTCGCGGGGGGGCCTCCTCACAAACTCCTGGAGGTAGTACATGTGCTGTTCCTGAGGGTTAGCGAGCTCCTCCTTGTACTCGATGAGAGACTGGAGGGTGCTTCTATCCCGTACCACCGTCACCATTCTTCCCCAGCTCCCCGTGAACGGCTTTAGGACGAAGGGGTAACCCAGTTTGTCCGCGGCTTCCTCGGCGGCCTCGGATGAGAGGGCGAGTAAGGTGCGAGGTGTCGGCACCCTTGCATTGGCTAGCGCTATGCTGGTCGCCAACTTGTTGCTGCACGTCTCTGCCACAGCGTAGCTGTTGATGACCTTCAGGCCCGCGCCTTCGAGCATCAAAGTCAGAACGGATGACCTGTAGTGGCTGATGCAGCGCTGGAGGACCACGTCGCCGAGGTCGGGGTGTTTTTTCGGGACCTCAAAGATGAGCCCTTTGGAATCGACGAGGGTCGCCTCTAGCCCTGCCGCCTCGGCGGCTTCGCTCAGGGCCTTCTCTTCCCACCTGAGCCTGTCGAATGTGATGCTTACCTTCACTTATTCACCCCAATCCTCTCCGACCTGTTCGGCTGGCTTCAGCAGCACGTTGCCATTGGAAATCTCAGCCACCTCGTATTCCTGCGAGCAGTCCTTGCAGGACACGAGCTCCCCCACTATCGCGTCGTTCGGCACGGCCAGGGTCGCTCCGCATTCTGTACAGCTAGTGTTCAATCTACAATTTCACCTCCCGGGATATGCCCGATGCCATTGCATTCAGTTTCCGCTCCGACGTCCTCAGAGACTTGGCCACCTCCGAGAGCGTAGAATCTGTCAGCTCGAGTTCCGCCTGGCGGACCTTCAGGCCCTCGGCAACGAATCTAGGGTTGCTACCCCCTTCGGTCGCTATCGTTTCGAGGAAGCTCTCAGGGTCGAGGAGACGCTTCGCTCTGCTTGGTTCGATGATGATGCGTTTGCCGGACTTCGCCGTGACGGTCCCCATCTTGGATGCAGCGACCTCCCGAAGCGATCTCCCGGTTTGGAGGGATGTCCTGACCAGTTGGCCGACGATGGCGTGGGCCTGTCTGAAGGAGATATGGTGCTCTTTGACCAGGTAGTTGGCCATAGCGACAGCAGTGGAATTGTCATTGGCTATCGCACTGCGAAGCCCTTCGGGCTTGATCGAAGCAGATGAAATCATCCCTGCCAGCATGGCCAGCGAATTGACGGTGTCATCGAGGGCGCGCCACAGCTGGGGAGTGATTTCTTGGAGGTCCAGGTTGTACGAATAGGGAAGGGACTTTAGGATCGCGCAGGCGGCTACCAAGCTCCCCATGACCGATCCGGCCTTCGCCCTCACCATCTCTGCCACGACCGCGTTCTTCTTCTGGGGCATTATGCTGCTCGACGCCGCATAGGCGTCGTCGAGTTCGAGGAATCCGAACTCGGACGTGCTCCAGAGAATCAATTCCTCAGCGAGCCTGCTGGCATCGATCATGGTCATGGTGGCGCATGAGAGCGCTTCGATTGCGACGTCCCTGGACGAGACGGCATCCATCGCGTTTCTAATCACCCCGTCAAAACCGAGCGACTTTGCAACCGCCCCCCGGTCAATCTTGACCGATGTGCCGGCCATGGCTGCGCTCCCCATCGGCGAAAGGTTGACCCTGGCGTACAGCTGGAGGACTCTTTCCGCATTGCGCTGAAAGGCGTCGAAGTAGGCGAATAGCTGGTGGGCGAAGGTGATAGGCTGGGCCCTCTGCAGGTGCGTGTAGCCAGGAACCACCGTTGTCCCGTGGCCAGCTGCCTGCCCCAGCAGGGCCCCCTGGAGCTCCGTGAGAGAGCGGAGAAGAGAGATCAGCTCCACCCGTAGTTCCATCCTGACGGCTGCGGCGACCTGGTCGTTCCTGCTCTTGCCGAAGTTCAGGTAGCCTGCCGTCTGTACGCCCAGGACGTCCACCGCCTGCTGCTCGAGTTGCTGGTGGAAGTCTTCCGCTTTGGAATCGGGAGAGATTTCAGAAGAGGCGCCCATAAGGAATTTGATGCACTTCGCTCCCGTCTCTCTGTCTACCTCACCTGCTTTCACGAGTGCAGCCATGTGGGCAATGTTCACCGCGATGACGTGGCGAGCGATTCGCCCGTCAGCGGCCATGGAGGAGGTGAACGCGAGGGCCCTTTCACTCGGCTTCTTTAGCCTTGGTCCTCGGATGTCCATTCTCCTGTTTTTCCTCAACTTGGGAGTTCAGGCTGGCAGCAACCCTCGACTGCAGCCCCCAGAGCTCGATGAAGCCGACGGCGTTCTTCTGGTCGAACTTCGAGCCGCGGCCGTACGTCGCAAGACCCACGTCATAGATCGAGTAGTCGGACGACCTACCAACCACCCGGGCCGAACCCTTGTAGAGCTTCATCCTCACCGTGCCTGTAACCCTGTGCTGGGTCGCTGAGATGAACCGGTCAAGGGCCAGCTTCAGCGGTTCAAGCCAGAGACCGGAATAGACGAGCCAGGCCCACTCCCTCTCCACCATTGCCTTGAAGCCAAGCTCGTGGCGTGTAAGGACGAGCTTCTCCAGGTCCTGATGGGCTTGAATGATCACCGAGGCCCCCGGGCACTCGTAGACCTCCCGTGACTTTATGCCGACCAGTCTGTCCTCGATGTGGTCAATCCTGCCGACGCCCTGGGAGCCAGCGAACTCGTTGACGTAGCTTACTAGCTTTAGAGGCTCCATCGCCCTGCCGTTCACCCTCGTCGGGACGCCGTTCCTGAACACGATGTCCAGGTACCCCGGCTCGTCGGGGGCGTCTTCAGGGGACACCGTCCACTCGAAGGCATCGGATGGAGGCTCGTTGTTGGGGTTTTCCATCGGACCGCTCTCGATGGAGCGTCCCCAGATGTTCTGGTCGACGCTGTAGATCGACTTGGAGAGCTTGATTGGGATGCCCCGCTTCTGGGCGTAGACGATCTCCTCGTCCCTGCTCATGTTCCACTCGCGGACGGGTGCGATGACCTCAAGTGCTGGGTTCATCGCCCTCACAGTGACGTCAATCCTCACCTGGTCGTTCCCCTTGCCGGTGCAACCGTGAGCGACCGCACTGGCTCCCTCCTTCTCGGCGACCTCGACCAGCTTCTTCCCAATAAGAGGCCGGCCCAGGGCGGTGCTTAGGGGGTAGGCTCCTTCGTAGAGGGCGTTGGCCGTGATCGCGGGCCACACGTAGCCGCGGAGGAACTCCTCCTTGGCGTCGATGGTGTAGTGGTTCTTCGCCCCAATCTGCCTTGAGCGCTTCTCAATCTCCCCCATGTCGTCCCTCTGGCCAAGGTCGAGGGTAACGGTCACGACGTCTGCGTCGTACTTCTCCTGAAGCCACTTCACGCAGACGGACGTGTCTAGTCCGCCGGAAAAAGCAAGGACAACTGTCCGGTGCAAATTTGTAGCGCGAGTGTCCGTGGAATATTTTTATAGGTTATGGACAGGAAAATCGCGAATTGGTCAAACGTGACCAAAAACTGGCCAAGGCCGTTTCCGTGACCCGGGCGGTCAAGGACGAGGTAGGGTCAGACCTCTCGATTCAGGATGCGATGGCAAGGGACTACCTGAACCTCAGCGCACTGGCCAGGATGCTCGTCCCGAAGGTTGCTGCCCGGACGGGGAAGAGGGTGAAGGACGTTAGTGAGGTTGGCATCGCCACGGCGCTCAAGAGACTAATGGGAGCGTACTCGCGGAGCTCCCCCAAGGTAAGCAGAGTGATAGCGAGGAGCGCGGTCAGCGTGAGGACCCACGTCTCCAGTCTTTCCGTGGAGAAGACCAAGAGGACGGTACAGATCGTCAGCACCCTCCTTTCAAATTACCCCAATGACTTCATTCAGGTTTCCGAGGGTCTCTCTTCGATCACCCTGATCTTCGACCAACGCCTTCATTCCAGGGTGAAGAGATCCTTGGCAGGTGCCGAGGTGCTGGAGGAAGGGGAAGAGGGAGCGGCGATTACCGTGCACAGCCCCGAGGAGATTACGACGACCCCGGGGTGCATCAGTGCCTTCTACAACGGGCTCTGGAGAAGACAGGTGAACGTCGAAGACACTGTCAGCTGCTACACGGACACCATCATGGTGGTGGGGATGAAGGACGCAAGCAGGGCTTTCGAGGCGCTAACCGAGCTCATCGGCGAAGAGCAGAGGAAGCTGTACGAGAGCTCTGCGTAGAGAATAGGATAAGAGTGCGGCTTCAAGGGTGGCGGTGCATTGAAAATCACAGTAACCCAGATGCCCGACGATCCTGTAGAGTTCGAGATTGAGTGGGGAAGGTTGGAGAGTCACGTCAAGAGAAATCAGAGCGATTTTGTTCTACTCCCGGAGATGCCGTTCTACGACTGGTTCTGCGCTGGTCCGAAGTTCGTCCAGGAGACATGGAGTGAAGCCGTCCACGACCACAGCGATTGGCTAGGGAGACTCACTGAATTAGGAGCTTCGGTGGTGCTGGCCTCGAGGCCCGTGGAGAGGGGTGGGAGGAGGGTAAACGAGGGGTTCGTCTGGAAAAGGAAGGCTGGGGCGAAGGGTGTTCACCTCAAAAACTACCTGCCCAACGAGCCGGGCTACTACGAGGCACGCTGGTATCAGAGGGGAGGGAAGCCTTTCACGCCGTTCGAGGTTTCGGGGTGGAAGGCCGGGTTCATGATCTGCAGCGACCTGTGGTCCATGCCCAACGCGAGGTCCTATGGAAAGCGCGGAGTGGAGCTCATAGTGGCGCCGCGCTGCACCGGACTGAACATCGACAAATGGCTCTCCGGCGGGAAGGCAGCGGCGGTGGTCGCTGGCGCATACTGCGCCTCCTCAAACAGGTTGGGCAAGCATGGGGCAGCGACCTTCGGAGGCAAGGGGTGGGTCGTAGGACCCGACGCAGAGGTTCTGGCCCTCACGTCAGGCGGCCGACCTTTCGTGACCGTGGAAATCGACAGAACGAGGGCTGACGCGGCGAAGAGCACCTATCCCAGGGACGCACTGAAGCCGGACTAGGCCTTCAATAACGAATCGAGGAACTTCTTGCTGTCGAATGGGACGAGGTCCCCGTACCCCTGGCCCACACCCAAGAAAATGACCGGCTTGCCGGTAGAATAAACTATCGAGAGCGCCGCGCCTCCCCTGACGTCTGCGTCGGCCTTGGTCAGGACGGCTCCGTCGAAACCGACGTGCTGATTGAAGAGCTCTGCCTGTGAGACGGCGTCATTCCCAGTCAGGGCGTCGGCGACGAAGACGCGGAAGTCGGGCTTTACCACCCGAACGATCTTGGCCATCTCCTCCATTAGATTCTGATTGGTCTGCATCCTACCAGCTGTGTCAATCAGCAGGCAATCTGCGTGGTGAGCCTTGGCGTAGAGTACCCCGTCCCTCCCCACGGCGGCTGGATCGGCGCCGTAACGCTGCGAGATGACTCTCAACTGCAGCCTCCCAGCGTGCTCCGTGAGCTGCTCGATGGCACCTGGTCTGTGCGTGTCCCCGGCTGCGCAGACAACGGACAGTCCGTTCTTCTGCAGGTAGCTTCCGAGTTTCGCGACTGTGGTCGTCTTGCCTGTGCCGTTTATTCCAAGGAAGAGAACTACGTAGGGTTCCCCGGTGCTCTTCGCCTTGTCTCTGATGTTCGCCACCAGGTCGACCGAACCAGCTTTTGCGAAGGCCGCTTCCAGGACGGCGGTGAGCCTTTCGCCTACAACCTCTGAGGGATCGGCGGACCTGTCGACCTTCGTGCCCGTGACGCTCTTCTGGACCTCGTTGGTCAGCGCTTCTGCCACGCTCTGCGCTACGTCGCTCTCGATGAGAGCAATCTGGAAATTGAAGACGATGTCATCGAGATCCTTGTCGCTGAGCTGTCTCTCTCTTACAGCACTTGTGACGGCTGAGAACGCTTGCTTCAGCCTGTCGAACATGGATTACTCCTGGCTCTTCGCCACTAGGTTGTTCAGGAGATCCCTGTCAGCGTTCAGCCTGTCTGCGATTTCGTTCCTCTCCCCCACGAGGGAGACGATGCTCTTCTCCACGTCCCTGCTCCTCTCCTCGAGCATTGCTACGGCCTCATCCTTCGACTTTTCAATCACTACGTTAGCGCCGACGTTGATAAGCACCGTGTCGGTGGACGGCGGTGGTGAATGGAGCATGGCCCCGCCTCCAATCTGGGTAAGGGCATCCGGACTCTTTCCATCAAGCCCCTTGATGGTTTCGAGGGCGGCGCGGCTCTCCAAGAGGGCCCTTTCGAGCAGGTTCTGTCTGGCCGTGAGTTCGTTGTAGGTTCCCTCGAGGACCCTGATCTCCACTACGAGAGCGTTCGCAGTTTCCTCGGCCGTGGGCTGACGCTTGCTCAAGATAGGAAACTCACACACCCAGTGCCCGCGTTATAAAGACAAGCTCAGGTCCCGTCGTCTGGCTGCCAGCTATGGCATTCCTCGAGTTTGCAATGAGGCCAGAAGCCACGTATGGGACGCCGCTGTTAACAGACGTCGGATAGGCGTCGACGCCGAGCAGCGAGCTAATCCTTCCTACTTCCCTCTCGTCAAGACCGGGATAGACCGCGGCCCCGTTGTTGGTGGCCACTACGAAGGAGCCGACTTGATAGTACTCTCCAATGGGCATTCGTTCGACTTCCGTTCCGAGGACGTCCTTGATCTGTGAAAGAGCCTTCGAATCGAGAATTGGGGACACGAGGGCGCACTTGTCGTTCGCGACAACGAGGTTCCCCACAGCCGTGAGCCTTGAGTCAAGTCTTGAAACGTTCATGCCGGTAGCCGCCCTGATCTCGTGGATCTCGGCTTCGTCGGCAAGCCTCGAGACAAGAATGCCGTTACTGTTCATTGATGCCAACGGCCCGAGCAGCCTTGACTCCCCGATGGACGCTGGAATGGCCGATACCTGCAGGTTTGCACAGAGCTTGTCAGCCTTCGTCTGGGCGAGGCCCTTTGGGACAAGGAGGAACCTCTCGTTTCCCTTCAGAAAGACGCCTATGTTTGGGCTCCGGTAGATATCGATCAGGTGCAGACCCATTCGGTCACACGCTTTCGGGCTTCGGAGGGAGTTTGACCTTTACGACACCGTCTTCGTCGCGCTCCATCTCGACTGTAATGCGCCTAGGGGGGTGCCTTATGCCTCTCGCCCAGATCTGCTCGTTGACCTCTACATCGATGCTCACCTGCTTGGCCTTCATGTGCCGGGTGGCGAACTCCTTGATGACGATGATGGCCTTCTTGGCCCTCCTGTAGGGTGGAGCCTCGTAAACCACGCCCAGAGGCACGGTGTAGGTCCGCGTCAGTTCTTCCATCTTCTGCTCAGACATTATCTATTACCTCAGCTTCAGCTTCCGCTGCCTCCAGCTCCTGCGCTTCGGATTGGTCCTGACCTTGCGGTTCGTCCTGACTATGACCCATGTGGGGACTGACCTCGCCTGCTTGCCGGCCTTCGTCAGCCTGTTCTTCTTTGAGGTGTCTTTGACTCTGGCCATACTATGCTCGCCTGATCGTGATGTCCCGCTTCTTGCCCTGCAGCGTGGCTAGCATCTGCTTCACCTGGTCGTCGTCTATTGCGCTTCTTAGCTTGCCTGACGAGGCGAGTTGGATGACGTATTCCTCGACGGCGTTCGCCAAGTCGGGCCTGACCATCCTGACGTTTGCCAGCCGCTGCCTCGCCTCCGACGTGAGGGCCATCCTGAGGGCTGCCTCCCTCATCATCCTTCGCTCTTGAGCCTCTCTGTCGGGTTGCTTCTGCGGCTGCTCGGCCATGGTCATGCGTACCTCGCGAGGGCCTTGTTCTCTTCGCTGAGCGTGGTGAAGATCTCCTTCGACACCTTGTCTATCATCCCCCGTCCCTTGGACGAAATGACCCTCCCCTTCGTGGTCTTGGTGACGAGCTCGGCCTGCTCGAGCTGCTTGAGGATCTTCCTGATTGAAGACCCACCAGCGTCTCTGTGATGTTTGGGATAGTACTTCAGGGCCTTAGAGCCGCCGTAGGCGCGCTCCAGGTCGCCCAGCCCGACGGGACCGTGGAGGTAGAGCTTTCGCATGAGGGAGGCGGCACGGGTGTACCACCAATCGGAGTCGGCGGGGGGCCTTTCAGCGTGCGAACCAGTCTTGACGAAGCGGGACCATTCCGGCTGCTCGACGCCCGGGACCTCTTTCATCTGCACCGCTAGGGCGGCAATCAGTTTGCCCGATGGAACGTCGTGGACACTAACCATAATACTTCACGAAGCGGTTTTCCGAGCCTTTTTCAATCGTATTTAAGTTTCTTACACGACTCTCCGGTTTACGTGGCCGCATTCAGAGCAGGTCACTCGTAGTATTGTCGGCTTTCCATGGCCCAGCCTGACCCGGGCATTGACACCCGGGACCAAGAGCCCCTTGCACCCCCGACAGGTGAACCTCGTCAGAGAGGGGTCGAGACGGACGTTGAACTTGAGCTTTACCTTCCTGGCCAGGGCTGCCTGCTCTTTCGCAATGGCGGGATTGGTGTGTGAGAGGTTAACGGCAGATTCCGTAAGAAGCTTGACGATGTTAGCTGCGTCCTCTCTTGGAGCCGTGCGGGTGTTCACAGCCCGAGCCAGGCATGCAAGAACTTAACCATGCCCCTCCTTGTCGGCCCCATCGTTGCTATACTTCGTCCTTGCGGAGTCGGCTCTCGAGCTGGTGCCGAAGGAAATTAGAAGACAAGCTGCGGTTGTGAGTGACGCGAGGCGGAGGGGGAAGGACCCCTCTGAGATTCTCCTCGATAGAAGCTTCCATCATTCGGCGATGGCGAAGCTGAAGGATTCGGAGAAGAGGGGAAGGCCGGACCTGGTGCATGTCGCGCTGCTGAACGTAACAGGGACGCCGCTATACCTCGACGGGTCAGTCAGTGTTTTCGTTCACACCTTTAATGACGTGGTCCTCGAGATTGCCGAGAAGACCAGGATTCCAAAGAACTACCTTCGCTTCAGAGGGTTGATGGAGAAGGTCCTGGTTGAACGGCCGAAACAGGGTCTAATCAAAGTGCATTCCATGGGCATCAAGGAGCTAGTAAGGATGATCTCGTCTGACGAGGTGGTCGGGCTTTCTGTGCAGGGGAAGATGATGTCACTGGAGCAATTGGCGAATAAGGTCACGGCAGCGAGGAGCCCATCCGTCATCGTGGGCGGGTTCCCGCATGGGCACTTCTCGCCAGAGACGCTCTCGTCAATGGACCAAATCGTCAGGGTAGATGCAAGGCCTCTGGAAGCCCACGTTGTCGCTTCACGTGTGATCTACGAGGTGGAAAAGGCCGAGGCGGGTTCAACGATTAAAAGCGCTAGGTAAAGGCTCGGAGGTTGTGCGGTCGTCGTCCAGCCTGGTCTTACGTCCCTGACATGCCAAGAGGACACAAGCCCTCCAAGCTTGTAACCCGGGTTCAAATCCCGGCGACCGCACAGTGATTTGAACCCAAATGGGGTCAAGTCCAGGAACCGGCCTAGGGCACTTGGCCCTGTTATTCACGATATCAAGGGGTTCAATGCACGATTAGAACTCGGTCGGCACAGTAGCTGCCGTGCTGACCATTTCCTTCGCCGCCCGGATGTACTTCATTATCTCCATCAGAGAGCCATCAAGTCTGAACTTACCTGTGAGCAGTCCCTGTATCGGGTCAATTTCGTTGCCAATCAGCTTGCGCCAGTTCGAGTAGGGACCCTTGTAGGCATAGACCGCCTTCGGAACCCGGTCGGCCGAATCGGCGTAAAGGGCTCTCCTACATGCGCCGTGATAAAGGTCGAGGTAGATGTAGGCGTCCCGGGGAAAAGACTCGTCCTTCTGGACGACGAACATGATGTCTCCTTCCCAGCTCTTCCCGGCATCCTTGTACGCCTCGTTTTCGTTCAGCCTCTTCGCATACTCCTGGACCCATTCGTCAGAGGGGAATTTCGGCATCTCGTCCTACCTTTTCCTTGGGTTGCATTAAAGGAAGAGCGTGCTTGCTGTCTAACCTGTTAGGGAAGTGCGGAAGTCGGTACGCTCGATAAGCGGTTTAAGTAAGAGAATCCGATGTAACAGCGCGTATGTCCGAGATGGATTTTATCGCTGGTTATCTGGAGAAGAGCCTTAAGCCGTACAAGAAATCTGTCGAAGGGTTCAGAACACTCCCAGAGAAAGGGGTGCCAAAGGAGAAAATCCTAGACATTCTGTCAAGAATGGCATCAACCGAAAACAAGGGCTGGGAAGAGGGGAGAGTCTCCGGCGCGGTATACCATGGGGAAGACGAGCTTGTCTCCTTCCTCGAGAAAGTCCATGCGATCTACTCCCAGTGCAACCCACTGCATGTCGACATTTTTCCGAGCGTCGTCAAGTTCGACACCGAAATCGTTGCAATGTGTTCGTCCATCGTGCATGGCGACGAGCGCGTAAGGGGATCCGTGAGCTCGGGAGGAACGGAGAGCATCCTTCTTGCGATGAAGGCGTACAGGGACCTCTACAGGAAGAAGAAGGGAATATCCCGTCCCCAGGTTATACTACCGAAATCGGCCCATGTCGCCTTTTCGAAGGCATGCGACTACTTCGAAATGGAGCCCATCTATGTTGATCTAGACGAGGACTTCCGAGTCGATGTCGAGAAGGTGAAGGGAGCAATAACGCCAGACACTATCGCGCTGGTCGGTTCCGCCCCCTGCTATCCCTTCGGCACCTACGACCCAATAGAAGCGCTCTCGGACATCGCCAAAGAGAAAGGGATTGGCTTCCATGTAGACGGCTGTCTCGGAGGTTTCATCACCCCCTGGGCGAAGAGAGCGGGGTACAACGTCCCGGAAGCGAACTTCCTCAGCCAGGGAGTGACGTCAATCTCGATGGACACCCACAAGTACGGCTTCGGGCCGAAAGGCACCTCGGTCATACTGTACCGCGGCAGCGAGCTCTTCCAGCACCACCTCTATGTGGCCACGAACTGGCAGGGAGGTATCTACTTCACCCCCACCATGGCCGGGAGCAGGCCTGGGTTCCCCATGGCCGCGGCATGGGCAGTGATGCTGATGATGGGAGACCAGGGGTACTTCGAATCTGCGAAGAAGATACTCGACACTGGCGATTACATCCGGAAGGAGGTGGGGAAGATAGACGGCCTGAAGATCCTCGGGAATCCCCTGTGGGTGATAGCGATATCTTCGGATAGATTCGATCCATACCTCGTTCTGGAGGGCATGTCAAGGAAGAAGTGGATGCTTAGCGGCCTGATGAACCCTCCAGCCTTCCACATCCATCTTACCCTTCGTCACACCAAGGAAGGGGTCAAGGAGGCGTTCGTCCGGGATCTGAAGCTCTCCGCCGGAGAGGTCGCTGATGGTAAGATCGACAGCACCCCGATGGCACCGATATACGGTCTGTCTTCGACCCTGCCGAAGGCAGACGTCGAGCTGTTCATGAAGAACATAGTGGAGTGGCTCTACAGCTAGGGGGGAGAGTCTTGCAGAGTTCCGCCGACTTCGTCGGGGTGGACCTGGGAACATCCTCTGTAAAGGTCGCGGTCTTCGACCTGCAGGGCAAAACCAGGGGAACTTCCACAAAGCGCTACCCCATCGAGCTGGGGGAGTCTGGGATGGCGGAGCAGGACCCAGACAGGTGGTGGGGCGCCGTCAGTGAAGGCCTTCGTGATGTCGCCTCATCCGGACTCGGGCTTGACATCAGGGGAATCGGGTTCACAGGCCAGTGGGGAGGAACCGTTCCTGTGGACGCGGAGGGGACCCCCCTGCACAAGGCCATAATCTGGCTGGACACCAGGGGAAGGGACGTCATCCACAGGCTGACGGGAGGCTTCCCTTCAATCTCGGGCTACAGGGTGGACAAACTTTACTCGTGGCTCAGGAAGACAGGTGGAGCACCGACGCATTCGGGGAAGGACTCCCTCGCTCACATACTGTACATCAAACAGAACCTTCCCGACCTCTACAGAAGGACTCACAAGTTCTTGGAGCCCAAGGACTACATCGTCATGAAGATGACCGGGGCCTTTGTGGGCTCTTGGGATAACACCGTCACGCTCTGGGCCACAGACAACAGGGACCCCTACCACGTGAAATACGACGACGGGCTCTTGAAACTGGCCGGTCTGGACAGGGAGAAGCTTCCTGAGCTGGTGGCCCCCACGGAGGTTGCGGGGTCGGTCACGAGCCGCGCTGCGGGAGATACGGGCCTGCCGGAGGGAACAAAGGTGATCTCTGGTTGCGGAGACAACCAATGCTCTCCGATAGGGGCTGGGTGCGCGGACGACTACCGCCTTCTCCTGTACGTGGGCACCTCGTCGTGGATAACAGCGCATGTGCCCTTCAAGAAGACAGACATCTTCCACAACACCGCCACCCTCCCTTCCGCCATCCCTGGCAGGTACTTCGTAATAGCGACCCAGGAAAACGCTGGAAACGCGTTCGACTTCATGGGCACCGTCCTGAACGTCCCGCCAGAGGACAAGTACAAAGAAATGGATCGGATGGCGTTGTCTTCTCCCCGCTGTGCCAGGAAGCTCATCTTTCTCCCCTGGCTCTACGGAGAGCGCACCCCCATCGAAGACCCGTACGCGAGAGGCGGTCTCTTCAATCTCTCGTTGGAACACGGCAGGAATGATGTGGTGAGGGCCGTGATGGAAGGGGTGGCGTACAACACGAAGTGGCTTCTGGGGGTCGTGGAGGCGCTTATCGGGGCTCCCGAGAGGGCGGGGAGGGAGGGAATAGTGATGTCAGGTGGGGGTGCTCTTTCGACTGTGTGGCCGCAGATTTTCTCTGACGTGCTAGAAAGGGAACTGACGGTCGTCAGCGACCCAATCTACTCGACGGCGAAAGGGGCCGCTTTCCTGGCAGCCCTGGGGACGAAGAGCCTGACCCTAGAGCAACTCAGAGCAATGAAACCAGCCGGAGAGGTGTTCAGGCCGCAGAAGGCCGGAGTCGAAGCGTACATGGAAGGATATCACCAGTTCCTGGAGTACTACAAGAACAACAAGAAGAGCCTGAAGGAATACAACCGCGGCAGGTAGTAGTTCAGGACCCCTCGAGAACCTTCTTCCTTACGACGCGCTTCGCTGCTTCGTAGTCAGCAACCTCCTTCCATATGTGAATCCACACGATGTCACCGACCTTCTTACGGATGCTCTCGATGTGAATGTCCCTGTCGTCCACGTAGACCACCCTCTGGGGCGGGATGGCAATCCCTCTTTGCCGGAGCTTGCCAAGAAGGTCAAACAGTCTCTCGTGTTTTGCATCGGTGTACTCCGTGGCGTGGAAGTCGAACAGGTCGGATATTCCCAGCACCTCGATGGCCGGAAAGAAGCGTTCAGGTATGTTCCAGCTGAGGGAGGTGACCTTTGCTCCGTTCCTCCTGCACCACTTCACGAAGTCGATCGCAGCCGGAATGAGCCGTACGATCGTTCCGTCAGCACTGCGTAGCCTCCCCTTGCCGTCGGCCATGTACGGCGGAGCAATCAGCGATATGTCGAGTGTGTCCCACAGAGTGCCGTCAATGTCCGTGGCTAGCAGCCAGGGTCTCATTCTGTTCATTCCCCTAGGCGGGGGGGTTTGACGTGGCCTTGCGGGTATCTGTCAGAAGGAAGCTGAGACCAAAGCCGACCAATGCCAAGAGGGAGCACAGAAGGACAGAGATGAACCACTGCGGAGCGACGAAGGTGCCGATAGTGAAGGAGAAAGTGGAAAGGCCGCTCATGGCCACAATCAGGAAAAGGGCTCCGACTTGCGAGGCTAGCCAGACCACGCTGGCAGCGGTACCTGACCGTGCCTCCCCGACGGTCTCCAGGGATATCTGAAGGCCCACGGGAGCCAGCGAGAGAAGGAAGAAGCCTATCAGCACCGCAGAGAGCGCGTAGAACGCGAGCCCTGCCTGGAAGCCGAACACGAAGAGGAACAGGGCGGATATCAGGGTGTTGATCGTCACGAACCGCTTGAGCATGGAGTACTTGTCTGCTATGTAGGAGATGACCACCATGCCGACTATTCCGCTCACCAGAAGAACTGCCCCTATTAGCCCAGCGTCCAAGGAGCCCAGCCCCCGGGTTGAAAGGATGCTTTCAGTCCACTGTATGAGCCCGCTGAAGATGCCCACCCCCACGAAGAAGAGCATCATCATTACCACGATGTTCCTCATCTTTATCACGGACTTCAGCTCGCCGAGAAGCGATCCCCAGGAGTGGGGCCGCTCTTCGGTGACGCCCCCCCTTTCCTTGGCGAGTAGAGCAAACAGTGCGAACGACACTGTGACTATGGCGGAGAAGACGATCATGTTCTGTTGCAGTTCGCCGAAGGATGAATCAGGCACCATGAGGGGCCCCACCACAAGGGCGGTGATCATCCCCACCAACTGGCCCATGGTCCCAATGCCGTTGGCGAGCGTCTGTTCCCCCTTAGGAAACCAGGAGCCTGCAAGCTTTGAAATCGCGTTGTAGACGAATGGCTGTCCGACCCCCGCCAGCGTCTGGTAGAGGAGCAGAAGACCGAAGTTGAGACCCGCCGTAAGCCTCAGCCAGGAGAACACCGTGAGGATGAGACTCCCGACCGCCACGTTGAGCCTGAAGCCCCACCTGTCAACGCTCAAGCCGGTCGGGAGAGACAGGGGAATGAATACCAGGGGCCAAAAGGCGGCAAGATAGCCGACCTGATCGATGCTCGCGTTGAAGATGCCGGTCACTTGGGGCTCGGCTATCCCTGAAAAGTTTAGCCAGATCAGCTGGGTCGAAAAGGCAACGAGTGTGTAGGCGAAGAGGACGACCCACCTGTACGGATTGCGAGGCTCAGGGTCGCTCATGGCGGATCACTTCGATAGCTGCGGACATGCGTCCGCAGCTTGTCAGGGCTCAAGGGCCCCTTCGTACATGTCGTGCAGCAACTTCGTTGTGTTCTCCAGAGTCAGCCTTCGGGGATTGTACTTCGGTAGGCCGTAGATGTGCTGCCTCTGCTTGAAGATGTATTCCGCAAAGCCATCCAAATCGCTCCTGGGGAAGTTAACCTGCTTGAGAGTAGTTGGCAGGTCGACGTCCCTCATCAGCTCGAGTAGGGCCTGGGGGACCCTGTCTGCGATGACCCTTGCCGAGTCCGCGTTCCTCTCGATTCCGAGGGTGGACGCGAAGGAGACGACCTTGTCTCTGCAGGCTGGAAGGTTGAAGTCTAGTATGTACGGCAGTGCGAGCCCCACCGCGACTCCGTGGGCGACGCCATATTTCGGGCCGAACGCCTCCGCAAGGCAGTGTCCTAGAATCGCCGGCCCACCAATCCAGGGGAAGGCGATGACCACGCCCCCGAGCATGGACGCCATTGCCATGCCAGAGCGTGCTTCGATGTCGTCGGGTTTGCTGTATGCCCTCTGCGCATGCCTGAAGAGGAGCTTGACAGCTTCCATCGCCAAGCCGTCAGATATGGGAGTTGATTCAACGCTAATCAACCCCTCGATATTGTGGCCTGCCACATCGAAGGAACAGCCTGCCGTGACCCTCGGGGGACAGCTAATCATCATGGTAGGATCGACTATCGCCACGTCCGCGAACAGGTTGCTACTTGCGGCCCAGGTCTTGTACATCGTTTCCCTTTCGATGACTACAGAGTAGTTGGAGACCTCACTCCCCGTGCCGGCAGTCGTCGGTATCAGTATCTTGGGCACGCCGGGCTTCGTGAACCTGTCCTCGGTGGGGGTCAGGTAATGGGCAGGTTCGCCTGGATTTGTCAGCATGTTGGCGACCATCTTTGCAGTATCGAGTACGCTGCCGCCTCCGACGGCGACAATCAGGTCGTAGGTCTTTGCATCACGAGCAGTCTGGACCGCTTTCTGGACGCTTTCCATGGTGGGCTCGAAGGAGACCTTGTCGTACACCTCCACCCTGATCGCCGATTTCTCGATTGCTTCCTGGACCCGCCCTGACAGCCCGGCCTTTTCGACGTTCTCGTCTGTCAGCAGGAGGGCGTTCCTCCCGCTAAGCTTCGAAGCCTCGCTCCCGGTTTGATTCACAGAATTCGGGCCGAATATGATTCTGCGAGGTTGGTCGAAGACCAACGAAAGCCGGGAAAGCGGAGGATTGAAGGAGTACTGATGCACGCTCATTGAGAGTCCTTCTGCCCGTAGACCTGATAGTACCAGCTCTTCCTCGCCTTACCTGTCAAATCGAAATAGACGTGCTTGACGTAGGTAAACTCCTCCAACGAATAGGGAGAAAGCGAAGCACCGTGCCCGCTCTGCTTGTACCCGGCCCAGGGCATCTCAGAAGGAACAGGCACGTGGTCGTTCACCCAGACCGTTCCGAACCTCAGGTCCTTGACCGCGTTCATCGCTCGGGTCACGTCCCGGGTCCAGACGGAAGCCCCTAGGCCGTAGACGACCTCGTTGCTCTTCCTGATCACTTCATCGTAGTCTTCGAAAGACAGGACGGTGAATACCGGTCCGAATATCTCCTCTTGGACGATGGAAGAGGCGTGGTTGTCGGTGAATATCACTGTCGGGTTAAGGAAATATCCTCTTTCGTGTCCCTCGATCTTCGGCCTCTCTCCACCATACACCAGTCTGCCCTCCTCCTTCAGGCCTTTCTGGATGTACCCCTCAACTCTGTTCCTCTGGGTCTCCGACACCAACGGCCCCATGTCGGTCTCTGGTAGAAGGGAGTCTCCAACCTGCACCTTCCTGAGCTTGTCAACCAGTAGCCTCTGGTACTTCTCTGCAATCGAAGCGTGGACGTAGAACCTCGTCGCATTCGCGCAATCCTGTCCGTTGTTTATCAAACCTCCAACAACCGCTCCCTCTGCAGCCGCTTCCAGGTTGGCGTCATCGAACACGACGAATGGGGCCTTCCCGCCGAGCTCGAGGGAGACCTTTTTCACGTTCCCAGCGCCGAGCTCGGAAAGCCTCCTCCCCACTTCCGTGCTCCCGGTGAAGGCAATCATGTCGACGTTCCGATGGGAGGCCAGGGCTTCGCCGACCTCGCTCCCGGGGCCTGTCACCACATTGAACACACCCTTGGGAACGCCCGCTTTTTCCACGAGACCTGCGAGTTCCAGGGTCGTGAGGGGCGTATAGCTGGCCGGTTTCACTACGACGGTATTTCCCATCGCAAGGGCAGGAAAGGCTCGCCAGGCAACCATCATGAGGGGATAGTTCCAGGGGGTTATCGCGCCCACGACCCCGATAGGCTCTCTTCGGACGGCGCTGGTTCCATCGGAAACGTACTCGGCCATGGCCTTCCCCTCGAGGGTTCTCGACGCCCCTGCAAGGTATCTGATGTTGTCTACCGTGTAGGGGACATCGTAGTCGGTCGTCTGCTTGATAGATTTCCCAGAATTCAGACTCTCCAGGCGTGCGAATTCTGACGACCTCTGAGCCAGGAGGTCCGCGACTCGCAAGAGCATGTTTGCTCTGTCGCCGGGAGGGAGTCTGCTCCAGCCTGGGAAGGCAGTCCTTGCTGCGTCAACAGCCCTGTCGACGTCCTCTCTGGTCGCATGGGGAACCTCTTCGATGACTTGGCCATGCGAGGGGTCATAGACAGGAGTCAGCGTTTCGGTGCTCGATCTTACCCAGTCACCGCCCACGTACATCAGGCGGCTCATTAGCGAACTTGCCCCGGCGCGTCTTCTAGAGCTTGAACCTAAAAGGTTGCCATCATAGGACAAGAACGATTCTCACCTTCGTCAGCTCCCCTGGTTGCCTGCGCAAACGTGTATGCTCCAGTCGGGACTTGAACCCAGTTAGGTCCGCGAACCGGCGACCGCACAGGAATCTGCCCCCCATTGACTCGTGCTCATGTGTGCCTGTCGTGCCCCTGCGCACCTGGCTCACACCATATGGAAGGAAAATCCATATAGAGCGAACACTGGCCGGAGAGAACCACGCGTAGTCCAAATAGATCGGCCATGAGTACGGCGGAGACGATCGGCGTCGCTCTCGTCATAATATTGGCGCTGGTGGCCGTAGGTTTCTTCGACACGGTTCCCAATGGTTCAAACAGCTCTCTTTCGTCGGAGATTCAGACTCTTCAGAGCGAGGTCAATCAACTCAGTCACAACAACTCCCTCCTTAGCTCAAGGATTTCTTCCCTCGTCGAGGTCAACCAAGAGCCCCAGACAAGGAACATCCGAATCGAATGGTCCAACACGGAGAACGCGGGGCAGGATAGGTTCTTCGAGTCCACAATAGTGGTCAATCAGGGCGATAACGTCTCGATTACATTCATAGCGAATGACACAGATGCACACACGTTCACCCTCGAATCCCCCTACGACTTCCAGATCAATGGGACAGTGCCTGGGACCTTGGACTACCTGAAGAATGAGACGCCCTTTACGACCCCTGCCACGAACAATTCGCCTGGGGTCAGGATCTATGGAACCCCAGGGAACGTGACCGGGACGGGTTCCTTCATTGCAAAATATGCAGGGATATTCGAATACTTCTGCATCTATCACGTGGCACTGGGAATGTTCGGATACTTGATTGTGCTGCCCAATGCAGCGTTCACCAGCACCTCACAGACTACCCAGAATACGACTGTTTCCACAACGGCGACGCAGTCGGCAAAAGTGGACATGAAGGGGGCAGCTGGAAACCCCAACTCGCCGGGTTTCAGTCCATCGACTATCACGGTCGTAATAGGAGTCAACAACACTGTCGTATGGAACAATGACGATTCAGTGCCTCACACGGTAACAGCGAATGATGGGAGTTTCAGCTCGGGGAACCTTAATCCTGGCGACAGCTACAGTTTCACGTTTACTACTCCCGGGACATACGCGTATCATTGCAGCTACCACTCATGGATGAAGGGTACCGTCATAGTGAAGGCATAAGGAAGGAAGGCCTCTTCACCCCGTTTCCCGGGATTCTCGACATTACAAAGCGATGGATGGTACTATTGAATCCGTGAGATTGCGTCAGCTATTGGCCCCGTCAGTTCAGCTCGTTCTTTGACCAACTGTATCTTGTCCAACTTCTCGTTCTCCATGTCCTTCATCCTGCTACGCATTGAATCCAACTGTTTCCAATCCTCAGCAAATGGCGATTCGGGAGAATGAAGGTCAAGCGTCTTCAGTTGCCTCTGTTGATCGAGTATTTCGTTCGGCAGGATGGCCACCTTCGACTCTAGTTCACTGATTCTGTTCTCGGGGTTCCTAGTCGGACTTTTCTTCCTCATAAACAGACGAGTGATGTACGAGTTAGTCTGCTGCTCAGCCGTCGTGTTTCCGACACGTCTGCGCTCCCGCTCCAGCTCGGATAGGAGTCTTGCTTGGTCCACCTTCAGTTCCGAAATCCTTGAAGTTATGCTAACTCTTTCTGCCTCAATCCTGCCTTCGATGTCAGATATATTCGCCCCTAGCTCGGAAATTTCCGCGTCGATTGATGAGGTGGAAGCCGGCTTGGACAGATAGTCGTTCAGCCCTTGACGCCTGGCTTTGTACTCGAGGGTTAGCCTCGTCGCGCCGGCCTTGCCCTCGAACTCATCGAGGAGGACGTTAACTCCCCTGACCCAGTTCTCAAGGGCGTAACCCCCGGGCTCGGAGGAGAACTTCTGGTGACCGAGCTTGTTCAGGGCGTTAACGGTCCTGGCTTTCAGCTGATCGAAGTCCAGTTCTGGGTTCTCCTGTACCCTGATCTTACGCTGATGAAAGGTGTGGTTCTTCATCACCCTTCTCCCTATAGAGTCATCCTCAACTAAGAACCAAAGCCGCCGCTGAATCTGATTTAAGCGGTTCAAGGCCTCGTCTCCTGCGCTACATCTGTGAAACGCAACAACCAAGGCCTGGACGTTCCCGGTCTAGACTTCGTTCTCTATCCGAAGTAGTTCCTTTCTAGCTCTGCCAGAATCTCCTTGACCGAAAGCTCCCTGAGGTTCAGGGCCTCGGAGATTCGGCGCACTTCTCTGTCGTGCTCGTTCAGGATGTGGAACAGTACCCTCCGCATGTCCCTTCCGGCGAGGTTTCCCGCTATCCTAGATGCTTCCCTCATCGCCTGTTTCCTTACGTCCAGCAGGTCGGCACGCGCATTCTCGAGCCCCTCCATCCTCAGGTCAACCTCGCTGAGCACGTTTGAAAGCGAAGTGAGCTGCTTGCGCTCGTCCTTGACTTCCATCGCCCTCTCCAGCATCTTCCTCAGCTGAATAGCTACTTCAGAGGAGCTGCCTGAGGGCCTTGGCTTGAGGGACATGCCCCTTTCGAGGAATACGTTTGGCCCTACGTCCATGGTTATGCTAACTCCCTTTGCGAGAGAGTACTTCTTCCGTGGCGGGCCCGCGGGGCTGGCTTCCGCCATCGAGCTCACCAGTCCAGCACGCTCCATTACGGCCAGGTGTTTGGCCACCAGGGGTTGCCCCAGGCCGAGTTCTTTGGAGAGTTGCAGGGCATATGCCGGTTCCTGGCTGAGCCTCCTCATTATCCTCCGCCTTACAGGGTTCTCCACCACCTGCAGGATTGAATCAAGCTCTTCCTGTTCCATTGAAATCACTTCAATCAAAAAAGTAGGGGGACCCTACTGGAGGTCCACCCTCTTGGACTTTGCCGAGAGCTTGGGCGTCCTCTTGGGAAGCTTCAGCTCTAGGACTCCGTTCTTCATTGTCCCGCTGACCTTCTCCGACACGATCTCCTCCGGGAGTGCCAGGCATCTGTGGAAGTAGGAGCGGCTGTGTTGCGTCATTGTGCCTTCCTTGCTCTTCTTCTCCTTCTCGGCGCTCTTCTCTGCCTCCAGCTCGAGGGTGTTGGAGTCGACCTTTACTTCGACGTCCTTCCTCTCGAAGCCTGGCAGCTCAGCCGTGAGCATGTAGTGGTCTCCGCGGTCTTGGAAGTCGATGATTGGCTTCCTCCCGCCCAAGTCGGCCCAGAATGACCGCATTGAGCTGGGGAAGAAGGGTTCCATGAACTGGTCGAATGGGCGCACGAACTCCTCGAAGATGCTCGGGAAACCGAAGCTGGGCAGTGCCAGAGCGGTCGAGTCGTCTTCAGGTCTGCGAGACTTGTTTTCTTCCTTTTTGTCTGTCGTTCTTATTCACCTGTAGTATATTACCACGGGTAGTATTCCTATATAAAACTAGCGTCGCCCGAAGCACGCCTCTAGTGAACGGACGTCAGGCACTTTACTGCCAGCCTTCCGGCCGCCTGAGAGACCGATGGGCGGGCACCGGCAGTGTTACCTAGACATTCGGTCCGCTCCCCCCGCAAACACCACATCACCTCTCACGGACGGAAAGAGCGTGAAACTCCACAAGAACTGGCACTATCTCTTTGTCGGTTCACTTCTGACGATGCTGACCTGTGCCCTGGCCCTTACTAACGCCTCCTTCAATCTCTTTGACGTTTCGTCCTACGCTCCTGGGAGCCTCTCTGTGTCGTTCCTATTGGCTGGATACTTGGGCATGTTCCTTACCGTCTGGATTTCGCCGATTCCAGACTGCGTCCTTGTCCCGGTGTATGGCTACCTCTCTGCCATAGGGGCGTTCGACCCATATGCCACTTTTCTCGTGTGCCTCGCGGCGGCCGTACTTCCGATAGAATATGCGGCTGGAAGGTTTGCGGGCAGGCCCCTGTTGCTGAAGGCTCTTTCCTACTTTCGCATAACGGAAAGGGACATCGAAGTAGCAGACAGGTGGTTGGTGAACCACGGCAAGTTCTCGATTTTCACTGCCACCTTCATCCCCTTTTTCTACAGCGTGGCGTGTCTCGCGGCCGGAACACTGAAGATGAGGGCGGCGCCCTTCCTCCTGATGAGCACAGCGGGGTTCGCGCTGAGATACGTCTTCCTCGAATAGGTGGGCTTCTACGGCATCTACATCTTCACTGCTTCATTCGACTATTCGGATCGAGTATTCTTCGTTCTGTTTCTGGTTCTGTCCTCGGTCTACGCGGCGGTTCATATTGTGAGGACACGCCGCTCCAAGAGTGGTGGAATCTCGCAGGGCAGGGTTGTCACCCTTTCTTTATCCGTACGAATTCCACAAGGCCGTCCCTGAACTTTATGCTGGCATGGCTGCCGTTGCAGAACGGCTTGTTTGCTGATGCCCCACATCGGCAAAGCGCCACTCTGTTTCGTATCTCATACGGCGTACCGTCTTCAGACTCGACAGTGATGCCTGCCTGAACGTAGAGCGGGCCACTGCATCCTATAGCAGGGTCCTCGATTACACTGATTGCCGGCTTGAGCTTGGGCTCGATTCTTTCCTTCGTTTTCTTGTCCCACAACACGAGCCGCCCCGATAGGCAATTATTCTCTTCGCGTATCGCTAGCTTTCGGATCTCGGGGTCGTCGGTCTGGTCCATCAGCCCCCAGATCTTGCCGCCCGGATCGCAAAAACGGGCGAAGGCGCAGAGACCTTCAGCATCCCCCAGAAGGAGGGTTTTGCCGTCGAAGATCTCTGCCTGTCGAAGGTATGGGCGCCGCGTCGCCATTTCCTTGCCGTCGAAATGCGATCTCGCATGTGAGCCGTCGCAGAATGGCTTCGTCTTCGATTTCCCACAACGGCACAACTTGTAATCGCCTTTCGTTGTAAAGGTCTTGGCCTTCTTTAGTTCCCATGATAGTCCTTCTTCATTGGGCTCGATGATCTCCATGTCCAGGGGTATCCCTGCAGAGACGACATACGGCCCGTCCTTGGTCACCACTACCTTCTTAGTTGACACGATTGCTGGCCCTAATCGGCTAGGAGAGCCTTATATTCTAACCTACCGACTTTGGTGTAACGCCAATTGCAGCACTCAGTGACGGGACGACTTTTCCCGCACCGAAACTGCTCAAGAGATCAGAAGTCGAGATCAAGGCTCTTCAAAGGTCTCTGTCGAGGAAACAAAG
>Ga0187769_10000074_pt1 | contig 48699 bp, 54 predicted proteins | sample 0116_SJ02_MP02_1_FD_133140 | JGI IMG/M metagenome (GOLD analysis project Ga0187769, IMG submission 133140) | Tropical peat soil microbial communities from peatlands in Department of Meta, Colombia - 0116_SJ02_MP02_10_MG | ecosystem: Environmental > Terrestrial > Soil > Wetlands > Peat | place...
GGTTGAGATGATGTCCGACTTCCTAGACTGCATAACGGTTGACTTCAAAGGCAGTGGGGAAACATCGTTCGTTCGGAAGTACATCGGCATAGCTAACGCCGAACCCGTCTTCCAAACGCTCCTCAATATTCGGGATAGAACCAATGTGCACATTGAGATAACCGATCTCGTGGTTCCGCAAGTGGGAGATGACTTAGGAGCGGCAAAGAAGTTATCTTCGTGGGTGTACGACAACTTAGGGCCAGATACGCCAATTCACTTCCTCCGGTTCCACCCGGACTACAAGATGATGAACCTACCACCGACACCCACATTGACATTGGAGAAGCACCATGCCGTTGCGAAAGCGGTAGGGTTGAACTACGTCTACATCGGCAATGTTCCGGGGCATCCACTAGAACACACCTACTGTCCAGAATGTGGAAAAGTTGTTGTAGAACGGATGGGTTTCGACATCGCAGGCTGGAACCTTGATGAGCGTAACCGCTGCAAATCATGCGGAAATGAGATCCCAATCGTGGGAAGTCTGAGCAAGTCAGTCAACGAAGAACGATTTATGCCAGTCTTAATGTGAATGGCGAAATCAAGAAGACAAATAGTTTCCATGTGAGGCCGATTCGCGATGGCATTTGCGGTGAACAGATCACTCCCTGAGGGTAACTATAGTCTTCGAGAGATATTCTCCGGGTTGGAAGGAGTGGAACCATTAGTCAGGTGTGTGGGTGACAGATTGGCTCTGGGTCAGATACTCGACCGAACCCGGGTGACCCTCAAAGATGAAGACGGTTACATGTACGTCAATGACGGGGATGGTAGCCTGATTATTGGATTAGAGTATCTGCGAAGTGGGGAATTAGCGCACCTGTACCTCGACGTGATCCATGAGCTAGTTCATGTGAAGCAATTCATGCAGGGTCGTAATTTGTTCGACGGCCGGTACAAGTACGTAGATAGGCCGACAGAGATTGAGGCTTATCGATGCTGCGTTGAAGAAGGGCGCAAGATGGGGATGTCTGAAGAAGCGATCGCTGAATACCTGTACGTGGAATGGGTAACGAAGAAAGACCGCGCGAGACTTTTGAAGACCCTCGGAGTCAAAGCCTCGCCCAGTTAGCGTCCGGATTTCTGTAGATATTTGAGAACGAAGTTTCGAGTATACTCCTCTAGGTCGAGTTGGATCGCGTCCTCCGGTCGAACCCAAATGAAACTCTGGAGTTCTCGTCCATCTAGAGTCACCTGCGAACTCTTGGCTTTGCACACGTAGTCCATGAAGATGTAATGCTCGTGTTTGTAGTAGTCATTCGGATAGATGGCTTGTTGCACAACGAGTAATTCATCCGCAACCGAGTCCAGACCGGTTTCCTCTTTTACCTCGCGCACAATTGCGTCCTCGGCGCGCTCTCCCAGTTCTATGTGCCCGCCCGGTACAGTGTATTTGGTGTCCCACTTGTTCGATCGAACAAGCAACACTTCACCCTTAGCGTTAACGATTAACGCGCCAACGGTAGCTTCAGGATATGCTTGAACCAAACAGTACACCGGGTTGAGAGAATGAAAAGGGAATAGGTTAGGTCTTGCTCGCCATCATACCTAACACGCCGACCACTGAGATTAATCCTCCAACGATCAAAATCAGTGGCTCTCCAGTCCGAAGATAAACTAAGCCCGTGAATGTTGCAAGTGAGCCTAGCCCCACAACATTGATGATGGCTATCCTTTGCTGCTCATTCACCTGAAAGACGACCTCAATTGTTAACTGAGTCCTGATCGCCCGAGCGCGTATATTTCTATTCCTCTCATCGGTCCTTCCCGGACCGCAGGAATATGTACGTCCTCATCGCATCTAGGAGCGCGATCGCGAAAGACTTGGCAGATACAAAATCACCACACGCGCCCCAGTCCAGATTCTCGCCGGATGTGTTTAGACTCACGGAGATGGTTTACGGTGGCGACACTCAGTCGGTCCTTGAAACCCTTTCAGAACCTGTAAGCACCTACTTTGTCCGGTGCAATACCCTCAAGATTTCACCGAGCGAGCTCTGCGAAGGACTGAGGGAAAAGGGGCTTGTAGTCTCGCAACACGCAATCATACCCGAAGCGTTAGGGATTACAGTTGAAGGCCCAGAGCATGTACCCCTTGCGGGCAAGCGAGTAGTGGTTGACAAGAACACGGCTGAATCGGTGTTGCAAGGGGCAAACGTCTACGCCCCAGGGGTTATCAACTGTGAATCCGTTCGCTTCGGCGATGAAGTCACTGTGCTCTCCGAAGTTGGCGACGTATTGGGTATTGGCAGAATGCAAATGAATGCAAATGAAATTCTAACATTCAGAAAAGGCCTAGCGGTGAGCATCGAGAAACGAAGATACAAAGCGCCCCAGATCAGAGAGCTTACCGAATATTCGGAAGGGCTTCTCTATCCGCAATCCATAGCGGCCATGACAGCGTCCCGAGTTCTTGATCCCCAGCCGGGTGAAACCATTCTGGATATGAACTGCGCGCCCGGTGGGAAGCTGTCGCACATCGCCCAACTCATGCAAAATTCTGGAAAGATTGTGGGGTTGGATCGCAACGCTGAGAAAATCGCGACAACGCGCCGCACCATCGCACACTTGGGTTGTCTGAACGTGACAGTTTCAATCCACGATTCTCGATATGCGGATGTTGATCTCGCAAGCTTGAAACCTGACCGCGTAATTGTTGATCCCCCGTGCAGCGCGTTAGGACTAAGGCCGAAAATCTACGATCTCACAACGCAGCGCAAAGTGAGCGACCTCGCCGAGTATCAGAAACAGTTCGTAAAGGCCGCGGCCGGAGTTGTCAAGCCTTCCGGCGTTGTTGTCTACAGCGTGTGCACGTACACTATCGAAGAATGTGAGGGAGTCGTAGAGTTTGCTGAGCGTGAATGTGGACTTAAACTAATTGAACAATCGCCCCGCGTAGCTTCAAACCGCGGCGGAAACATTCACGCGTCAAACCGTCTGACTCAGCGGTTCCACCCAGTCGTCGACGAAATCGGGTATTTCGTGGCGAAGTTTCAAAGATCATCCTCCGCGTAGACTGGGCGCGGTCAAGTAGCTGTGACGGGGAGGATTTGAAGCAACGATTTCAACGGCACGCCATCGATCTTCGTCTTTCCGCTCTTGTTCACCAAAACTAGGATGCCTACGGGTTTGGCTCTTGCTCTTTTCAGGGTTTGAATGGCTGCTCTATGGGTTTCTCCGGCGCGGAGAACCGCGTCCGCTATCAGAACCTTCTTGCCCGCGACGCCGTGAAATGAAGGATTCACAAGGCCGGGAAGCTTTCTCTGCGCGACGCGATGGGGCCTCACTGCTGCGAAGGGTTTGTCGAGCTCTTTCGCCATCGCGTGACCTAGAACCATGCCGCTTCCTTCTACCGCTGCGATGACATCTGGCTCTTCGAAATCTTTCACGCGGACCGATTCTCTCTCCAAATCGCCTAACGCGCTCGCGATCGCGGACATACGCTTCGCGTGAGAGGCAAGGGAACTCCAGTCCACGAAGACATCATGCGGAGGATGGATCGAAGCTCGTTCCTTTCCTCTAAGCAATAACCAGACAACCGTGTCTGGTTGTACCTTCAACTCGTCGGCTATCTCATAGTTTGAAAGTCCCTTAGATTTCAGTTCCTGAGCTTTTCTAACCAACTCCTGCGGCATCATTTGCGGTGAACACCAACTTCGAATCATGTTACTTGACTAGGTCTTATAAGAGGTAGGGACGCCCACAAGCCACGCTTCGAAGGGATGGATGCAAATGGCCGACCTCTCGACACCAACACAGCATTTAACGTTTGAGATTTCTGGCGCGGACGTTAAGGGCCCACTGAACCTTACCGAAACCGAACTGAGCGGGCAGACGTGCGGGCCTGAATGGTTGAAGGATGGGGCTTCCTTCACGGATGTAGAGGTCTTGAATGACATACCGGTCAAGTACACGTTGAGTCAAACCGGCGATTCAGAGAGGTTCTCACTTAGCGTGCGAGCGATGCCGGCCGATACGGTCGCTCTGATCGAACTAGCTGCGAGTCTGAAGGGGCATCTCTCACACGTGCTCGGACTGAAAGACGACTTGGTTTTGTTCTATCGTACGTTTGCCGAGGAGGATGATGTATTGTCCTTAACATTCACGCATCTCCGGGGGCTGCGTTTGATGCGCGGCACGGACCTGTTTCAAGCGTTGATTTGTTCCATGCTCTCGCAGAACAACTCTGTGAGGTTGTGGAACAGGTCCGCTCGGCTTATGATGAAGTATTATGGTCGAGTTGTGAGATTCTCAGATGGCTCGCAAGAGTTTCTCTTTCCTCAAGCTCGAGCACTCGCGAGGTTGAACCCGAGGGAGCTTCGGTCGAAGACATCAATGGGTTATAGGGCCAATCCAATTGTGAAGGTTTCACGGATGGTTGTTGACGGTGATCTCGATTTGATTGATCTAGCGGGAAGACAATATGAGGACGCTCTGGATTTGCTTCTGGAACTTCCCGGCGTCGGTCCGAAGGTGGCTGACTGCTTTCTGCTGTACGGTGCTGGTCAGTTGGAGGCTGCACCCGTCGACGTGTGGATCCACAGGATCGTTTCAAAGCTGTATTTTCGTGGTAAGAGGGTGAGCAGGTTGAAGACGGCACGTTTCCTGCGCGAACGTTTTCTGGAATGGGCGGGTTATGCGCAGTTATACCTGTTCGATTATGCTCGGCGGGGCCAGTTGTAGCGATTCGCTTGTTTTCGTCGAGTTCTTAGCTGGTCCGCTGCTTAGCTGTTTCCTTTGTGAGGGGTTTACGTTTCAGTCTCGTACCACAAACTGGGCAATCTTGAGCGCCCCCGGATGGCTGAGTCCTGAAACAGGCTGGGCAGTAGAGAACCCAGTTAAATTTCTGACGAATTCCTAGGGTGGCCAACGATTGATAGTTGAGGCTCAATGCTTCGGCGACATTTTGTACGGCGTAATCGTCGCTCACGATTATTGGCGTCTTAGCTTCCTTGCTAAGGTCCAGAGCCAAAGCGAGGACGCTTGTATCTGTCCCCGAGAGGACCACCTTATCGCCTAGCGTTCTTGCCTTGTTTGACACTTCATTGATCGATGGTTTTGAAGGAGTCTGGATCTTCGTCTTCCCTGAGGAAGTCGATACACTTAGCCGGTAGGATGGCCCTGTTTGCTGTCGTAGCTCTTCAGTGACCTCTGGAACTGAGTAACTGTCGAATTCCAGCCCAAGGGGGTCAAGCCCCATAATGAGGGCTGATGTATCCAGCACGAGAACTTTCAGAAACTTGCTCGCTCCATTTCATGAAGCCTGCTTAAGCTTCCCATGGGAGTTCCTCGACCCAACCGAACGAAGGTGGTGTAATGTTTCGATTTCGTAATTCGCAATTTCACGTATTGTCCCAGCTCTCTCTGATAACGGCCATCTGCCACAACAAGAACCTTGAGCTTCGGGGTAGTAGTTTCGATGGACAGGGTTCGCTCCATGGAAACAACCGTTGGTCTCACGGTTTCAAGCGGGCATATGAAGGTGACAACAAATGCCTCCACGGACGAGTCGACTATTGGGCCGCCTGCGGACATGGCGTAGGCTGTTGAACCAGTGGCTGTAGATACGATCACTCCATCACCTCTAAACTGTAGTAGTTGCTCGGAATCAACTTCGATCCTAAGGTCTAACATCTTGGCCGGACTGCCCGAGGATACGACCAGTTCGTTCAAGGCATCAACTACATGTGTGCCGTTCATATCAACCGAAAGTTTGGCACGCTTCTCAAGCCGATAGTTGCCTTTCCTGAATGAATCTATGGCTTTCACGGCCTTGCTTGGTTCAACTTCCGTCAGGTAGCCGCGTCGTCCCATATTCACCGCTAGGATGGGGGTCTCCTGCTCAGGTATCGTCATCGCGGTCTTGAGAACAGTGCCGTCACCGCCAACGGTAACAATTAGGTCAGCCTTTAGTTCGTTTAGAGATCTTCCTCCGCCGAGCCGACCGCGCTTTGCCAACTCCGATTCCGCGATCACTGAGACGCCTCGTTTCCTGAGTTGCTGTGCTAGGTTTCTTGCAACGTCAAGCGCCTTCGGCTCATCGAGGCGTGAGACAAGGCCGACTTTGAAAACCATTTTTCCTTCAACCGGCAAGTCCTGTAGTCACGTTTAGGATAATTAAGCAATTCACCGTTGATTTGGATCGGCGTACAAGTTTGTGGGCTCGCAAAACGCATCCCGTAAGTTAGCTAGACAAGCTTTTTAGACGAAGAGGAGCAGGCGTATCCAACTTCTAGGTTTAGGACGGATAGGCGAAGGAAACTGAGCAAGCCGGTGGATGTAGGGTCGCTGAAGATTGGCCACTACATCGTTGTGGACGGCGAGCCGTGTAAGATCGTTGAATATGAAAAGTCGAAGCCGGGTAAGCATGGGGCTGCTAAAGCCAGAATTGTCGCTATCAGCGTAACGACGGGCGCTAAGAAGAGTGTCATCAGCCCGGTGGATGCTCGCGCGGAAGTACCTATGATTGAAAAGCGAACCGGACAGGTGCTGGCGTTTGTCGGGAGTAATGTCCAGATAATGGATATGGAAAGCTACGAAACGTTCGAGACTCCCATGCCTGAGGAAGAGGAGCTGAAGTCCAAACTGGCCGCCGGAGTCGAAGTCGAGTACTGGCAGATGCTGGGTCAAAACAAGATAATGCGAACCAAGGGTTAATCCCGCCCCTACCCGTTCTATACGGCGTGCATACGCATGCCATTAGTGTCGCATATCAAGCTCAAGAATCGGATGTCCGTTCTCAACCTAGCCCAACAGATGGAGGCGGTCAAGGTTCTCGGCCCAGGCAGATTCGGAAGAGCCGCGAGAATTCTCTCGGAGATGTTTCGAGATAACGATTGCATGAAATTCATCTCCCTAGCAGGACCCCTAATCCCTGGAGGGCTAAGAAGCGTCATCACAGATCTCGTGCGGGGCGGGTACATCAACGGCGTCGTGACGACGGGAGCAAACGTCACTCACGATATGCTGGAAACGTTGGGACATAGGCACATCGTCGGGTCCGAAGCCGCTGACGACGTCCACCTACGGCGGCGCGGTCTGTCCAGAATCTACGACCTCTACGTCACTCAACGATCGATTGAATCACTTGAGAAAGCAACGTACCGAATGCTCGATCGCATCCCCGAATCAAAGCGACGAAACATCGGAAGTTATGAGCTTCTAGTAGAGTTCGGCAAGCAGCTCAAAGACAGGAACTCTCTCCTCCGAACTGCGCGAGTTCGCGGAGCGTCAATCTTCTGCCCCGGCATCTTCGACTCGATGCTTGGGTTACACCTCTGGACCTACAGCCAGCTGCATCCTCTCATCCTCAACCCATTGAAGGACTTCTCAAGGCTAGTTGACATGACGTATGAGAAGAAAAGAGTGGGAGTGATAATTCTAGGCGGCGGAATGCCAAAGCATCAGGTCCTAATCGCGAACACATATAGAGGCGGAGTGGACGCCGCAATTCAAATCACACTTGATCGCCCGGACGGGGGAGGATTCAGCGGAGCACCTCTGGAGGAGGCGATAAGCTGGGGCAAAGTCAAGAACCCTAAGAACTTGGTTACCGTCGTAGGTGACACTACGGTTCTTTTCCCAATTCTCGTAGTCGCAGCGCTTGAGCGCTCAAGTAAATAGTTCTTGAGACAGCCAGTCACTTCAGTCTAGGAAGATGAACCTCAAGTACTCCGCGTTTGAATTTCTTGCTGACTTTTCTTTCGTTCACTGGAACGGGCATTTGTATTAGGGCGTGATAGCAATTGAACTCTCCACGCCTGTGTTTGATTCCGAGGTCCTTGAAGGTGATCTTTCTCGTCGTCTCCGCGTACACCTCGATGGAATCCTCGGTGGGGCACTCTACTCTAACACCCTTTTGTTCGACATACGGCAGATCTACGGTCAGAACTACTTCCGCGGCAGTCACGGACAGGTTGTATAATGGATGGATGCATGCTGCCTCGACGTTCCAGCCTGAAGTTTGAGGGGTGGAAGTGTCAATTCTTGAGGTAATGCTCAACTTAGATCACCCGTAGAGCGGAGGCAGGTCGTACTCGTGCGACTTGTTCATCCTATTCATCTCTTCGTGAGTGCGATGCATCATGTCCTTGCTACGCAACCGTAACTCTTCTCCCCTCTTCAGGAGATCTGAGGCATCCACTTTCAAGTCTAGTATTCTGTTAACCGCAGTTAGGGCTGCGGCCGCGGCTTCGGGGTCGGGATAATTGTAGTGAGATTGGGTCAGCAAGGTAATCGACGGAATAGACGCCTCCGCGCACTTTCGAAGCAGCAGTCCGTAGGCGCCCACAATATACCCTTCTTCCAGAACCTCCGCGGCTCCTTTCAACTGCGTCTCCACAGCTTTTGCGGAGAGCGCCGCAAACACCTTGGGGGAGTCTATGTCTTGGCGATTTGCCACCGCCATTCCGCCTAGAGACAGCATGAGCCTGACGCTTTTGTCGCTGGCCCAGGCGACGAGGCTGTTTGCAAATGGTCTGATGAGTGAGCTCGGAATCACCGTCTCGGAGATCACAACCACGAGCCCATTTCCTGAGAAAATGCGAACTGGAGCCTTTGGCAGACCTCCATGAACGACAATCATGGGTGGAAGAAGATCGGACTCGATTGCGCCCACCTCACGAAGCTTCATGGAACTAATGATGTGAGACGCCGCCAGCAAGCCTACCAACCCTACATCCGGTAGGCCGTTTATTACCGAAGCCTTCTTGGGAACGGGCTCGGTTTCAACGATTCTTAACCCGTCTGTTGGGGACAGGTCTGCAGGCATTCACGACAAACCTTCCATGAAGAATGTTGGGATGCAGCCCTTAGAGCTAATTAAACGGTTCGACCTTGCGACAATAACTTTTAGGATGGCTAGACAGCCCATGAACCTAGTTTAGAGCAGGAACACCAAATGAGCGCTTCCGAGGGCCTCGGCCAATCGCTTAGGGACGCGGTGAAGAAACTTCTCAGGTTGGCGGTGGTCGACGAGAGAGCAGTGAAGGAGCTCGTACGTGACCTCCAACGGGCCCTCATACAGGCAGATGTCAACGTAAACCTCGTCCTCCAGATTTCTCAGGCTGTGGAGAAGCGATCGCTTGAGGAGAAACTGCCTCCAGGCATATCCCGCCACGACCACGTTGTCAAGGTTCTGTACGAAGAGCTCACGCGGTTCCTCGGAGAAGAACCTGCGAAACTTACCATTGAGCCAGGCAAGACGCAGGTGATCATGCTGGTTGGGATTCAAGGGACCGGTAAAACAACAGCGTCAGTCAAATTGGCCAGATTCTACCAGAAACGAGGCTTACGCCCCGCCATTATATGCGCAGACACATACCGGCCCGGCGCCTTCGAACAACTCAAACAACTCGCGGATAGGGTAACTGTCCCAGTGTACGGCGAACAGAACTCCAAAGATCCACTTAGAATTGTCCGCAAGGGACTGGAGCAGTTTGCAGGTCAGAAGTACGATCTGATCATCGTCGACACGGCTGGAAGACACAAGAACGAAGCAGAACTCATGAGCGAGATGAAAGACCTAGCCAAACAAATTGAACCCGATGAAATCATCCTCGCCATCGACGCCTCCATAGGCCAGGCGGCAATGTCTCAGGCGACGGCTTTCAACGAAACTACGAAGATAGGGTCGATTCTAGTTACGAAACTTGATGGAACGGCCAAGGGAGGCGGAGCTCTTTCCGCGGTAGCCGCAACACACGCGAAAATCAAATTCATTGGCACCGGCGAAAAGATTGATGACCTTGAACAGTTCGTGCCCGCCACGTTCGTCGGACGACTTCTCGGAATGGGCGACGTCAAATCCCTAGTTGAAAGGGTACGAGAGGCTCAGGTTGAGATTCCGCAGAAGAAGGTTAGGGCGTTCCTTGAAGGAAAGTTCACGCTCAAAGACATGTACGATCAAATGGTGGCCGTACGGAAGATGGGTCCACTCAAAAAGCTCGTTGGGATGGTCCCGGGAGGCGTAAACATCCCTGACGGTGCGATGGATACCGCCGAAAGGAAGCTCGACGCCTGGCGGGTTATAATACAGTCGATGACTCGAGGCGAGATCGAAGATCCCAAGCTTGTGGATTCTTCTAGGGCGAGGCGAATTGCACGCGGATCGGGAACAAGCGAGAGAGATGTCAAGGAGATGATTAACCAATATTTCATGATGAAAAAAATGATGAAGAGCATGAAACGACGGGGAGGAGCCTTGCGAGGAGGCAAGCTGCCCTTCCCGATGAGGTAAGCGCTCTACAAGCATCTCGAGGCGTGACAACCCGCTAAAACACGCTCCGACAAGAGCGCTCAGGTCGTTCGAAAAAGAGACTGGGGAGTTTCCCGACAGCCTCAAGGTTAATTAGCCCGCGGCCTGTGTGCTAGCAAAAATTCAAGACAGGTGCTTAATGATGAGACGTTCGAAGGGTTACCGCTCAAGGACAAGGACCCTTCTCCGCAAGCGGCCACGTGAGAGAGGAAAGATAGGCCTAAGCAGAATATTGAGAACATACGAACCGGGCCAGAAAGTCACTATCTTGCTCGACTCGTCCGTTCACAAGGGGATGCCGCACAGACGCTACCATGGTAGGGTCGGCGTGATTCATCAGAAGCGCGGCAAATCCTACGTCGTCCATGTCGAGATGGGAAATCAGACAAAGCAGATCATCGCTCGACCAGAACATTTGTCTCCCGCGCGTTGAGTGATCATCTTGCCCAGGAAAATCGTTGACTCTAAGCCTGCAACTACTGCAGAAGCTAGGAGAACCTTGGAAAAAGCAAAGGAAGAGGAGCTCGGCGAGTTTCAGCGACGCACCCTAGATTACACGGCCAAGTTCGCAAAGATCCCTCCCCCAAAAGCTGAGAAATTAGTCAAGGAGTTAGGCGAGAAGTTTCAACTAGACCGAAAGGACGCGATTCAAATCGCTAACACGATGCCCCGATACATCGAGGAACTCCGCACTATTCTGACAGTCAAAGGTAGGATAATAGGGGGAACTCAACTGGAAGACATGCTCAAGCTGGTTAACGGATACAGAGAAGACTAGCCTCCTCCCACGGTGAGAATCTCTAGGCTGAGACAGGAAGGCTTTTTTCCTCCAAAAGCGACTCAATAAGCGGATATGCTCAACCTTGTCAGATTCTGGCCACCATCTCAACGTAGTCTTCACTGAGAAGACGAACAGGCCAAGAATCTGCTCTTGACGCGAAGAACCCGCCGGTATTTCTGGGAGAAACAAAAGATGAGTGACAGTGCGAGAAGCTCACAGCCCGAAGGAAGCAGCGGCCCGAATGCGTCAAGGCTTAGGTTAGGAGCGAACAGCACCTCCGAAAGCGGCCTGCCTCCTAGGCTGTACGAGGAGTACGCGTACGTACTGGACTATCTGCAATTTGGCAGACCCGCGCCGGATAAGCCCCGACACTTGGCCCTTCCGACGGTTCAGGTGATTGGAGAAACATACTTTACGCTGCTTGAGGCCGAGGTGAGAGCAGGCACCCAAGCCGCCCTACACGAGAGAGTCTACATAGGCAAAGATCGCCGTGAAAAGATCAATCGCATCATTGGCAGAATAGGGTACAGCGATTTAACAGCCAACGCCAAAGCTGAGCTCCTCTCAGTACTCGAAGAACTCATCGCGAACCAAGAACAGCGCTTCGTCATGTTCTTCAACAACTCGCAGGCAATCACACCACGAATGCATGCGTTGGAACTGCTTCCGGGCATCGGTAAGAAGTCTATGTGGCAGATAATCAACGCACGAGAAAGAAAACCCTTCGATTCATTCAAGGACATTCAGGACCGCACGAGCGTAGGTGACCCAATCAAGGTGATCGCGAAACGCATACTGGACGAGTTGACTGGGGGAGAAAAATACCGCATCTTCTCAAGGGCAATGTAGAGAGCGCCAGGATTGCCGCCTAGGGTAATCATGCACGTTGACCTCGACTCGTTCTACGCTCAATGCGAAGAAAACGCTAACCCCAACCTCAAACGTAAGCCACTCGTCGTTTGCGTATACTCAGGACGGACAGAGGATAGCGGCGTAGTTAGCACCTCAAATTACCAAGCCAGAAAGTATGGAGTCAAAGCGGGAATACCGATTGTACGCGCGAAGAAACTGCTCGAATCAGTCGACGCGATCTTCGTCCCAATGAACCACCCGTATTACGAGCAAGTATCCGAAAGAATCATGGAGACTCTAAGAACTCACGGCGATAAATTCGAGCAGAGCAGCATTGACGAAGCGTTCATCGACGTATCCGATCGTACCAGTCACAACTTCGAGTCTGCACGAGACGTAGCCCTCGAAGTCAAGGAACAACTAGTCACCCAAGAAAACGTAACCTGCTCTGTAGGGATTGGCCCGAACAAGGTTCTCGCGAAGATAGCGTCTGACCACTCTAAGCCGAACGGCCTCACGATTGTAAAACCAGAAGAAGTCAAGGACTTCCTATCCCCCCTCCCTGTGAATCGCATTCCCGGAGTCGGGAGGAAAGCCGAGGAAAAACTAGCTCAACTGAACGTCCTAACCATATCGCAACTCTCAACTCTAACCCCAGCCGTCCTCGTGGAAACCTTCGGAAAGAGCGTTGGGAGCTACCTCTACCTCGCCGCTAAAGGTGAGGATGACGCCCCCGTGAAAGAGAGGGAGCAACCAACCCAGTTCAGCCGCATCGCGACCCTAAAACAGAACACACGCCAACCCGAGGAGATATTCCCGCTTCTTAACGACCTAGTCAAGTCAGTGTCAGACAGGTTGAACGAAGAAAGAATAACGTGCAAGTCCGTCGCGATAATCGCCATATTGACCGACCTGAGCATTCACAGCAGATCGAAGACTCTAGAACCCCGCACCTCAGAGAAAGAACCAATCGGTGCCACGGCAAAACAGCTGATTCAGGAATTTCTACAATCAAACCCAGAGGCAATCCTACGCAGGGTGGGCGTCAAGGTCTCAAATCTCACACAAGAGACGGGTCAAACCGACATGTCCAAATTCCTAGCCGCATAACAAACCTCAGAATCCGTGATGCCCCGAGGACTCCATATTGGCCTGGGTCCGACGTGAACTCCGCGAACTAGGCATTCCGCCACTCAAACGATTCGGGCAACACTTTCTTCTCAGCCAACAAATTCGCGACTTACTTGTTGACCAAGCTCACTTATCCACAGCAGACACAGTTGTCGAAGTCGGAGCCGGGCTAGGTTTTGTAACTGTTGCATTATCGTCGAGAGCCGGGCAGGTGATAGCTCTCGAGAAGGATAGAACGTTGGCTGCTAATCTTGTGAAGAGATTCGCGAAATGCGGCAACGTGCAAGTTGTTCAGGGAGACGCGCTGAAGTTTCTCATTCCTCACAACGCCAAGATCGTATCGAGTCCACCTTACAATATCTCCTCCAAGCTAGTGCTTCGAATCCTTGCTAGCCATTTCAAACTGGCGTCCCTACTGCTGCAAGAAGATTTCATCAGAAGGCTGACAGCGAAAAGTGGCTCCAGGGACTACGGCAGACTAACGGTAATGCTCCAGACACGTGCGCGAGCTGAATACGTTTCATTTGTTCCGAGATCCGCCTTTTACCCTCAACCTCGCGTTGATTCTGGCATAGCAAGAATCACTCCAGACTCTGGTATGAGAACACCCAAGGACTGGGGAATATTCGAAGACCTTGTCCGATCTCTATTCACGCAACGCCGCCGAAAGGCAGCTCGAGTGCTATCCAGATACATGGACGCCAAGTACCGGCGAGAAAAAGCGGTTGTACTCTCCCGCGCAAGCCTGGACGACAGGAGAGTTTACGAACTCACGCCTACTGATTTCGTCCTGTTATCTAACTTAATTGCCGAATCAATCAACACCTCAAAGGAACGCTGATCCAGATGACAACAAGAGTAGTCTTGGTGGAGCCTGAGAGCGCAGGAAATATAGGCGCGATTGCGCGGTCGATGAAGAATTTCTCTCTATCTGACTTATGGATCGTGAACCCAAAGACGCCTCTCACCATGGAAGCTAGAGCCTTCGCCATGCACGGTTTCGACGTGCTGAGGAAAGCGAGAAAGGTGAAGACGCTGAAACAAGCGCTCAAACATGTGGACATGGTAGCAGGGACGAGTGCGGTCGTGCCCACCAGTAGATCGAACATCAAGCGCGTTCCAATTACGCCGCGTGAATTGGCGCAACGTATCTCAGGCTTCGAAGGTAATGTTGCAATTGTTTTCGGAAGAGAGAGCTCGGGGCTTAGCAATGATGACCTTGAGTGCTGCGACTTGATGGTCACTATACCGGCCAACGGCAAGTACAACGTCATGAATGTAGCCTCGGCCGCGTCGATCTTGTTCTATGAGATCTTTCAAACGAAGACCACCCGCCCCGGTCCGCCTCTAGCGTCTGAAGTTGTGAAAGCGCGGCTGCAGATGGAGTTTGGTCGGATGGTGAATCGGAGTGGGGGGCAACCACACAAGCGGGGACTCGTGAAACGGTCATTTCGCAACGTAATCTCCCGCTCCTTCATTACGAGTCGTGAGGCCTCGCTTCTGCTTGGAGTGGTCAGAAGAGCCTCGGCCAAGTTGATGTAAGCTTAAGTAACCCCTCAGCAATCTCGGAGCCCTCTCGGCGGAGATATGATCATGAGGGGTAGAAACTACCGGCAGCCAAAGGGTCAACCCTACACTAGAGGAAAGTATATTCACGGAGCTCCTCCCCCGAAAATCTCGAAATTCATGATGGGTGACCTGAAAGCCAAATTCGAGTATAGAATCTCACTCATCGCGCAAAGCCCTGTCCAAGTGAGGCACAACGCCCTCGAGGCCGCACGTGTCTCCGCAAACAAGGTGCTCTTCGACGCGTTGGGGGAAACGGGTTACAAGATCCACCTACGGGTCTACCCACACGTCATCTTACGCGAGAACCGAATGATCGCAACCGCTGGAGCTGATAGGCTTCAGGAAGGGATGCGTAGGTCGTTTGGAAAGCCAACTGGTCGAGCGGCCAGAATTAAGAACGGGCAGTCGATTCTTGACATTTATGTGAACAGCAACGCAGTCGATGCGGCAAAGGAAGCGTTGCGGGTTGGATCAACGAAGCTCCCCGTCGCCTGCATAATCAATCAAGAGACGTTGGCCGTCCCGGTTCCGGCCGCTTAACGGACTTCTTCTCCCTAGCTCACGGTGTGAGTCTAGGGTTATTCCAAAACCACGCCATTCTGGGCGGCTCAATGTTTTCCTGCCAGAGCAGAGCGATAAGTTCACCCAAATGATACAACTGCTCCGTAAACGACTGGAACAGGCATTCTTCGACAGAAAGGTTGAACGATTGACCTGAGGGGAGCAGGAAGTCAACCCGCCTATCGAACCCATCCTTATCCAAATCCTTCAAGTAGACGCGGGTTCTTGCCTCGACCTCATCCAGATGCGTGAGAACATCCGTCATTGTAGCGTATTCTTCCCACTTCTTTCTTACGTAGGCTCGGGACTTCCTAGGGATTACCCAGTTAACTATCCAATCCTCATTATCGATCATGTGGAGAAGTATGTTTTTCATGCTGTAGAAGCTGGCTTCCCTGTTCTTGGCCACAGCTTCGAACGGCAGCTCGGCGAGTTTCATGGCGAAGCTTCGTCGCACACGGGACGAATATGCGTACAACTCGACTACGCTAAACAAAGCGAATTCCGATTGCAGTTTGCCAACTCCCAATAATAACTCGATGGAAGGGACCGTTTGATAGCAAGATTCGGAGTCAACCCACTTATTTCAAGTCGGCGAATGGTAACACAGTGATAGGTAAGTTGTCAACGGAAAAGGACCAAGAATCCGTATGCGAACGCAAACTGCAGGTACCCATGAAATCACAGGGTTGGAGCCTCGGTCGGAGGTAGACACAAATCTTGCCAATGTCAGCCATAGAAAATGTCTTGAAAACGACGACGCTAGAAGATGGTGACCTCAATTTGCTGACCGAAGAGGAGAAATGGAGCGCAGTCGTCACCCGGAACAGGTTCTCTGATGGGCGGTTCGTCTTTGCCGTCCGATCAACCGGCATCTATTGTAACCCCTCATGCCCAGCGAAGCGCCCCAGAAGGGCACAGGTATTGTTCTTCCTGTCGCCTAAGGAGGCTGAACTCTCGGGTTTCCGACCGTGCCGCAGGTGCCGACCAAACCAGAACACACGGTCTCCACAAATCGCCACGATTGATCGACTGTGTGCTTACATCATGAATAATCTAGACAAGAAGTTGACACTAACAATTCTGAGCGCTCAGGTAGGCCTTAGCCCATATTACTTGCAGCGAATCTTCAAACGGATTGTTGGAGTTTCGCCTCGCCAATACATTGAAACTCTTCGCCTGGCGAAAATGAAGCAGTCACTTCTAAGGGGAGAAACAGTAACTAGAGCAATCTACAGCGCGGGCTTCAGTTCAAGAAGCAGATTCTATGAAAATGGTTCCCACAAGCTCGGAATGAGTCCCGGGGTGTTGCGCCGTGGTGGAGCGGGAATGCGAATCTCGTACGCGATAATCAGTTCCCCTCTCGGACGGTTGCTCGTTGGACGAACAGAGTTCGGCATCTGCGCCGTCTGCTTCGGCGATTCGGATGAAAAAGTGAAGACAGCTCTCTTTGAGCAATACCCGTCCGCTGACCTTCAACGAGATGACGGGGCACTGGCCGACCCAGTTTCGCAAATTGCGAAGTACTTCGCTAGAGAAGAACCCAACCTTGACCTTCCCCTCGACATCCAAGCAACGACATTCCAACGGCGAGTTTGGGCGAAGATCAGGTCGATACCATACGGTGGTACGACAACCTATAGCAAAATCGCAGGTGCCTTGGGGCAGCCTCAGGCCGCTAGAGCGGTGGCTCGAGCTTGCGCAACCAATCCCGTCGCACTCGTCGTCCCATGCCACAGAGTAATTGGAGAAGACGGAGAACTGCGAGGATACCGATGGGGCAAAGAGAGAAAGCAGCAATTGCTGCAGCTTGAACATCGAAACAACCGGTAGAGAACGTTTGGTTCGAACGAACTATCTCTATCCGGCGCGCGCGAGGAATGAGGGTGTGATACACCGTATGATACAGGCGGTTTTCTACGCGTGGGGGACCAACTCAGCCGCACACGGGCTGAAGAGGCGGCCACGTTCAGGCTTTAGCGTATAACTGGGTTGCGGGCGATTGAAAGAACCCTCTTAAGCGCTAGTCAGAGAAATGCTCTTTTGTGGTTGATGTGCGGAGTTCTGTTGGCTCTGATTTTGTAAGACTGATGCATCTGCCGCTTCCCTTCTGTGTCTTAGCGTTTGCGACCCTTGGAGCCGCGTTTTCCGAACGCGTCTACTTAGACCGTCTAGGCTTAACCTACCTGGGGATTCTACTCGCCCTCTGTTTGGGTGCGTACAGCTTAGATGAGCTACATGGACGCCCATATCACACCAGATTTGAGGATCGAACCCTCTGGTGCATGGCTATTGTTGGAATCTCGGGCGCCACCTTGGTCGCCCTCTACTTGATGTGGGCCGTCAGTTTTCTGATCGTCATCCCCGCCGCGGTAGCAGCTTTCTTCGTATTCGCTTACAACCTGGAACTATTCGGTGGGCGGTTTCATAATGCAGGGTGGTTTGGAGTGAGTTGGGGTGGACTAACGACGTTTGCGAGCTATTTTGTTCAGGCAACGGGGGTGAGTTTAGCTCCACTGATTGTATCAGTAATGTCCTCCTTAGTGGGGATGAGTATTGTTTACCTGACGCACAAGTTTCGCCCAGACGAATTGTCGAAGAAACTCCAGGTGGCTCGAACTCCAAGTCTAGAGGCGTATTCACGTTACTCACGGAAAACGGCGTGGGTGATAGCGAAGATGGAATGCTACGCCATGATCGCACTGGCGGTTGGCATGATCATTCCAAGGATACTTTGACAGAACTTACTTCTGCGCCCCAATCGAGACAACGATGCCCAAGCTCAAACGGTCTGCAAGGGTGGATCGAAACCCGGTTTCCTCAAGGAGCTTGCATGTCTCAGCGGGTGGCATCGAAATCAGTATTGAGTTAGCTAGATAGATCAGAGTTTCCTTCCAGTGAGTGGACGCAATACGGCCGAGAGCCGGGAGGACGCGAAAGATATGAAAGCGGTAGAGAAACCAGACGAGCGTGCTATCTGGTCGAACAAAGTCGATAGAAAGAAACCATCCTGAACGCGTTAGGACTCGGATCGATTCCCTGAACATCGCCAGCTTATCCGCGAAGTTTCGAAGCGCCAGACCTATTGTTATGTAATTGAAGGAATCGTCGCGGAAGGGCAAAGATTCCCCCACTGCTCTTACGAATTCAATTGGACAATTACTTCGTGCTTTCAACCTGTTTCTCCGAGCGATCCGCAACATGGCTGGGCTAAGGTCCAAGCCCACGATCATGCTCCCCGCGTTTGCACGCCGTCCCAACTCAAAAGTAACCAATCCAGTCCCACATGCCAGATCTAGGGCCTTGAGTTCGTTGGAGAAGTTTACTCTAGACAACATCTTACGCCTCCAAGCCGAATCGAAATGCAAGGTCATCAGGTGCAGCAGAGAATCGTACTCGGTTTCGACATCGGTGAAAATCCCCAGTACGAACTTCGCTTTCTCGACGAATCCGGTGGGTATCTCAACACGAGACATGGTTTGTGCACACTTTCTTGGGTGAAGGAACGGTTAAGTTGAGCACTTAGCACGCTACACACTCGTTTAACGATGTTTCAGTTAGAAGAAGCCAGGATCATCGGTGAGATCAGAAGGCGTGCCTCAAAACGCGTGCTCCTGCAAATGCCCGAGGGCTTGAAACCAGTTGGCTACCGGCTTGCAAGACTTCTCGAGAATGAGACCGGGGTTGAGGTCTTTGTATCGGGTGATCCATGCTATGGAGCTTGCGATTTAGCGTTAGGGCCAAAGGCACATGTTGAGGCTGATCTGCTCGTCCACGTCGGTCATGCAGAGATACCTGGTGAATTCCCTGACGAGGACGTCCTCTACGTCGAAGCGAGATCAGACGCTCCCATAGATGAAATGATGCAGCAGGCTGCTAACATGCTAGAGACCGAGCACACGATAGGTCTTGCTTCCAACATTCAACACATTCATCAGCTCGGGAGGGCAAAAGAGATCCTTGAGAAGAATGGGAAGGAAGTTGTTGTTGGTAGAGCTTCTGGCTGGCTCCGATACCCGGGGCAAGTGCTTGGATGCGATTACGGAAGCCTCCGATCCATCGCTGGGAAGGTTGACGCAGTAGTCGTGTTGAGCGGGGGCGACTTTCACGCGATCGGGATACCACTCGCGACGGGAAAGCGAACCATTGTGGTTGATCCGTTCCAGAAAACTGCTCGAGACATGACCGAGACCTGTAGGACGCTTCTTCGAAAGAGGTGGATTAACATCGAAAAGTTCATGGAAGCAAAACGGATCGGCATTATCGTCGGTTTGAAAAGCAGCCAAATGAACATCGCCTTAGCACGTCGACTAAAACAACTGTTGGAGGAAAACGACAAGACGGCTATCCTGATCTGCGCAACCGAAGTTATCCCTGAAACCCTTGAATCCTTCACGGACCTAGAGGGCTACGTGGAGGTGTCTTGTCCAAGAATCAGCACGGACGACCAAGAACGTTACAGGAAACCGGTTCTGAACCCTGAAGAAGTGATGGTCGCTCTCGGAAAGAAAAGCTGGGAAGATTATACAAAGGGTATGACGCTAGAAGAATGGCACTAGGCCGAATGCGTTGCCACCTCGCCCAATCCAGGTTCGCAAACACGATTTGGCCATCACTTTACAGAGTGTAAGCCCCCATCCTAACCCGAAGGTGGCACTTGAACAGTACACGACCCCGGCCGACTTAGCTGCTGAAATACTGTTCACTGCATGCTATGTACACGACGATATACAAGGTAAGCGCGTTCTAGACCTCGGAACAGGAACTGGCAGGCTGGCGATAGGGGCCTCAATCCTCGGGGCCGAATACGTGGTCGGCGTTGAGTTGGACGGTCCCAGCCTAAGACTCGCTTGTATTGCTGAGAAATCCCTTCGTGCTGAGGTTGATTTTGTTCTCGGCGAGGTAGCGACGATTCGCGGGTCGGTCGACACCGTGCTAATGAATCCGCCCTTCGGCACAAAGAAGGCACATGCGGACATCCAATTTCTACAGTGTGCTCTGAGACTCGGGAAGGTGGTCTACAGTATCCACAAATCCTCGACCCGAGAGTTCTTGAAACGTTGGTTACGGCAACAGGGCTTCAATTGTGAACGAATTATGGCAGCTGAGATGGAAATTCCACATCTTTTCGCCTTTCACCGGAGGTCAAGAGGTTCGGTGGAGGTTGACGTAATCCGAATCAAGCAACCTTGACGCACAAGGTAGTATCACGAAACGGGTGCTTATATAGAGGCGTAACCTTACGCCGGTCAGACTCTGCGCAATCACTAACAGAACTCGCCGGGTAAACCGGCTTACTTGAATCGTTCAGCGGTGGTTACGTAGCGAGGTCGAACAGGTTTGAGCAAGACACAGAGCGAATTGATTCAACACGTATTACCAGGAGACAAGCTCGGAGTCATAGAACAATACCTACCGGGCGCGGGCACTTACGAGAAAGAAGGCACTATATACGCGCATTTCACAGGTAACGCGCGGATCGATCTAAAGAACAAGCGCGTCACCGTCGTACCGACGACGCGAGTAGCCCTTCTTCCAAAGGAGGGAACAACCGTCATCGCCTCCGTGAATCATGCAACCGACAAAATGGCTACTGTCGACATTTGGAAAATCAATGAGCGAACCATACAGAACCCGTTCACCGCTATGCTCCACATATCCTCCTCCAGCCCACGCTACGAAAGGAACATGGCTGATGTCTGCAAGGCGGGGGACATCATTCGCGCACGAGTTATCGAGATCAATAGGATCCCACAGTTAACGACAGCGGGACGCGGACTTGGAGTAATCAAGGCGTTCTGTTCACAGTGTGGAGCCGTCCTAGAGTTCAAGAATAGACGGTTGCAATGTGACTCATGCGGAAACCTTGAAAGGAGAAGGCTTGCAGAGGACTATGGAATCCTAGGTTAGGGTGGATAGAATGGAAGTTAAGGTTGTTTCAAAATCGAAGAATGAACTTAGGCTGGAGATAATAGGTGAGGACCACACGTTCTGCAACCTTCTGCAGAACGTTCTACTGGAGGACAAGAACGTTGAACTTGCGGGATACGACCAACCGCATCCACTTATCCGATCTAGCATCCTGTACCTGAAGACGAAACGCGAAGTCTCTCCAGAAAAAACGCTGCTGAACGCCTTAGGAAGCGTACAAAGCCTCAACAAGGAGTTCGATGAGAAGTTCACTAAGGCCGTCGGGCCTTCCTGATGAGTTCAGAAACAGTTAGAGATGTAGTGAGAGACAAGCAGCTCGCGAGCTTGGGCGATGCTTTCGTAAACTTCGTCTACTCCCTAGCTCTAACGAAGGTCAACCGTCGCCCTCAAGCAGTTAAGGTGAGCGATAGAATCCTCTCCGAAGCGTTCAGGCTTGCGGGTTTGCGAGAATACTTGGGTACTCGGCTCTCAAGAAAGGATCTAGCCAATGCGGCTGAATCTTTGCTTATTGAGGCGTACCGTAGGCAGTTAGTCTCGATAGATGAAAGCGTGTTCATCCTTACCCGAAACCCGGACGGTCTCGAAGCGGGGTTATCAGACCTCCTGAAGATCGCTGCGGAGCGGATTGGCAGGTCGAGTTAGCGGATCAGACTTGCTGAAGAAAGAAACTCGATTACTCGGATTGAGTGGCACAACTACAGGTCACAGAACCATTCTTGTTGGAGTGGTCTTTAGGGGTGCGCTCTGGCTAGATGGAGTTGTTTCTTCGAGCCTGGATCGGACGGAGCAGGAGTACGACTTGGAAATTTCGAGAACGATTCAGAGTTCCAAACAGTACTCGCAACTTCACGCCGTAATTGTCAGTCGTCGACTGTCTCGGAATCGGAAAATCTCAATTCACGATTTGGCTATGCGATTGAGGCTTCCAGTGATTGTGCTAGGCAAGTCAAATTATCGGTCAAGAACAGGAAGATTGCGAGCGCTCAAAAGCTTCGGCATTGTTGTTAGCGGCAAACATCTTAGGGTCACAGCGATCGGGATCGACAAACCTGAGGTTGAGAAGTTGTATAGAATTGGCTGCACGCAGGGAAGTACGATACCAGAATCGGTTAGAGTTGCAGACTTACTCGCGGCGCAATTGCGACATGTGTTTCTAAATCAATAACAGAAACGAGACCTACGTTGGACTATGCGGGAGCACAAAATGCATAAGTCTAGGCCAGAGGAATGATCCTTGAGGATGAAGTTTCTCTGTCTGACCTCATATCCCCTGAGGAGATTTTTCGGCTCCATCCCAAGATTAGGTGGGCTGCATTCTCTACTCAGGATGGCAAAGTGACCTTTTCTGAGATGCGGCCGGGGGTTACGAGTTACACATCCGAGAGGGAGGATAGATCGTTCATGGAGTTTGGACCGCATGTGATGAGCGGCATAGCTGAAAGGTTGTCAATGACTGGGGGCGCGGGAAAACTGGAGAGCCTGATTGTAAACTTGGAGAAAGACTCCGTGTTGTTAACACCGGTCGGAACTGGGTATCTTGCGATCTCTGTCAACCGGGCTGACTCGCCGGATGTCTTCAAAGAAATTGAACCCATGATTCGACGGCTTTGACCAGACTCGTCTTTAGCGGACGAATCACCGGATCGGCAAAGCCCTAGTCGAACGTTCTCTCACGACAAAACTCGCCGCTGACATCAATTATTCCGCTAGTGCAAATCAGGGACTTACGTCTTATAGGCGTAGACGCCGAAACATTGCCACGCTCTGGCTAGATTGCCTCAGTTTGATATCGTCTCCAAAGGTGGACCGACTTGAAAACTGTCGTGGTTCCAACAAATGGGTCTATTCTCAGTTGTATCGGCAACACGCCGTTTCAGGCTCTTGACGTTAGCTTTGGCGAGTCACGATACCGTGTCTTCGTCAAACTAGAATTCATGAATCCTAGCGGCAGCATAAAAGACCGCATAGCCAAGTACATGATTGAGCAGGCGGAACAGAAAGGGCGTTTGAAGCCAGGCTATACCATAGTCGAGGCGACGAGTGGAAACACTGGAATCGCGCTTTCGATGGTCGGAGCAGCGAAGGGATACAAGGTATTGATAGTAATGCCCGAACACATGACAGGCGAACGAATCAAGATAATGACCAACTTCGGTGCAAACCTCTGCCTCACTCCAAAAGATCAAGGCTTCGAGGGCGCGGTAGCGCGCGCTAGGAAGATCGCTGAGAGTGGCGACAGATTCTTCTTGACAAACCAGTTTGCCAATTCGGACAATACGGCAGCTCACTACTTCTGTACGGGACGCGAGATTATCGAGCAAATGACTGGAGACATTGATGCCTTCGTCGCTGGCGTTGGTACTGGCGGGACTTTGATGGGCATTGGTAAAGCGCTGAGGGAGAAGAAACCAAATGTTCACCTGGTTGCAGTCGAACCAGAAGAATCAGCCGTTCTGTCCGGTCACGCCGCTACAGGCGACCATAAGATCGCTGGTATAGGCGACGGATTCATTCCAGAAATCTTCCACATGGACTTCATCGACGAAATCATCACCATCAAGAGTGATGAGGCCGTTAACATGGCGCAGATTCTCTCCTCCCAATTCGGCTTAATGGTCGGAATTTCATCCGGAGCAAACGTGCTCGGTTCAATTCGCGTTCTGGACAAGATTGGCCATGACAGAAACGTAGTTACTGTTCTCCCAGATAGGGCAGAGAGATATTTCAGCACCGACCTCTACCTTTCAAACCAAACAAAGGTAAAACAGTGCTCGAAACACTGCGAATGCCCGTTTGACAAATTCTAACAACGGGTTCAAAGCTTACAACTGCATGTTGCCGCGAAGTGGATAAAAGTTCGAAGCTGACAGCACTACTCGACAGACGGGCTGATCCGCATCGACTACTAGTCAAGGCCAGCGAATACATATCCTGGTAGTAGCGGACGGATCGAAACTCCTTCTGTGAGGGCTACGTGAATGCGTCAGAATGAATTGGCTAGGATAGACTTTCGGCGGTGAGTGTATTACGAAGTGAGGCTCACCGTGAGGCTCACTATATGTTAGACAGCACCAGCTTGTACGCGACGCCTGGACTGGGGGCCTCTGAAATCCAGATTTAAGAATTGGAAAACCCTCAGGAGAGCTCATTCTCTAGGTTTTGGCCCTAATGCTTCCACAAAATACAATAACCACCTCCGGCCCCCCTAGGCGGCTTAAACCTAACGGAAGAGAGTTGTAAAGTGCAATTTTGCCCGAAGTGCGGACTAGCGCTTCTGCCCACAAAGAAGCAAAAGGCGGTCGTGCTCAGTTGCCCTAAGTGTGGCTATGAGACGAAACGGTCAGATCGCACTGTGCAGGTACTGGAGCAACAAAAGGAGAACGTGGTCGTCATCGGCAAGGAGGAGCAGAAGATACGAACCCTGCCCAAGACCAAGGTGGATTGTCCGAAATGTGGACATAAAGAAGCTTATTACTGGTTGGTCCAGACTCGCGGAGCCGACGAATCGTCAACGCAGTTCTTCCGCTGCACAAGTTGCGGGACGACATGGCGGGAGAATTCCTAGAAACTGTGGGTAAGCGCAGCACCGCTCAGTTAAAATGCGTAATGGTTCACTAGGGCGTCGTCGAATACTCGGTGGTTAATGCTTGTTCAAGGCAACGATTGGCGATGCTAGGCTTTGGAGAAACATGCTCGCGGCCATATCGACCCTAATAGAAGAGGCGGACGTGAGTGCTTCTCCGGAAGGTATCAAGCTTCGATCGATGGATCCTTCCCATGTCGCTATGGTGGACTTTGAGTGGAATAAATCCGCTTTTCAGGAATACACTTGCCTTCAGCCTACGAAGATAAGGCTCAACGTGACCGACATTGTCAAGAAGCTTAGAGGCGCCGGCCAAGAACCTCTGGAAATGGCGTATGACGAGAACACTCGCAAACTGAACATGGTGATTAAGGGCAAATGGAAAACCACCTTCACGCTACCCACTCTGGATCCCGGAGACGAAGAAGTTCCTACTCCCAAGATTGCTTTCAATACCAAGATCAAGATGATTAGCTCGAGCTTCAAAGACATAATCGATCAGATACAGACCGTCAGCGACAACGTCAAGTTCGAAACGACGGCGGAGAAATTCATTGCTGAAGCGATCACTGAACTCAGCGGGGCAAAGATCGAGCTGGAGAAGGGAAGCGACGTCTTGTTGGAGCTTGAAGTCAAAGAACCGTGCAAGGCAACGTTCAATCTCAACTATCTAGCCGAGATCTCAAAGGCCGGGTCCTCCGCGGCGGAACTCGTTACACTTGAGTTCTCCACAAACATGCCCGTCAAACTTGAGTATGAAATGCCCCAACAAGGAAGACTACTGTACTACTTGGCGCCTAGAATAGAGGCGGAGTAGCAGAATTCACGTCAACACGAACCTTTTCTACTCTCCTTCAACCAGTAGAAGGGGTATAGATGCAGGCGCTTCTCACAAAACTTGATTACGCTAAGTTTCCCTTCACAACCGAAGCGTCTAGCTACATAAAGTCCAGAAACATTGACCCATCGGAGTTGACGAGACCGGAACTTATTCCGATCCTCGAACGAGCCATGGAACGAATTCGGGAGGGGGTCTTCGGCGGTAAGATAGCAGCAGATTTGACGCAGGAGGATGTTGACATTCTCGCGTACCCAACCGCGTTAATGTTGATCAGCTCTGTGGGAGATGATCGAACTCGCCGCCGCTATGCCCTCGCTGAAGCGAAGAGGGCCTACGACTTACTTCGCTATGAAAACCCCGAGAAACTCCTGCAGATTGCTGTCGGCTCTTTTGGTTGGGATGCAAAACTTGCCGAGCGGGATGTTGGTGACACGCACTTTGAGTTTGCTCTCCAGTTCACCTTCTACATTCGGAACGCAGCGCGGATCCACGATCTGAGATGGAAACTTGTCAACCGAGTTTTGACGGACGGATATGTTCTCCTTCCTCGCGAGGATTTTGCAAGACTTCTAGAGGAGGAGGTTCAGTCTCGTGTTCTTGAGAAGACCTCCGGTGCGACTGTGGAGTTACCTAAAGAACTCGCAGAACGTGTGGAACCGCTCAGTGCGATGCTTAGAGCTCGGTCTCAGCACCTAGCCGCTGATGAAATGCCGCACGCGGTCATGGCTTCAGCCATGCCTCCGTGCATGAAGAACCTCCTGAGCCTTCTGCAGACCAGCAAGCACATCTCACACATGGGAAGGTTTGCGATGGCTGCCTTCCTCCTCAACATCGGAACGAACGAGGAGGACTTGCTCAAGATGTTCAAGGCGTTTAGCGACTTTGATGAGCGGATTGCGCGGTATCAAGTCGAGCATATAGCCGGCAAGCGTGGTTCAAGAAGAAAGTACACGGCCCCTAATTGCGCCACAATGCGAACGCACGGCGTTTGCGTTAATCCGGATGAACTCTGCGCGACCATAACGCATCCGCTATCCTACTACCGGAAGAAAGCCCGAGCACTTATGCGTCGTGAACCAATGAGAAAGCCGCGAGAACGAGTTCGAAAATAAAGGGATTGAAGAAAGACGAAGGGCCTAGTTCTTGTCACTTTATTGTTCTTTATGCTTCTTGGCTCGCTACTTCCCACAGTTCCGTCCCATCAAGCGGCGGTGATTCTTCAAGGTGGAACCCCGGCTGATGGCCAGATCTCCATCCTTGTGGAGAGTCAACACGACCTTACGACCTCCGATGTTAAAGTTCTGCAGAGTTACGGCGAAGTAACTACCGTCGCAGGACCAGTTGCGGTTCTCCACACCAATCTACAAGAGCTACCCGAGATAGCACGGCTCAGCTTCACAGTTAGAGTTGAGAAGTCATATCCCCTTAGCGTCCAGCTTGACAAGAGCGCGCCCGACGTTGGCGCCCCTCAAGTCTGGGATGAAGTCAAAGATCCCTCAGGGAGAAATGTGACGGGAGCTGGAGTGATTGTTGGTTTTGTTGACACAGGCATCGACATCACTCACCCTGACTTCACATATCCAAATGGTACCACGAAGATACTGTACGTCTGGGATCAAACGGTACCTGGCCGACCTCCAACAGGCTTCGGCTACGGATACGAGTGCAGCTCAGCAGACATCGAAGCCCGCACATGCCCGGAAGTGGATACTTTCGGGCATGGGACACACGTGGCCGGTATTGCGACTAGCTCTGGGGTCGCAACCGGAAATTACACAGGGATCGCTCCCGGTGCAAGAATAATCTTCGTGAAAAGCGGTTACGAAGTTTGCAACGGAGAAAGTTGGACGTTTGACACGAACCAAATCCTGGACGGCATAAACTACATCGTAGAGAAAGCGGCCAAAGTTAAGATGCGTGTGGTGATAAACCTCAGTCTAGGCGGCAATATCGGTGCCCATGACGGAACCGACCCATTCGAACGTGCCCTCGACGCTTTCGTCAGAGACGGAACACCAATAGTGGTAGCAGCCGGCAACGGAGCAGAGGACCAAGACCACATTGATGGGCAAATAAGTCAAGGTCAAAACAGCACTTTTCAATTCTCACTAAGAGAATCGACAACGGACGTCTCCATTGACATATGGTATTCCACGCAGGATCAACTAACGAGTAGTCTTCATGCTCCGGACGGCGCGACCTACCCAGTTAGCACCTCACCCGGTGTCAAGATCACTAACTTGGGTATGGTCAACGCAACTGAGAATTCACTTGCAGACGGAAACGAACTCTACTTCGAGGTCAATTCTACCAGTTCGTTACCGTTGAATGGCTGGAGCATAAGTTTGATCGGTATGCAAGTTCATTCTCCAGGCCTCTGGAATGCGTGGACTGATTCCGAGACCTGTTCGTATCCAGGATCGTTCTTTCTGCCGGGAACAGGGTATGTCGTAGATTCACAAGATACTATCGGTATCCCAGCCACCGCATTCAACGTAGTGACTGTCGGAGCCTACGTTACGAAGACTTCTTGGAAAGGAATGGATGGAAAGACTTACGGAAACCCCGACGTTCAGCCCGGCGGTATTGCGCCTTTTAGCTCCCTCGGTCCAACTCGAGATGGGCGCGTTAAGCCGGATATCGTGGCTCCCGGTGAGGTTATAGCTTCAGCCAGATCAAGTGCCGTTCCGCGGGATCCAAGTGATCCAGACGCCTACCATAGAGTTTTGGCGGGGACCAGTATGGCCGCTCCGCACGTTGCGGGCACAATAGCCCTCATGCTCCAGTATGACCCCGGCCTGTCCGCGATAGACATTCCACGCATACTTAGAGAGACGGCAAGGCTGGACGCTTTTACAGGACTGCTGCTGCAAGGTTCGGGGACTTGGGGGTTCGGAAAGATGGATGCAAGAACGGCAACAGGCTTAACTCGACAGACCATTGTCATCTACGGTGTTCCTGCGACACTCGGCGTTCCATTGTACGTTAACGGAAGTAGAATCGTGATTGTCCGGGGAGGTTCGTGGACCGACTTCTACTTTCCAAAAGGCGGAAGGTTTGTTGTCTCGTTCGATCGTCAAGTGCAGGCAACTTCGGATACTTCGTATGAGCTGCTATACGAAAACATCACAAGCACTGCCAATCCCGTGTTCATTTTGCATTACAGGCTCACGCCCATTATTTCGAACGTAGCCTTTATTGAAGTGCTGATCGCGGCGATTGTCGTTGACATGGCGGTTATCATTGTTGCACGGAAAAGGTTCAGCTAGTTTCTAGTTCTTCTTCTTGAGGAGAACATCGGAGCCCTCGATTCTTACATCGAAGGAAGCTTCATCTTTCATGGGCGGCGGTGCCAGAACTTTGCCTGTCGTAATGTCAAACTGGCCTCCATGCCAGGGGCAAGTGACCGTGTTCCCTTCCAGTTCTCCTTCGTTCAGTGGTCCTCCTCGGTGAGTACACTTGTTAGCGATCGCAAATAATCTCCCCCCAACGTTTCCGATGACTACCTCTTCACCGCTAACCATCACCTTCTTCAACGATCCCGTAGAGAAATCATTGACTCGACCAACTTTCACGTAGCCCTCACTCATCTTAGTCACCATCCAAATGGCCCTAGGCGCTTGTTAATGAACTGAGCTAATATTTCAAAGGCATATTATCCTAAACCACATAGTCACTATGGTTACTTCACTTATCCCGGGGAGATAGGAGTTGCAGCAGGCTCAGAGTCAGACGCAACGCTTCGAGTTCTTGAAGCAAAAATTCCAGGAATACTACAAGGCAAACCTCAGGACCCTCGCCCGTCCCCCTTCCATGACCGAGCGCGAGTTCGGATTCTTGCTCTTCCGAGAGCGAGTGATGGTCCGTCATAAGGCCTTTCGCGATTTCGAGTCATTCAGTACCTCTCTATTGTCCTTGACCCCATCAGACGTCTACTACTCTACTGCCTACTATCAACATCCGGAGTTAGAGATGGAACGGAAGGGTTGGTTAGGTTCGGATGTGGTCTTCGACGTTGACGCAGACCACATAGACACGCCCTGCAAGGAAACGCATGACATGTGGAGCTGCACAGGTTGCAAGGAGACACGACGAGGAAAGAAACCTTCCAAGTGCCCGAAGTGCGGGAGCGAGAAGATCGATGAGAAGCCTTGGCTTTGCGACCGCTGCCTAATCGCAGCAAAGGAGGAGGTGCTGAAACTTGTGGAATTTCTGGCGGAAGACTTCGGAACCAAATCGGACCAGATGCACGTTTTCTTTTCAGGCCATAGAGGCTACCACCTTCACCTAATCTCGGATTCCTTGAAACGCTTAGATGATCTACAGAGGAGAGAGATTGTAGACTACGTTATGGCTCTGGGGCTAGATCCTGCGGAGCAGGGGTTGTACCAAGATCTTTTCGACAAGCACCCTTTCATAGTTGGACCAGACCTGACGGACCCGGGTTGGCGCGGAAGATTGGCGCGTGGAGTATACCAGATTCTGACGGAGTGGAGTCAGAACTCGTTGGTCGAACTCGGATTTACGCGCGGAGCAGCCGCTCAGATACTCAAGGACCGCGATCGAATCAAGACTGAATGGTCGAAGAAAATGCTGTGGAGCTCGTTCCAAGATAAATGGAAAATCAATGAAAGAGTCTGGCGAAATATCGTCGAGAAAGCCATGAGCTTGGTGGCGTTGCCTGCGAAGATCGACACGGTGGTTACGACTGACATTCACAGGTTGATCAGAATGCCTGGGACATTGAATGGGAAGACGGGGCTAAAGGCTGCAATGGTCGCGTTAGATCGCCTTGAGGATTTTGACCCTTTCTACGAACCGGTCGTCTTTGATGGTAACCAGATGGTTGAGATTACAGATGCACCTGAGCTGCGGCTGCGAGATCAAACCTTTGGCCCATACGTCGATCAGAAAGTTGAACTGCCTCTGGCAGCCGCAGTATTACTCGTCGCGAAAGGTGTTGCCTTTCCGGTGAACTAGGCATGTACAACGACCTGTATAAGGCATGGAAATCTGAGAAAACATCACATGAAACTCAATCCCTTCCTGACGACTTCTACCAAAGAACTGAAGCCTACCTAAGCGGCTTGGAGCGGGAAGACGCTTCGATCGACGAACACACCGCCAAGGGACGCATTCTGTTAAAAGAAAAGGAAATCGCTACTCGGCTTCTTCGCGAGTTAAAGGAAACGCGATTGCGAAAACTTCTTGCACACGTACAGAACAGAGAGACCATTGAGGGTATGAACCTAACAGAAGAAGAAAGAAAACTCGCCAGAGACCTTGCGGGCTCGATCGAAGCCTTCGGCCAACCTGGGGCCCTGCCAGCCACACCTCCCGCACCTGAAGAATTGGAGGAATTATGTGTCGTGCGATTTCTCGAAGACATTCCCGAGATCGTGGGAACGGATCTGAGAATCTACGGCCCCTACAAGAAGGAGGATATCGGGTCGCTACCAACACAGAATGTTAGTGCACTGTTCAAGCAAGGTGCGGCGAAACCAATTGAGGTAAGAAATATCCCGCGGTCCGTTAAGAAACCGCGGGCGTAACGCCGCCAACAATAAATAGACCACGGACGGGCTAGTAGCGAAACCGGGTGGATCAGTATGAAAGCCCCAAAGGAAATGCGGACCTACTGCCCTAAATGCAAATCGCATACTGATCACCAAGTGTCCATCTACAAGAAGGGGAAAGATAGAGCGATGGCCGTAGGGAACCGGCGCCACGAACGCGATGAACATGGTTACGGCGGACAAAAATTCCCTAAACTGAGAAGAACCGCAAAGACTACCAAGAAACAGCTGCTTAGGCTTACCTGCCGAACCTGCGATACCACAACCTACAGGTTTGGGATTCGCCTTCGAAAACTAGACATCGCCTGACCAGCCGAGATTTCATGCGTTGCTGGTAGTCACAAACGGGACGCGAAATTGGTCAGCCATAAGACTTATGTTCGATGTTTCGATCTTGGCCTATTCCTCTCTTGGAAGTGCGAGATGATTGGTCAAAGGGGAATTGATTCCGAAACCGCAGAGCAACTTCATCCGAGTGAAGTGCTCGAAGTGCGGAAACGAACAAGTTGTGTTTGACAGGTCGTCCGTTGCACCGCGCTGTTCGGTTTGCGATGAAATGTTGGCCGACCCTACCGGCGGCAAAGCAAGGATCACGGCAGAAGTAGTTCAAGTCCTCGGATAAGATGAAGAAGTATGTCCACATCCCCTGTTGAGTACCCGGAAGTCGGTGATCTGGTAGTTGCAACAGTAACAAGGGTTGTGGACTACGGAGCCTACGTGAAACTTGACGAGTATGATGGCGTCGAGGGACTTATTCACATCTCCGAGATTGCAAGCACCTATGTGAAGAACATTAGAGTACACGTTAGAGAAGGTCAGAAGCTCGTCCTGAAAGTCCTGCGGGTTAACCCACAACGTTTCCAGGTTGATCTATCTCTACGAAGAGTTACAGGACGCGAAAAGTCGGATAAGATGCTTGAATGGAAGAAGGTGAAGAAGGCAGATTCTCTAATCAAGAGCGCGGCCGAACGGTTGAAAGTTGGAAATGAAGACGTAGACAAGATCAGAGGAGTACTCTACGAAAAATTCGATAATCCATACGACGCATTCGAAGCTACCGTAGATGACGGGGAGGAGACCTTCACCAAGCTCGGAATAGCAGAAGATTGGGCTAAGGCATTAACCGAGGTTGCGAGAAGCAAAATCAGGTTGGAGAAAGCCAAGGTCACCGGTACGGTTGAACTTACGTGCGCGAAGACGGCGGGCGTGGAAGCCATTCGGCAAGCGCTGCACGGAGCAAAGAAAGTTAAGAAATCTCGAGGCACCACGATCAAGGTCTACACGCTTGGGTCACCAAAATACAGATTCGAGGTCAGAAGTAAGGAGATAACCGATGCGCAAGCAACTTTGAACCTAGCAGTACAGGAAGCGCTCAGCGCAATCAAGGGGCTTGGTGGCGAAGGGCGTAGGCTGGGTTGAAGTGGATTATACGGAAATGCCCAAAGTGTAAGACTTACACAATGAAGCAGATTTGCCCCAAGTGCAGTGAGCCAACCATTACACCGCACCCACCTAGGTTTTCGCCGCACGACAAATATTCTAAGCTCAGGCAACCGCAGACGTGATGACGAGCCAGGTCTACGCTGGTGTGGGCCTCACTCTCACGTTTGGACTTTAAGATAAGCCGTGGCAGAACTGTAGTCCTGTGTGCCTTGTAGTGTGGCCACAAGCATGAAGTTGCCTGAAACAACTACTTTCCAGTTGAAGCTGAGTGTCTGAGAGCTCATGATCGCCGTATTGATCGGAGTGAACGTTTTGTTGTCGAATGTGTACGATACCGTAACGTTTGCTCCCCGGACAGGCGCGGATAGGGTCACCGTTACTGTCACATTTTGACCGACTGTGAACTTTGGAGGAGAGGTTGAGAGGCTCAGGGTGACATTCACCTGCTTTACGAGGAGTGTTTGAGGTGAGGAGTATGTTTCCGCCAAGCCCCCCGAGGTTCCGAGGTAATGAGCCCTAACAAGGTAGTTACCGGCGTCCGGCGTCCAAGTGTAGTTGTATGCGCCGTTCGGAGTCGCAGTTACCAAAGCGATTTGCTGCCACGAAACACCGCTATCTACAGACGATTCCAAGTAAAGTTGCAGAGGACTCACTTGCAACGGGTTTCCGTTAGGGGCAGTCAGGTCGCCGGCTAGCACCACCTTCGTCCCATAGGTGATTTGGGAAGCGATCGGGTTGAGTGCCAGTTTAGTTTGCTTGATGTAATTCACTTTGAAGAGGTACACGAACTTGTTTGTGGACGCGAATGCTTGGGTGAGGTAGGGGGAAGGTGTCGCCTGGGTGCTTGAGGTCGTGATCGACATCATGTAGCCCAATATCGAATCCGTGTTGAGCTGGCCACTTGTCGTAATAGTGTCGTTCGCAATGACTTTCTTGGTTGCTGGATTTACGATTTCCCGTGCGTAGTCGCTCTGACCGGACTGAGCGTTTGTGCCTGTCACAACGAACCTGATGTCGTAGTTATTCCACATCGTGTTGTTGCCGATGCGCGCCATCCAATACCATTTTCCGTCCTCACCAAATCCCTGCCAACCGCCTGAGCTACCGCTGGATGGGGTGATGAAGATCGCTACGTATGAAACATTGTAGCGCTGGAGGTTGGGGATTGCCAACGTAATGTTGTCTAAGAATGTCTGCGCGATCATTCCGATCTGTGTTGAGTTCTGCGTCCCATTATCCGCAAGCGTCCGTCTATTGCCAAGGGCCGTTATCCAGTAGCCATAGTCCCACCAGGCGAAGACGGTTGAATCCGGTGGAGTGTTGAGGTGCATCCACGACAACGCTTCGAGCCAGTCCTGGTATTTCAACTCGCTACCCGCAGTTGGTGCCGTTGGAATGCTCGATGTGACGATTGTTGCGGGTTGATACGCCCCTCGCACTGCCGTCCAAAAAGTGGGGATGATAGCGATCAGGAGGATGAGGAAAATCGCCACTCCAAATTCCCTGCCTATTCTAGAGATCACGCGGGTCTTCCGTTTGGGATAGATTACGGCTTCACGCACGATGTCAACCGCGGGTTTGCCTAACTCAACCGTCCCAATGGCTCCTAGGAGACAGAACGCTGGAGCCAGTAGTAGTGTGAGTCGTACGAAGGACGCCGCGAAGTAGACCGCTGTGACTCCCCAGAGTATGGTGAAAATATCCTCGTTCCTGCCTCGTTGAATTACGAACACTATCCCGAAGAGGATTAGGAAGGTTATTGCTCCGAACTCGTAGAAGAAACTCCCCCATGTTGCAGGCTGGTGTTCCGCTACGCTGGCGATGATCGGAACCTCGCCGCGAGTGAAAGGATTGATGACTGCGAAGAACTTCCCGTACGGTAAGACGATGATGTTGAAGTAAGACAGCACCGCGACAATCGCAGCAGTGGCAACGATAGCGCCGGTTAGACTATAGAATCGTAGTCTTGTGCTCTCAAGGTATGAACTGGCTTCGCGAGCCAGCAGCACCACCTCCGCAGCGACGACAGCCAACCACTCAATCTCGGTCAACGAGCCAAAGCCAAGCTTCGGTACCAAGAACGGGGTTAGGACTAGGAAGAGGCCCATTGAGATGGAATAGCTCAAGAACAATTTCTTAGAATAACGACCGATCACGACAAGTACGACCACGTAAAGAGGGATCAAATCAAGTGGGAATAGCGATCCGGCCCATTCTGCGGCTAGGTAGAAGAGCGAAAATCCTGCTAAGCTTGAGTAGAGGAGGGTTCTCCGTGTTGAGGAGTTCGGGACTGTTGCCCGGCGGAAGAAGAGAAAAATCAGTAACATGAGAAGGATTCCCAGCGGCTCGTGGCGGAGAAAGCCTAGTTGCGTTCGTCCGATACTGCTCGGGTTCAAGGCCAAGAACAGGGCTGTGAGCATGCCAGCTCCCTTTCCCCAGAAGTCCTTCCCTAGGAAGTAGGCCACCAGCACTGTTAGTGTGCCTGCAAAAACCGGGAAGAACATGGCGACATCGAAAACACCCACTGCGAAACCGGCATAGTGCAGAAGCATTGTTATCGCGGCCACGACGAACGCTTCACCATAGAGATTCCACGTCGGCATATCAGCCCCGTACGGGTACCAACTCATCGTGTCATGCCATTGGAACCAAGCGAGGAACCCATGATCCACCGTATACTGAGCCATGCGCCACTGAAGGTACGGATCGAATTCGTTGAGGTAATACCCCCAACGGATCGGCATCATTCGGACAAACAAGGCGATGACAATAATCAGGCTGAGGGCAATGTACTCAAGAACGGTCCCACGAGAAATGCCCGAAGCGGTCTTGCGGATGCCCTCTACGCGTTCCGCGAGGACTTCGCGGTTCACGTATTTGCCAACGTAGCCTTTGGCCCGCCGCAGAGCTCTACCGGTAGCTGACAAGTTTGCACCCGCAGATTTTTTGGAAGTACACTTTCCACCCCATATAAAAGGTTGCTAACGGAAATAATTCTTAACACCACCTGCCTCACCCAGCAGCCACTGAGGGATCCACGGGCCCTCTTCGATTATCCGCTCGCCACGATGCGTCCGCGATTCCACCATCGTGGTTTCCGAAAACCTTGTCAGATCGTTCGACGGCTCTTTGTTCGGCATATAATATGCCCCACGACCACCTAACCTGCCCGTCATGCAAGAAAACGAGTGTTGAGGGTGATAGATACTGCATTCGCTGCGGCTCGATTCTGAACCCCGTATATTGCTCCTCATGTGGAACTAAGAACCCGGACGGGTTGGAGCAGTGTTTGGAATGCGGTTCATCAATGCCAAGCCTAGCTGGTTTTCGATGGAACCCGGTCGTCACGGTCCTTAAGCCAACGTCCGCGATGATTGAAGGGAATCAAACACGCACGCCCAGGAACCTCACGACAAATGTTGGCGAAAAGCCTTCGTTAAGATGGCTACGATCCAAGGTTGATCGCAAGAAGGTCGGAAAGGTTACGGAATCTTCCGCGAATAACCGTACCTAGACGTATCGTAGAATGGGGTTTTCGTAATCCTGGCGGCCTCAGGCCTCTCACGAATCTGAATATCTACCAGAGTACCCTCTTTCGAATTCTCCTGCTTGACGTAGCCCATGGCTATTCCCGTGTTGATGAGGGGGGATAGCGTGCCGCTCGTGACGGTCCCGACTTCCTCTCCGTGACTGACCACGCTGAATCCATGTCTTGGGATGACACGGTTTTGCATGACTAGTCCGACCCGCACTTTCCTGGCGCCGGTCATCTTTGCTTCTTGCAACTTGTTCCTTCCTATGAAATCCTTCTGGAGCTTGACAACGAAGCCTAGCCTTGCTTCAAAGGGAGTCGTTCTCTCGTCGATGTCGGTTCCGTACAAGCAGAGGCCTGCCTCAAGGCGTAAGAGATCTCTTGCGCCGAGACCGCAAAGTTGCAAACCCAAAGGCTGGCCGACTGCAAGCAATCGATTCCAAACAGTTTCCGCACGCTCTGCATCCCCAATTGGCGAGTCCCAGACAAGAACTTCGAAACCGTCCTCCCCCGTGTACCCCGTCCTCGAAAGCAACACGCGAGATCCCTCAATCTCCGTCCAAGCACATCCGAATCGTGGCACAATTGCCAATCGTGGGTCATCGGTCACTTGGATCAGCAAATGGACAGCCTTCGGTCCTTGCACTGCGAAGAGTGCAACCCGGTCGGAGATATCTTCAATCGCAACCCTCAAGCCACGGCTGTTTTCAACCAACCAACGGTAATCCCCTGCCCTGTTGGCCGCGTTGTACACGACCAAGTACTGGCTCATCTTCAATCTGAAAACGAGCAGGTCATCCTTGATTCCACCATCTGGATTGCATAGCAAAGAGTACTGACCCAGGCCATCGGTCAGGGTTGAAACGTCGTTTGAGGTTACACGCTGCAGGTATTGCTCCGACTCTTCACCCTCGATCATGGCTCGACCCATGTGGCTCACATCGAATATTCCCGCAGCATTCCTAACGGCAAGACTCTCGGGTATGATTCCAGTGAACCAGAGGGGTAGATTGAAGCCTGCGAATTCGGTCAAGTGCCCATTCTTCTCGTGGAAGGCCTGTAGCTGAACTGCTTTCGGCAAATTGACTCACCAAGCACGCTCTTGAGCCGCGGCTGGGAGAGGGAGTCTACTTCGATATCGCTACGTTGGGAACTATTCTTACCTTCTCCGTTTCAAAGTCAAGTTTTCTTTTACATTGAGGACATGTGCCGTTGTGTCGTTGTATGATCTCCGTTGGGGTTTCGAGTTCCAGGCCATTATACAGGATTGAACCGCATTCAACGCAGAAAATCTTCTGAGGCATAATCAAAACCAGGCTTGACAGGGGGCGTACGCAAAGGAACATACTAAAGCAACATATTTTAGCCTCTTGGTCTCTCTCCAATTCTGTGTGGCTCGAATGTTCGAAGGTCTTCGAATAAGACTGCGAAAACTTCCATGGAGAATACAACGTTTTCTGGGTAACCTAGGCTATTCGCTTCAGTTTTTCCGGTCGCCCACGACTAGGAGAATGAAGCCCTCCACTACGGTCCTAGCACTCGCAGTGGTTTTGTTCGTCGGCTTTGTTTTGGCAGGCGGCATATACGATATACTCGAACACCCAATCTCACTTCTCCCAACATCTTATGGCTACTCGGTGGTAATACAAGGCACATTGGGCGAACAGACTTTGAACGAGAGCCTGATCGCCGCGTTCCTGTACTTCCTCGGTGTGGCCGGCCTATACATGCTCCTCAGAAGCACTAGGTACGCCTACAGGCCGCGGAACGCTTACCTCCTGTTGATTCTAGGAACGCTCACCGTACTAACTGTGATCGCCTACTCTACTTCGCTCATTACAACCAAGATTGGCTAACCTTTCCCTACCAGTAGTGCTCCTTCAAACCCAAAGCGTAAGCGCCAACATTCGTTAGAAAGTGAATAGGCGGCGTAACAAGGAACAGAATCAGCACCACAGCGAGCGAAACCTGAAAAAACAGAGAAACGCAGAGCACCGCACCCACGACGAAGTCCAGTTGATCCACAACCGGCAACGCGCCCCCAGGCGGGATTTTCAATCTTCGCTTAAGCGCCGCTCCAGCCAAGTCCCCCAGCAACGCACCTATCGAGGCTAGCATCGCTATTGTCAGTAGGTTCTTGGAGAATACGTACGAACATGCAACGCCGACTATGGCGCCTACAATAAGCCCGCCAATGACCCCTCTAACCGTCTTGTTATCTCCTAGCACTCTCTGTCCATCCCTAAGCCTCATACCCATATCAATCGGTGGACCTCCGCCTAAGATGACGGGAGCCCCGTTCGTGCAGTAGGTTGGTAAAATTATGTAGAGTGCGGAGAGCCAATCTTGAATTGAGGGCCACAAAATTATCATCAGGCTGAATGAGCGTGATCCCTCAATCGTGAGGATAAGAGTTAGGGCGTGACATCTTTCAGGCCATTCTCCTGTAAACTCACAAGGCAACTGCTTCGCGTAGTTTCTGCACCGTTGATCCGCTCAAGAACAAACTCCTTAACACCGGTCTTCGGTGTATTCTTGATTCTGAGTATGACTCTAGGAAAATGAAAGACTGTGCGCCGCGCGACAGGCTCGATATCCGCGGCTATGGGTGTCAATCGAGAGTGAACTTGACTGGTTATCACACATGCAATATTGTGGGTAGATGCCAGTTCGCCCAAGTAAGCCATCTGTCTGCCTAAGTCGCGATTAAGGTTGAATACGCTACCTGCGCCGGAGAAGGCTGCACGGTAAAGTGAGCTGATCGAATCCACAATCACCATGCCCACTTTTGAGGTAGCGTAATTCTCCAGAGATTCCACGATCTTTCGCTGCTCTGAAAAGGTTTCGGGAAAGAACAAGGTAATTAATTCGCTGATAGCCCCGGAGCGGCCGCCTGCAATCTGATCGAACCTCTGCTGCGTAAATGAACGGTCAGAGTCGATGTATACCACTTTAAGACCCCTAAGTGCGGAGGCCGTGGCCGCCTGGATGACTGTGGTAGTCTTACCTGTAGCAGCCTCGCCATAAACCAAAGCCAGCTCACCCATCGTGAACCCACCACGCAGCATTCTATCGAGCCCCCCACAGCCAGTTGGAATTTTGCGTTGCGTCGTCGACAACTTCGAAGGAACCCTCAAACCAAGTCTCAGCCGCCGGATGGGGCCGCCTCTGCACGCTTGCCCACTCGGCTTAGTTATTCTTGCTTGGACATCCATCGCCTCGTTAATGAGTGTGCCTAACGATGCGTTAGGTACTCTGCGACAGAATACGCTTTACTCGCCAGTTAGCGCTGGCGACTCGGTGTTTGGCTATCGGACACGTTTCAGATTACGTCGTCTGCCATTCGACTTAGGTGGTCAGATGCGATTCTAGTCTTGGACTGATGGGTTGCGGTCCTACGTATCTCTTGGCCTATATGGTGAAGGATAGCCTTCGTAACCTTATCGCCCGCCATCTCAGTGACATGGTCGAGGATGAGCTTCACAAGCTCTTTGTGAGTCAGCCCTGCCGGAACGTGAGGATCCTGAGAGAGAACCGCATTCGGTGAAGTGGACTGAAAGTCTGTCACCTCACGCTCTCGAGCTGCTGGGGGTGCGCTGCCGAAATTGTAGGTGATTGTTAGTTCCGGCGTTAACCCTTGCGATCGCAAGAGCAGCTCGTTCGGCGCTTCAGGCCACCTCAGGCTTTCATACCCGTTACCCTGTACGTAACTTTGCCACGACTCCTCCAGAGCTGCGCCTCCTAGGACACGAAGAGGTTTGAGGCGGAAATAGTCAGAACCGTTTGATAGCGCAGGATATTCCCTATAGAAGATCCGAAGATTATCGTGGTAACTTCCCTTCAAATCGATCTTGCCGTCGAAATCAATCAGGTCTCGGTTTAGTCCGACAACTCGTGCTCTTTCGATTATCTTTCGCTTGAACAGTTCACAGAGCCCAGGATTAGCCTCGAATGTGTCACGAATCATAACGACAGGCACTCTTCGAATCTACCAGGCGGCGTCAAGCTGTTTGACGCGGCTAAGCTCGGAGCATCCATATATGGATGTGCGCGGAAATTCAGATAATTGCTAGTGACGCAACGAAAATCTTGGCGCGAATCTGCTTCAACAATTCCTCTCTTAAGAGCGGAACGAGTATTTCGCGTGATGATGTGTTGGTTGATGTGAAGTGTCCGATTTCTTTGCTTCAAGAATTGGCGGTAGCTGGTGTGGCGCGCGAGGTAGCTAGGCATACCGAGAAATCTATGGTTCACGTGAGACAAACGAGCGATTAACTATCGGAGCTCGTCAATAGTTCCCTTACAATCGCCCGCGGCCTAGCCGCGTCGAGTAGGCGGGTGAATTGTTTGATCCATAGCGGGTAGAGGTAGAGTTTTCCGTAGAAGAATTCCTCAAATACCAAGTTGTCCAGTAGGCTGATGGCTCTCCGAACTCTTGAATATCCGTAGACCGTTGAGAGGCGATCAACGTTATCGAGTGAAGGGAGACTCATGAACTCCGATGCAATGGTGGCGTACACGTCTCTCTGCTCCTGACCTTCTTGCAGCTTTCTCAGTTGGAGTTTTCGCAGTGCCAGTCGCTTAAACACCCGCGACTGCCTCAACCGTTCGTCAAGAGCGGAATTTTGCGGTATCTCCATGCAGGGTTCAGCTTCCGTATTGCCCGGCAACTCAATTATAAATTAATGCACGAACAATGGAAGAAGGGCGCTCCGGTCCAGTGGAGTCTTCACTTCTTTTTGGTAAGTTCCTTCAGATAATTTGCGTAGCTTTCTGCATTCAACAGGAGCTTCATGTCGTCGTCTAACCTTGAAGGCTTAATTGTTACGATCCATCCCGCGCCGTACGGATCCTGGTTAACGAGTTCAGGTGATTGGACCAATTTCTCGTTGCGCTCGAAGATTTCGCCCGATACTGGCGAGTAGAGCTCCGAAACCGCCTTAACAGACTCCACTGTTCCAAAAGACTCTCTTCCTGCCAGAACCTTACCAAGCGGGGGTAGGTCTACGTAGACAACCTCATGAAGAGACTTCTGCGCATAATCTGTGATCCCGACTCGGCCCTTCTCCCCATCAACCATTATCCATTCATGTTCCTTCGTATACCGTAAACCATCGGGAATTTCAAAATCATCAACCTTCATTCGAAAACCGCCCACCGAAGCCTCCAGAGGAACCAGCAGAGTATTTAGCGCTATTCACTAGACTCCTTGCTTGCAATTGTCAAATTGCAACACCCCTCGAAAGGTGACCCCGAATGCGTTACGAGTTGTCAACTAGACGCACCTTGATTCTTCGCGGGCCCGCAACAATCGATCTCCTAGCAGGGCAAGCGACAATTCTCGGCGCACCCTTCACGCTGCATCGAACAAGAAACGTCGCAGAGCAGACGCAACTTCCCATAGAAACGGAAAGCCACGCCGAATTTGAAATCGTTCTCGGTAACTCTGGGCAAGCCTCAGAAATTCAAGGCAGCACAATTCCCGCTTCATGGAAACGAGCTGCTGCAGCGCTCAAGGAGATGGGAGAGGGAAAAGTGATCGTTCTCGGACCTACGGATGCTGGAAAGAGCACGCTCTGCACTTACTTGGTGAACCAACTGTTGAATCAGGTTCACAACCTACGGCTTATCGATGCAGATGTCGGCCAGACAGACCTAGGACCGCCAACAACAATCGCCAGAGCAACTCCTCTTCATCCAATCACTTTCCTTCCGGAATTAACGCCCGATGCCAGATTCTTCATCGGACACACAAGCCCCAGCTACGTCCAACGCAAACTGATTAGGGGCATTGAAAGACTGGCTGGAAATGGCGATAGATCACTCACAATCATTAACACTGACGGTTGGATTGCCGAAAGAGACGCAATCCTATACAAGTTTGATCTCATAACCGACGTTGATCCGGAACTTGTCCTCGGATTGGGGCGTGGGGATGAGCTTCAACAGATTCTAGCTGGAGTGCAAGTTCACTCGATGATCATCGAAGCCGCGGAAGAAGCGTTAAAGCGTTCTAGGGGAGATAGAAGAAGCGTCCGAGTTCGTAGCTATCAAAGATTCCTTGAAGGTGCCACCATCCGCAGCGTGCCGCTTCGGGGCATACAGCTCTCACTACCCGTTCACCTTCCATCGGTGACGATGCAGGATAGCCGTAGACTGCACAACCTAATCGTTGGTCTTCTTGACGAGGGCGACTACTTGATGGACATAGGGATTCTCATGAGCGTCGAACGAGACGCTCTGCGAATCTACTCTAGGACGGCAGCGAGATTTTGCAAGATTGAGGTAGGTTACGTTAGGCTTTCGACTTCCGGCAGAGAAGTCGGATTCTTCTAGTGGCATTACTGCTTCAAAGATTATTCTTTTAACAAGCGCCGAGGACTTCACTGGGATACGCTAAGTGTTAAGAGCCTTGAGCAACCTCGAAGACTACCGAACGAGAATCCGTGAGTCCGACAAGAAGATACTGGCATTAGTCAGAGAACGCCTAGACATGGGGGCGGAAGTGGCTAAGCTCAAACATGAGAGGAATCTGCCCACCATAGATGCGGACGCCGAGCAGATCACAATCGGTAATCTAGTTCAATCTGCCGAAAAACTGGGCATTGAGAAATCTTTCGCTACGCGATTGGGGGAGCTGCTGATCGAAGAAACAATTCGAGTGGAGAATTCGGCTCAACCGGAAAGTTCCAAAGACCAGTTAATGAAAGAAATGTTTGAACTAACACAGAAGTTAATCCGGCAGGGCCGGAAGGTCACGCGATTCGAAATTGGAGAGCCAAACTTCACACCGCCAAAGCCAGTGATTCGTGGCCTCAACTCCACATTTCAGGCAAAGAAGGTCATCGGTTACGGACCTGCCTCTGGCCTTCCTGAGTTGAGAAGCGCTATCGCGAGTGAGTTGAGCAGGCAACACAAAACCAAGATCGAACCGGACCAAGTCCTAATCACTCCGGGAGCCCGTTTCGCCATTTTTGCAACTATCACAAGCTACATCTCATCCCTCGAACGTGTCGTAATACCTCAACCAGCCTGGCCCGCCTACGAAGAATGCGTCAACTTCGCGAAAGGGCGAGTAGTTCCTCTAAACACACAATTCGAAGCCGGCTGGGAGATCGACCTTGCTGCACTAGAATCGGAACTCAAGAAAGGGCCCAAGATGCTGGTTCTTAACACCCCATCTAACCCGACAGGAAAGGCCATCCACAAGGAGACGTTCAACCAAATCGTGGAGCTGGCTGCGAACCACAACACCATGATCCTGTCGGACGAAGTCTACGATCGATATGTACGGTCCCCAGCACCGAGCATTCTGGAGAGCGGTTACAAGAACTCCGTGTATGTTAACAGCTTCTCGAAGCAGTTTAGCCTCACAGGCTGGAGAATAGCATACCTAGTCACGACGAAGGAGAACGCTCTTCGGATCAGACGTGTGTTGCAAACCGCAGTAACATGCGTCCCAGAATTCATTCAAAACGCAGCTCTGGTCGCGATCAAGCGCGGAAGAAACGAAGCGTCACGACAAATCAAAGCAATCCTAGACAAAGTGGACTTAACCTGCCGTGAGCTCAACAAAATTGACGTCTCCTTCAACAAACCCGAAGGAGCCTTCTACGTGTTTCCCAAAGCAAACAAACCAAACTTCGACTCATACGCCTTCGCAAAGAAACTGTTGGAGCAACATAGCGTCAGTATTACGCCAGGCCTGGCGTTCGGAGACTACCCAGAATTCTTCCGGCTAGCTGTCTCATGGCCAAAAGGCCAGATCCCTTCTGCAATCAGAGCAATCGGAGCCGCAATCGAGTCATGGCCACAGTGACGGTCATCGGCGGAGCCGGCAGAATGGGCAGTTGGTTCGCACACTTCCTCGCAACGAATGGCTACAGGATTATCATATGGGACAAGAATAAACCGGCCGCACGCAAACTAGCGAAAACTCACGGATTCAAGTTCGTAGGAAGTCAAACGCAAGCTGCAGAACTGGCAGACATCATTCTCCTTGCGACACCAACACACATCACGCCCGCAATTCTCAAGAAGATCATACCTAATATCCCGAAACGAGCGCTACTGGTTGAGATATCATCCATCAAAGAACCCATCCGAAAACTGATTCAGACCCTAACGAGGCGCGGGGTTCGAATTCTAAGTATCCACCCAATGTTTGGACCAGGCGCGAGGAGCTTGTCCGGCAAAGCCATCGTAGTGATCCAGGAACCAGCGCGAAACCTTGCTGCCAAGAATTTCTTATCGGCATTCAAGAAACACCGAGTTAGGATAATTCGGAGCAACTGGCAGAATCACGACCGCATGATGGCCACAACTCTGGCGTTTGTTCACATGATGAACTTCGCATTCATCAACACCCTGAAACAAACAAACATATCACTGAAGGAGGCTCGCGGGATCGGAGGAACAAGTTTCAGGCTTCAACTTCTCCTCGCCGAAGCTCTATTCCATGAGAGTCTGCCCAACGAAGCTTCGATCCTAGCAGACAACAAGTATTGTCAAGAAGTGTTCGCTACGTTTGTGCAACAAGTTGACCAAGTCCGAAACGAGATTCAGAGGGAGCCTCAACGGGAATTGATGGACCATCTACGAACTGCTGCTGCATATGTTCGAAAGGATCCTACCTTCCACTCGGCCCACGTGCGATTCGTGACAGCGGTTGACGCGTCAAACAACATGTAATCACTCCGCTTCACCGAATGCAGAGAACCAGCGTACTCCCGTGAGTAGCAACCCGCCCCCTCGAATGGCAAGTAGGGGCTTTGCCTGGATAGCCGTTGTTCGAGTGTGTTCATAGCGCTTTGCTACCGCGTCACCAACCAATCAAGCAGCCGGTGACAATTAGCGAATATAACACGCCTCCTTGCTTCCTTGCGGGCGAAATTCCTTGGAAGTCGTTGGCAAGTCAACCATTACGGGCAAGTTCCAGGTCACGTTACCGAAATCGGTCAGAGAATTTCTCCAGGCCGACAACGGCGATTTCCTAGTCTTCGTCAAAGACCAGGATACGATCGTAGTTAAACGAGGCAGAGTGAACATCGAGGACTGATGCGATCATCCAGCGGCCTATGGAGGCATTCAACCCCAGCTGATTCAGTTGCAGCAGGCAGAACTGGAAGACAAGGCCTGCGAAGTTTTTCTCGAATCCATAGACGAGACCATAGCCGCCCTGCTGAGCCAAGAAGTCGTCAACGCGCTTTACCTCCACCTACAAAGAGCCCATTCCATCCCGAGGAATGAAGTCCCAAACAAAATCGAGGCCCTCTGTTCAACTTTGAACAAAGTATTCGGCACCTCCGGCACAGCGGCAATTTCCAAAGCGGTTGCAAGGAAATTGTTTATGAAACTTGGGCTGACCTTCTCCGACAATCCTCCGCTAACACTTGCCGAGTACCTCGAAGTAGCAAAATCAATGGTCGAAGCAAGAGAGATGAAATTTTGAAGAGAGAAAGAGACTGGCGAGAGGAATTGGTGAAGGCACAATGCTTCCAGTATGTCTTCCAACGGCAAGTATCGGTGGAGGTGAAGGAGAAATGAGTGAACCAGCCAGAATTCTAGTGATCGATGACGAGGAAAGAATCAGGAGAACAATCTCATTAATCCTGGGACGTGCGGGCTACGTAGTCGATACCGCGGAGAACGGGAAACAGGCGATTGAGAAGTCCGGGGCGAACTTCTACAACCTCGCATTGATCGACGTTCGGCTTCCGGACATGGAAGGGACCGAACTGCTAACGGCGTTGAAGGAGACGACGCCTAAAATGGTCAAAATCGTACTGACCGGCTATCCATCATTACAAAACTCAGTCAAGGCAATCAACAAAGGAGTGGACTACTACCTGATCAAGCCAGTAGACCCCGACGAACTGTTGAGAGTCATCAAGGAGATGTTGGATAAACAGAGGCGTGAGGGTGAATACGGCCAACAAAGGCTTGCACAATTCGTGGAGACACGGTTCAAGGAGTTGCAGACAGAAGAACTGTACATTCCGGGAAAGGCAGAGTAAAGGCTGGTTAAGAAGCATCGAAAATGCATGGGGAAACTGGGTGATGACATTGTCACCCACCCTAGTCTGATTACGTTCGTCGCCCTCCCGGGCCCCGAAGCATAGCAACAGAAACTTAACGGTTCAGTAGCCTTGGATTCGCCGCAAGCTTTGTCTTTTAGAAAAAAGGCTCATCGTTCTAGGCTTTCGGTTCCTTCCTTCCTATCACTCGTGGAATTGCGCCAGACCTCATACAATGGTCTGCGAGTGTGATCGCGACTGCAGCTTCGACGACAGGGACGGCTTTCGGGACGATGCATGGGTCGTGGCGCCCGGTGACCTCGACTTTCGTATTCCGCATCTCCTTCAGATTCACGGTGTCCTGTTGTTTGGGTATGGATGAGGGAGGTTTGAATGCGAGACGTACGACGATCGGCATCCCATTCGACAGGCCCCCTAATATGCCTCCGGCGTTGTTCGTCACGGTCACAACCCTACCCTCCTTAATCGTGTAGGGATCATTGTTTTCTGACCCCCTCACAGACGAGGCTTGAAAGCCCAAACCGACTTCGAAGCCTTTCACTGCGGGAATGCTGAACGCCATCTTCGCTAGGTCGCCGTCTAGGCTGTCGAAGAAAGGTTCTCCAATCCCAGGGGGTAGTCCATCGGCGATGCATTCCACAACGCCACCCACACTATCGCCTTCGCTCCGAGCCTTCAGAACCGCCTCCCGCATCTTCTCAGCGGTCTCGGGATCGGCGCAACGCACGGTGTTTGAGTATGTGTCGCGGATTATGGCATCGTGAGTTAGCTGCTTCTGAAGCCTTATTGTGTGGATTTGTACGGTGTGGGCGAAAACCCTGACGCCGATTGAGGTTAGGAGTTTCTTGGCGACTGCGCCCGCTATCACTATTGGAGCCGTCAATCTTCCGCTGGCTCGGCCTCCGCCGCGGAGGTCGTTGAATCCTCCATACTTGATTCGGGTAGGGTAGTCGGCATGCCCCGGCCTCGCCACCGCTTCCAGCTTCTCGTAATCTTGTGACCTAATGTCCTTATTCGCCAGGAGCATTGTTAATGGAGCTCCGGTTGTGTGCCCGTCGAATACTCCGGAGAGTATCTGCACCTCATCCTGTTCGCGTCGTGCGGAGGTTACGTTCGGGTCGGGCGGCATTCGCTTCGCGAGTTCCCGGTTTATCTCGCTGGGGTCGAGTTTCAGTCCAGCCGGGCAACCGTCGATTAATGCAGCTACGGCTGGGCCGTGGCTTTCACCGAACACTGTTACGCGAAATTGTTTCCCAAACGAATTATCGCTCAATAACCTCAACTCCCACAGATCGAAGATCATCGAAGAACGTTGGGTAAGATTTGTTCACGCATTCTGCGTCGTGAATTGTCACTTTGTCGCTCGCGTTCAACGCGGCGACAGCTAGGGCCATAGCAACTCGGTGGTCACCATGCGACTCAACCGTCCCTCCGCGAAGCCGAGATGGACCAGATAAGAGCAATCCCGTACCCGTCTCGCTGACCTTTGCTCCAAGTCGCTTCAGTTCCGTTGCGATTGTAGTCAACCTATCCGACTCCTTGTAACGCAACCGTTCCGCACCCGTGATCTCAGTTTCCCCGGCCGCGTGACTACCCAGCACTGCTATTACTGGTCCCAAATCCGGGCAGTTACTGATATCCACCTTCGTACCTTTGAAGTCGCCCACCCGTAGGTGCAACTTGTTGGACGAGAACTCTGATGCAGCTCCCATCCGCGTCAGTATGTTCAGGAACTCCGAGTCTGGTTCCGGATCTTCCCTTGAGAGGCCGGTCACGAATATTTTGCATCCGGTTACGATGGCGGCCGAAATAAGAAAGGCAGCTGAAGAATAGTCACCCGGAATACTGTGTTTCGCCGGGCGATATGTTTGATGCGGAGCCACTCGAAATGACGACATATCGCGATTTGATTGTACGTCAATTCCGTGTCGCCTCATCGTCTCAATTGTGAGAGAAACGTATCCGCGAGATTCCAATAATGAAGTGATCTCCACTCTCAAGCCGTTCTCCATTAGCGGAGCCGCGAGAAGCAACCCTGAGATGAATTGAGAACTGACGTTTCCCGGTAACTGAACGCTTCCCCCCTTGGCGGGCCCTGCCTTTACCGTGGCTCTAAATCCATCAAGTTCGACTCTAACGCCAAGCTGCTCCATCGCCTCGATCAACGGCCGGAGAGGTCGTCGCATCAGGACTTCACTTCCATTCAACCTCACCTCCGACGCGAGGAGAGATGCGACGGGGATGGTGAAACGCAGCGTAACCCCTGATTCGCCACACTCAATGTTGCGGCGGGGGGTGCTCAGCGCGCCGTTGCTCTCCACGCTCCAGCTTCCGGGCTCATACGTCAGTTTAGCGCCGAGGGACGAGATTGCGTTTGCGGTTGCCTTTGTGTCGTTGCAGCTAAGCGGGTTGCGTATGAGCGTGCTTCCTTTTGATAGAAGACCAGCAAACAATGCGCGGTGTGTCCGGGCTTTGGAGGGAGGTGCTCTAATCTCCCCCGATACGGACTGGGTCGGTTTTATTGATGCGTTCAATGTGGGAGCCTCAAGACTGTCGCTTTCCGGA